>Ga0187873_1003069_pt1 | contig 12221 bp, 10 predicted proteins | sample June2016WEW_16_1_2_FD_133012 | JGI IMG/M metagenome (GOLD analysis project Ga0187873, IMG submission 133012) | Peatland microbial communities from SPRUCE experiment site at the Marcell Experimental Forest, Minnesota, USA - June2016WEW_16_100 | ecosystem: Environmental > Terrestrial > Soil >... | reverse complement strand
ACAGCAACATCACCACCACCGCATGCACGAAGTACACGATGAGCAGCCAGTACAGCCAGGGCGAATACGCAAACCCGCGCACCGGCTCCATCCAAAGAGTAAGCACCGCCACAATCGTCAGCGCCACCCGCGCCGACGCGAGCCAGCGCTCTGTGCGCCGGATTTCGCCCGCACTGAGTGGCGCCCGGAAGCGCCATAGATCACGGTATCGCGGGATTATCGAGGACAAGAGACTCTCTTCGTTGAGCGATTCATTCTAACGTTAAACGCTTAATCTTAAAGGCAATCGCAGCTAAACTCCATGAGCTTCTTACTTCTGCGATCCTCACTTCTGACTTCCGCCCCAACAGGCTGCGGAAAAACTCCGCCTTCGTGGCAGGCTTCCGCCTGTAAAGACGCGGCTTGCCCCGTCTCCGGAGATGCCGGAAGCCGCGTCTCTACAGGAAATCAAACGCCCCCTTTAGGGGCTGGCAGGAGCATCGAATATCGACTTTTTCGACAGCCTGCCGCGGGTTACTCTAGTAACCCCCTCAACCCCACATCACCCTCTAGAATGGAGTTCGGAAAAGTTTGCCTTGGCCGCACTCACCAAACTCTGGGTCTCGCTGGTGGTCGCCCTGGTTTTCGCCCAGACGGCAGCTTCCCTCCTCATGCCAAGAGGCGCCGCCCTCACCATTGCCAGCGATCTCATCCAGTGCACTCTTCTGCTGGTTGCCACCGCCGCCTTCCTGTCCAATACCTCGCGCTCGCGCTGCCCTACTTTCCACATCCGGCTCTTTTGGATCCTGATGAGCGTGGGCATGCTCTTCTGGCTTACTTACCAGGGAATGTGGAGCTACTTTGAAGTCCTAAAGCGTCAGGACGTGCCCGAACCCTTCCTGGGCGAGATCGTTCTGTTCCTGCATCTGGTACCCATGATCGCCGCTCTCGCCGTGCTTCCTCATCTCCGGGAAGACGAGCGCGATGAACGCATCCGCATGCTCGACTTTGCCCTCCTGCTCGCCTGGTGGCTGTTCATTTATGTATACGCCGTCCTCCCATGGCAATTCGTGCAGGTCGATGAAGCGGCTTACAGCGCCAATTTCAACTTCGCGTATCTGACCGAAAAACTCGCGCTCCTGGTCGCGCTTGCCATCCTCGCCCACACCGCTGATGGCGGCTGGCGGCAGCTTTACGGACAGTTGCTCGGCGCCAGCGCGCTCTACGCCTCCAGTTCCTATGTCGCCAACTGGGCCATCAATCAGAAGCTCTACTACAGTGGCAGTATCTTCGACATCCCGCTGACCGTTTCCATCGCCTGGATGGCCGCGGCTCCCTTGCTCGCACTCCGTCTCGACCTGTCCGACTCCAAGTCGTCGCAGCCTTTGCTCAGCGTTTGGATCACGCGCCTGAGCATGATCGCTCTATTCAGCCTCGTCTGGACAGCCATGCAATCCGAACTCGATCCGGCGCTTTCGCCTTCGGTCAAGGCCTTCCGCATTACCGTGAGCCTTTTGACCATGACGGTGATGGGCATCGTGGTTTTCTGGCGGCAACGCTTGCTCCGCGTCGAGCTTTCGCTGTTTCTCGAAAGGTCCCACCGCTCTTTCGACGACCTCAAGGCCTTGCAGGATAAGCTCATTCAATCCGAGAAGCTGGCCTCGCTCGGCCAGTTGGTCGGCGGAGCCGCCCACGAGATCAACAACCCGCTCACCGCCATGCTGGGATACTCCGACCTGCTCAGCACCTCCAACTTGCCACCCCAGGAACGGCTCGAGACCGCGCAAATCGGCGAGCAGGTCCGCCGCACCACCACCCTGGTTGCGAGCCTGCTCACTTTTGCCCGTCAGGCCCCGTCCCGGATGGCCGCCGTCGACATCAACTCCGTGCTGCAAACCGCCGCGCGCCTGCTTGCTCCCCAACTGGAGGCCGAAGCCAGTTCGATCCGACTCGAACTCGCTCCTTCGCTTCCGCCCGTGCTCGCCGACTCCAACCAGATTCTTCACGTCTGCATGCACCTTGCGGGACAGATCGGCGCCGATCTCAATCGCGAAACAAACTCCGCCCTGTTCGTTCGCACTCACAACCAAGGCAACTTTGTCCTGGTTGATTTCTCCTCTTACGATCCCTCTTCGCACGATCCTTCTTCGCATTCACTCTCGTACCCGTCGTTGATCAACTCCAAAGGCGCTAACAAGCCTTCTACCCTTTCGTTGAGCGCCTGCTGCCGCATCGTCGAAGAACACGGCGGCCATCTCTTGCAGCCTTTGGCTCCCGGCAAATCCGCTTTCCGGATGGAACTGCGCGTCGCGCCAAATTCCGCAAGCCGCTCCTCGCTCGCCGAGCCCAGCCAGGCCGCAGCCCACGGCAGTTCCTAGCGGCCCGTGGTGCAAGTGCGATTTGTATCGGGGCACGCCTCGGCAGCCTGCGGAGCCGTAGGCAGACTTACGCTTTACAGCGCCATGGCCAAACACGCTGAAGCGGGCGACATCCGCCTCGTGATCAATCCCGTCACCCTGATCGTTGCCGTCCCATCCTCACCGCCGTCGGACTGATCAGCGGCATGGTCCCTGCCATCCGCGCCTTACGCCTCGACCCGATCGAAGCTCTGCGCTACGAATAGAAAGATACTGTAGAGACGGGGCTTGTCGCGTTTCTGCTTTTACGCTGCCCGGAATCCTGGAGAATCCACCGGAACATCTAAACCGGAGTTGTGTTATTAAGTATTTGGAGGGTGGTGACGACAAAATGAAAAAGCTGATTGGATTGCTCGCGATATGTTTTGTGTTTTCTCTCTCAGCCCTGGCACAACACGAAGGACATCCAGGTGGCGCCGCCCGGCCCGAGGTCGGTGGCGGCCATCAAAACATCCCGAAGCACGGTCCAGCAAAAGTAACCACTCCGCATCCGGCCGAGGAAAACCGCAAATTCAACGACAAGGCAGGACATCCCGAAGCTCCCCACGTACATGCCAATGGACAATGGGTAGGCCATGACACCGGCCCCAACGACCCTCATTATCATCTGGATCATCCGTGGGAGCATGGCCGCTTCACCGGCGGTATTGGTCGCGGCCATATCTGGCGCCTCGGAGGCGGTGGTCCCAGCCGCTTTTGGTTCGGCGGTTTCTACTTCTCCGTAGCTCCCTACGATTTTGGTTTCTGTAACGACTGGTTCTGGGATTCGGACGAGATCGTCATCTACGAGGATCCCGATCACATCGGCTGGTACCTCGCCTATAACGTCAGGCTCGGAACCTGCGTCCACGTGATGTATCTGGGAATGTAGAGCGGTAAAATTTTTGTAACGCGGCACTGCGATGGAGCGACGGGCGTCCCCGCACGTCGCTTCACCGGACAGCGGCGTTCTGTTACTTCTTTTCTTCGGGCTTGTCGCTCTTGAGCTCCTTGCTCTTATCGTCCTTATTCTTCTCTTCTTTCGTCTTATCGTCCTTATTTTTATCCTGGATCGACAGCAGTTCGACCTCAAAGATCAGGGTCGCATTGGGCCCAATTCCGCCGCGCGGCTCCCCGCCCTCGCCATAGGCCAGGCTCGAAGGTATGAAGAGCTGCCATTTCGATCCCACCGGCATGAGTTGCAGCGCTTCCGTCCAACCTTTGATAACTTGACCGACTCCAAACGTCACCGGTTTTCCGCGCTTGTAGGAGTTGTCAAATTCCGTGCCATCCATGAGAGTACCGCGGTAGTTACACACAACCGAGTCGCTCGCGGTGGGCTTTGGCCCGGTGCCCGCTGTCAGAATCTTGTACTGCAAACCGCTGGGCAACGTGACGACGCCTTCTTTCTCTTTGTTGGCCGCTAAGAATGCCTCGCCTTCGGCGGCGGCCTGTTGCATCTGCTGTTTGCGAACTTCGTTCTGCACCTGGGTGAGCACGGCCTTCGCTTCGTCCTCCGTCAGGCGCGTCTTACCGCCGGACATGGCGTCCTTCAATCCCTGGGCTACGAGATTCGGGTCAAACTCCACCGACTGTTTTTTCAGGTTGGCCCCGAGTCCTGCCCCGTAGTTCATTCCCAGGGCGTAGCTGAACTTTTCTTTTCGCGTTGTAAGCACCGGAGCCGCGGCTTTTGCCGCCGTTCCCGTCTTCTTCACCGGAGCGTTTGCCGTTGTGGCCGCTTTCGGAGTTGTGGCTGCGGGAGCCGCTGGATTCGTTGCCGCCGGAGTCTGTGCTGCTGGAGTCTGCTGGGCATAGCCCGCTCCGGCCAGCATCATCCCTGCGGCCAATAGAAAGGTTGTAGTAAGAGATCTTTGCATTTACCTATTGTCACATTGCTCCGCGTTCCGCGCCACACCGGGAATCGAGCTCTCAGCTTTCCGGAAAAATATTCAGCCAGCATCTGGGTGCTGGCTACCGCCTTTCCACCAGATCACCGCCGCCAACAGCGTGGCCATCGCAATCAGCGCCAGCGAGCTCAAACATAAAATGCACCAGACTCCCAGCACGCGCGCTTCAATGTAGGTCAGGTACAAAGCAAACGCCAAGCCCGCGGCGGCAGCGCCAAAAAGCATTGCTGGAGTTTCGCGCCGCTCGCGATAGACCGTGGCGAGGCCCGCCAGCGCGGCGTACCCGAGCATCCCAATCAGCGCGACCGGTATTCCAAAGACCGATGAATATTCGCTCCTGTTCACGATGTCGCAATTGAAAGTTTCCCCGATATCGCAGTATGCCGTCTTTGAGGTCGCGTAATGATGCTGCAGCGATACCGACGATACCACGATTCCGCACACCGCCAAAATGGCGACCAGTGTCATCAGACGCTTCGTCAAACTGGTCATGGCAGCGCGCACCCCGTCCGGTCGCTTAGTTCTTGCAAAGTGAAGACACGCTCCACTCGTTCGCCCGTGGGCGGAAACTGCCAGGTGGGAAAATGCTTGACGTTTTCGTCCTTGCAAACCTGCGCCTGGCCGCGCAGGTCGCCTTTGATGCCGCACTCCACGTATGGAACGTACTCGAACGACGCCCCGAACTTTTCCTTTTGCTCCACGCAATGCGGACACCAATATGCCCCGTACATCTTCACGCCGCGCTCGCTCAGACAGCGCGCGAAAGCATCGTGCTTGTGCTGGGCGCGGTTGTTGAGATAGTAGGCCAGCCCGAACGCGGCCACGATCAGCACGGCATAGATCGCGATGCGCCGCCACTTCCGGCTCGAAGCTTTAGTCCCCAGTCTTTCCTTTTGCCGTTCTCTGCGCTCTTGCGACATGGATTTTTTATATCACGATTGTTTGGGAGCGCGATTCCTCAAACCACCACGCGGAGCGCCGAGGGCAGCACTTCGATCGTCCGGCACTCCAGCGTCAGTACCTCGCCGTCCACCATCACATCCACCGGTCCGTCGAGTTGAAACTCGACGCGGCTCGCCGCCTGCCGCTCCGCCAGCGGATGCCGCGTGTGCGTGCCGTCATAAAGCGTTGCCAGGTTCCGGATCAGTCCCAGCCGCCCAATCGGCCCCCACCGCACAAATTCAATCAATCCGTCATCAATGACCGCGTCGGGCGCAATCATCATTGTGCCGCCCGTGAACTTACTGTTGTTAAACGTCAGAAACAAACAGCGCCGCGCGTCAAACTCTTCCTGACCTTCCATCCGCACCGGAAACGGGCGCCGATCGAGCCGCGCCAGACAAAGAAAAATAGACAGCAGATACCCGAACCTTCCCAGCCCCAGAAACCGCCGATGCCGCAGCGCCGCCACGTCCGCGGTAAACCCCAAGCTCAGCAGATTCGTGTAGTAGATCGCTCCGTCTTTATGCGTCAGTCGCAGAACGTCACAAGCCCGCGATCGCCGCGCCTCAAGCGCCCGCATCGCGTGCTCCAAACTGCCCTTGCTGGAAGTTCCATCCGCGAAATCCCGCAGGAACGAATTGCCGGTGCCCAGCGGAAGAAATCCGAGCGTAGGAATCTGATCCTCCGCACCACCCGAAACTCCCTGAGACCTGACACCTAAGACCTGAGACCAGCTCTCCGGAAACAGCCCGTTGACGATCTCATAGGTGGTGCCATCCCCACCGACCGCGAGAAACTTCCGATAGCCGCGCGCATAGGCCTCGCGCGCAATCTGCGTGGCGTGTCCCACCGCGCGCGTCTCTGCTGTCTCCAGCGCAATCCCCGCGCGCCGCAGGCGGTCCAGCGCCGCTCCCACGCGCCGGCCGCACCGCCCGCCACCCGCCGCCGGATTGATAATGGCCAAAAACGTTTCGTTCACGGTTTAGCTGTCAGTGTTCACCTTTAGCTTTTGGCTCTTAGCTTGGTGCGATTCTTCCGGATGACTGAAAGCTGATAGCTGAGAGCTGACAGCTAACAGCTAAATCTCCACGATAGATTTCCGCGCCGCACCTGCGCCAATCTCCGCCGCCAATTCTTCGCGCTTAATCTTCAGCGACGTCGTTCGCGGAAAATCCTTCTCCCATAACAGGTACCCACCCACGCGCTTGAAGTCGGCCAGACGCCGGTTCCGCGCCACCATCTCTTCGCGCAAGCGATCGTCGAACTGCTGGTTCTGTTCCAGCCGCAGCACCAGCACCAGAATCTCGTTTCCGAGCGTCTTCTGCGGCCACAAATAATTCGCCGCATACACGCAGAATTCCTTCACCGGCAGATCTTCGAAGACCGCCTCAATGTCCTCGGGATAAATATTCTTTCCGCCCTCGGTGACGATCATATTTTTCTTGCGCCCGACGAGCTGCAGGTGGCCGCGCCCGTCAACATCGAAGCGCCCCAGATCGCCCGTCAGCAACCAGCCTTCGACGATCGTCCGCGCCGTCTGCTCGGAGTCGTCCAGATAATGCGACATGACCGCGCGGCTCCGCACCGCAACTTCGCCGATCCCGTCGGCGTCCGGATTCAGCACGCGCACTTCGGTCCCGGGCAGCGGCTTGCCCACCGTATCGGCGCGAAACGGTTTCAGATCGTTGAGCGTCACTGCCGTGCAAGCTTCCGTCAGCCCGTACCCGCACGTCGCCGGAATTCCCAGATCGTAGAAAAACTGCAACGTCGAAGGATCCGTAAATGCTCCGCCAACAATCAACGCTCGCAGTTCTCCGCCAAACGCCTTGTGTACTTGCGGCAGCAGACGCCGGCTGATCCCGACCCGCGGACGTCCCCGCGTCAGCATTTTGTTCATCCCAATCAATCGGTCCAGCATCCACCGCTTTCGAGGTTTTAGTTCATCGAACTTCGCGCGCAGTCCGCGCTCCAGATTCTTCAGCACCATCGGCACCAGGCCCACGTAGGTGATGCGATAGCGCACAAACGCATCGCGCACAAACTCCGGACGCAGCGTCCGCAAATGGACCACGCAAGCTCCGCACACGAACGGCCCGATAAATCCCACCATGAAATCAATCGCGTGATTGGTGGGCAGAATGCTCAAATAGCGCACGCCCGGCCAAAATGGATACCACGCGGTCAGCGAAGCGCACTGCTCGAGATAACTGTCGTGCGTGAGCACGCATCCCTTCGGACGCCCGCCCGTCCCCGACGAATAGACGATGCACGCCGTGTCCTCGCGCTGTCGCGCCACCAACTGCGGCTCGCCTTTTCTCCGGAATTCCTCCCAGCGGTAAGCGCCCCGTAAGTCCGTCCCCGCCGGCGCCTCCGTCACCAGAACAATCTGAACGGTGAGTTTCGCGAACCCCCGTGACTGCGTGATCGCCCGCCACAAATAATATTCGACAACCAGAAATCGCGCTTTCGAATGCGCCAGCAGTTGCAGATGCTCGGCCGCGGTCAACTTGTAATCCAGCGGAACCAGCACCCCGCCACAGAAGAAAATCGAGTAGGCCGAAATCAGCCACTTCGACTGATTTGTCATGATGATCGCCGCGCGGTCGCCCACCTTGAAGTCGGCGTCCTCAAGCGCGCGGCAAAGTGGACGTGCCATTTCTTTAAAGTCGGAGTAAGTAAGCCGCACTTTTTCGTGGTCGCGATCGGCTTCAATCAGGCAGGTTTCGTTCGGCCAGCGCTCCAGCGCGTCTTTGAGCGCTGCACCCAGGCTGGCATATTGGCGGAGATCAAGCATAGAAAAGAAAGTGGTCAGTGGTCGGTGGTCAGTGGCCAGTTACTACCTGTCGCGGAGCAGTTACGATCGACAACTGCCCACTGACCACCGGCCACTGCCCGCTGCTTCTAGAGCCGTGCCTGGATCCGATTCGCCAGCGTCCGGAAATCCGACACGCCCTGCAGTTCATAGTCCGGCAACTCGATACGAAAGTGATGCTCCAATCGCGTCAGTAAATCGAGCGCCTGCAGGCTGTCGATGCCCAGCGTCTTGAAAAAATCGTCGTCGGGGGTGAGCTTCTCCCGCGGCACGTTAAAATGCGAAGCCGCAAGATTCAGGATTTCGTCGAGCGTGCGATCGGTCGTCGGCATGAATACTGCGCCTTTCAAATTACCAATTACAAATCAATTACAAATTCACGGCAAGTACGGCTGCGGCCCCTCGTTCTCCACAAACTTGCGCAGCCCTTCCTCGACAGCCGGACGCGAATACAGGTCGCAGAAAATATCGATCTCCCGCTTCAACTCCTTGTACGGAATCGGCTTCACGAACTCCTTCGCTGCCGCTGCCGTCCGCCGGTCAAACTTCCCTACCTGGCTGGCCGTGGCGCGAGCCACCCGCAGCGCCTCGCCTTCGGCTGCAATCTGGCTCACCAGTCCAATTTGCTGCGCCTTCATTACATTGAAGCTGCGCCCGGTGAGCAGCAGATCGCGCACCACCGCGTTGCCCAAATCCCGCTTCAGCCGCGGAATCCCGCCGAATCCCGGAATCAACCCCAGTCGCAATTCCGGAAAGCAGAATCGCGCCATGCGGTCCGCAATAATAATGTCGCAAACCAGCGCCAGCTCGAACCCGCCGCCAAACGTCACTCCGTGCACCGCCGCGATGGTCGTCAGCGGCGCCGTATCGAGCGCGTTCATCACGGCATGAATGCGCTCCAGAAATTCCCGCACCCCGCGCAGGGCTGCGGCCTTTTCTATCTCTTGCCCGCGCTGAAACAGCTCGCGTAAATCCGCTCCCGCCGAAAACCCGGCCTTCAACGTCGAATGGACAATCAACGCATGCGCTTCATTCGTCAGCCCGGGCAGAGCTGCAGCAAATTTCTCCAACTCGTCCAGTGTGAGCGACCCGATCTCGTTGCAAGGATCGCGATGCAATGCAAGCTCAATCGCTCCATTCACGATCTGCCACGAAAGCGTTTGCCCTTTGAAGTCGTTCATGCCGTCTTCGCCGTCTGGTTCTTCGAGGCCTGATTCTTCGAGACTTCGTACATCGCGTCGATTTCGCTCCGATACCTCTCTGCAATCAAGTCGCGCTTCAGCTTTCCGTTCGCCGTCAGCAGCCCGCTCTCGATGGTGAACGGCTCCTCGATCAGATGAAAAGCCCGCACTTGCTTGTAATGCGGAAGGCCGGGATTCACAAGGTCTAACACCGCCTGCGTTTTCTCGCCGCTCACCTTGCCCGTGACCAGCGCCGCCAGATATCCGCGCGCATTACCCACGAGCACCACCTGACTCGCGCCTGGCAATACTTGCAGAATTTTATCCTCAATCGGCTCCGGCGCAATGTTATGCCCCGACCCAAGAATAATCAGGTTCTTGATGCGGCCGACAATCTTCCAGTTTCCTTTGGCGTCCACTTCGCCCTGATCGCCAGTGTGGAACCAGCCATCGCGCAGCACCTTCGCCGTCTCCTCCGGACGCTTCCAGTATCCCGGAAAAATATTCGGCCCGCGCACCACGGCCTCCGCATTCTCCGCGATCTTCATCTCCACGCCCGAAATCGCCGGACCCGCGCGCCCCGGAATTACCGGAGCATCCGGATCATCCATGGTGCAGATCGCCGTCGTCTCGGTCAGTCCGTATACCTGCAACACCGGGATGCCCAGCATCATAAAAAACAGTTGTGTCTCCACATTCAGCGGCGCCGAGCCGCAAATCATTGCACGCAGCTTGCCGCCGATCATCTTTTTGCGGATCGTAGGAAACACGAGCCGATTCGCCAGCCCCAGCCAGATCCCGTCCCCGGCGCGCCGTTTGCCCTCGTGCCGCCGCACCCACGCGCCCTTTGCCTTGGTATACACCTTCAACGGAAATCCACCCGTCTTCCACAGTTGCTCGTCGACAGCTTTGCGCATGCGTTCGAGAAGCGCGGGAACATTCAGGAAATAATCCGGCGCCGCCAGTCGCATCTCCGTGGCAATCTTCCCCAGATCCGTATTCAACGTCAGCTTGCTGCCGCGCAGCAGGCAGGTCAGCATCATGATCCACGAGCCCGCAAAGCAAAGCGGCAGGTAATGAAACACGGCGTCCTGTCCCGCGCGCTTCTTCATAAGCCGATCCAGCCGCCCCGAAGTGCAGCCCAGCATGTAACCGACGTTGCCCGCGTTCAGCATCACGCCTTTCGCCTCGCCCGCCGTGCCCGAGGTGTAGATGATCGTCGCCACATCTTCTTCTGCGACCGCCAGCGCAGGATTCTCCGCCGGCCCGCGCCCTGGCGTGAAAACATTTTCGAAGCAAAAATACGGTGGCGCTTCCGGCCACGCTTCTACGATCGCATCGGCCAGCGACTGCTCGCCGCAGGCAATCACCGACGGCCAGCAATCCTTCATCCTCTCGACCAGTTCGGCCGGCGTTAGCCGCGCATACAGCGGCACCACGGTCAGCCCCTCCGCCATGATGGCCAGATCCATCGCCACCCACTGCATCGAGTTATGCGCCAGGAGCGCGCACCGGTCGCCCTTCTTCAGCCGCAATCGCCGCAGGTAAGCCCGCGCCACCTGCACCTGAGCCAGCAACTGCCGCGCGGTGAGCGGAACCGGCTGCCCGTCGCGCAGTTCCTGCAGTACGATGGCATCGCCGCTGCGCTCCAGGCTCGCAAAAATTTGGCCGAGAAATGACATGCGTTTGATATGAATTAGTTTGCGATGAAGTGGAGGTTTGAAAGGTGCGGCTACCCGTACGCCGCCACCAGTTGCTTCAACCCCTCGCTCATTGGCGGCAGATAATCTTCCCAGCTCCATTCTCCGCGCCGGGTGGGAAACTCCGGATACCGCCGCTGCACTTCTTCTTCGAAATACACGCCCATGTGCGCCATTAATTTCAAATTCCGCACCACACTCCGCGCGATGCCGTCGGCAATCCGTTCACCGTCGCGATCCAGAATTTCGAGCGCCGCCAGAGTTCGCGCCTCCAGATCCGGATCGTCCACATTCATCAGCAACTCCTCATGGCCGCGCTCGTTCATCAGGTTCCGTATGCGCTCATCCATTGTGATCCCCGCCGACGCCACCAGCGCCGGCATCGAAGTCACTATCCCGTGATAGCGCGAAGACACCATCATGCGGCACACGCGCAGAATGCTGACCATTTGGTACATGTTGTAATCGTCCGAGGTCAGCACCGGAACTCCGCCCAGCTTCTCCGAGATACGACGGCAAGGCCGGGCATCCATGCGCTCAGTCGCCGCCATGATCACGAACACATTTCTCTTCTGGCGGAACGCGGCCATCGCATTGGCAATCGAACTCAAGTAATGTTCGTAGGCGCGGTCCGCCTCTGGCCCAGCATTATGAAAGTAGGGCCCGCGGTAGTGGCTCTCTTTGTATGCGCCGGTCAGGCTGTGCAGCGCGGCCTTCGCCACCGACGCCTTCACCGGCCACTCAAACGGATTGATCGGACACACCACCAGCACCGGCGTCTTCCCATCCCAACCCACATCGCGCAGCGCTTTCTGCCCATACTCGGCGCCCAGCGGCTCAAACGTCCACGCCGTGTCCGTGCCCAATTCCGTCGGCACGCCCAGCTCGCGCAAAATTTTCCGCGATTCTTCATTGCGCGTGATCACCAGCGAATTTCTGCAATAGCGCCCGCACATCTTTGCGACCAGCGGATCCATCTGTCCCGCCTCGGCGCCGTAACCGACCGACAACTTGTTCTCCGCCGCCGCAATGCCCAGCGACCCGATCATCATCGTCGCCAATGCGTTCGCGAATTTCGATTTGAACATCGAACCTTCACACGCCACCACGCCGTGATGTTTTGGCACTTCATTCGCCAGGAAGGGCGGAAAAATATCCGGCAGCCGCACCTGCGATGTGCCTTCGAAATATCCGCGCGACCGGTCAAAATTAAACGTCATCATGCTGAGGTCAACGTTCTCCGGCCCAAGAATCCGCCGGATCTGCCGCAGCATCTCTTCCACTCGCACATCCGATCCCGTATT
>Ga0187873_1003048_pt1 | contig 12266 bp, 10 predicted proteins | sample June2016WEW_16_1_2_FD_133012 | JGI IMG/M metagenome (GOLD analysis project Ga0187873, IMG submission 133012) | Peatland microbial communities from SPRUCE experiment site at the Marcell Experimental Forest, Minnesota, USA - June2016WEW_16_100 | ecosystem: Environmental > Terrestrial > Soil >... | reverse complement strand
TTCTTTAGCCATTGTTGTCTCCTGCGTTTAGTTTTCGTTCGTTAAACTGGAGCCCATGATCAGGATTGAACTGATGACCTCATCCTTACCAAGGATGCGCTCTACCAACTGAGCTACATGGGCGCAATCAAATCATTAGTCCAACCCGACATGCAAAACGACAAAAAACCACTTCCCCTCGTTCTTTTCTTTCGAAAACCCGAGGGGCTAAACGGCTTTTTGACTTTTTACGGCTCTGACGGGCTGCAAACTATGCAATACACCCAACCCTGTCAACAGCTTTTTTAGCCCATTTTACTTGCTGATTCCCCGTCCACTTGCCCGCACAAATTGAATCAAATATCGAATCTCGGGCAACGGCGGCAATTTCTTTTCAACCTTCGCCACCGCGTTGGAAACGGCAAGTCCTTCGCGAAACAGAATCTTGTAAGCCTGCCTCAATGCAATCTGCGCTTTTTCAGAAACACCATTCCGTTCCATGCCGATTTTGTTGATGGTTCGTGTTTCCGCAGGGTTGCCATCAGCCATCATGAATGGCGGCACGTCTTGCACGACTTTCGAGCAACCGCCTATCATCGCCATTTTGCCGATACGGCAAAACTGATGAACTGCCGCCAATCCACCAATCACCGCGTAATCTTCCACCACGACATGCCCCGCAAGTGTGGCGACATTCGACATGATAATGTGGTCACCGAGCGTCACGTTGTGAGCGATGTGGCAATAAGCAAGGATGTGGTTGTGCGATCCAACGCGCGTGACTTTACCGCCACCGGTCGCGCTGTGAATGGTGACGTATTCACGGAATGTGTTGTGGTCGCCGATTTCCGTGCACGTGACACCACCCTTCCATTTCAAGTCCTGCGTCTTCAGCCCGATGCTTGCGAACGGAAAAATTTCATTCTCCCTTCCCAATTTCGTGTGTCCGTCAATGACAACGTGCGAATGCAGTTTGCAACCGCTCCCGAGCACGACATGTTCGCCGATGACACAGTAAGGACCGATTCCGCAGCCGGAACCGATTTTGGCTTTTGAATGAATGATGGCCGTGGGATGAATCATGGGAATTTCGCAATGTGAAATTCGTCATTCACTGCGCAACATGAAAGTGACTTCCGCTTCGCTCACCATTTCGCCGCCGACCTTGCAAATCCCTTTGGCCTTGCAGATTTTGCCGCGCGTTTTCATGAGCTCAACTTCAATGACCAGTATGTCACCGGGCACAACCAGTTTGCGCCATTTGACATTTTCAGCGGACATGAAGTAAGCAAGCTGCCGTCCGGTTTCGGCGTGTTTTATCATCAAAAGGCCGGCAACCTGCGCGATGGCTTCGAGTTGCAAAACGCCCGGCATGATCGGATGCCCCGGGAAATGTCCCTGAAAATACCCTTCGTTCATCGTGACGTTTTTGACGCCGGTGATTTTGTTGCCGTCCATTTTCAGAATCCGGTCCACCATCAAAAACGGCGGGCGATGCGGCAGCAGTTCCATGATTTGCTCGATGTCCATCGCGCCGTCTTCGGAAATCATCGGTTCAGGCGCGGCAACCTTTTCCGGCGGCGGCGCGAACGTTTGCGCGGCGCGCAACGGCTTTTGCATCTGTGCGATGATTTGCCGGACAAATTCGCAATTTGCCGCGTGACTCGGTTTCACTGCAACCAGGTGCCCGCGAATCGGCCGTCCGAGCAGCGACAAATCGCCGACGATGTCGAGTATCTTGTGCCGCACGAACTCCTCGGGATACCGCATCGGTTCGGTCGTCAGCACCGCGTCGTCGCGAATGACAATGGCGTTCTCCAAACTGCCGCCCTTGATCAAATTATTTTTGATGAGGTGCTCGATTTCCTCGTAAAAGCAAAACGTCCGCGCGTGCGCCAATTCTTTTTCCCAGGTCTTCGGCGTGATTTCCGTGCTGTAAAATTGGGTGAACCGGCCTTTTTTGTCCGCGCTCGTGCAGGTGATTCTGAAACCGTCGCCGGGAAACAGCGTCATGACCGTTTCGCCCGCCTCCGGTTCAATCGGCTCGGTGGGCGTGAAAGACTCGCGCTTTTCGGACTGCGGCGCGATGCCCGCGGCTTGAATGATTTTGCAAAACTCACGCGAACTGCCGTCGGCAATCGGGGGCTCGCTCCCGTCCAATTCAATGATGGCATTATCAATTCCATAACCCGCCAGCGTCGCGAGCACGTGCTCGACGGTGTGGATTTTCACGTTGCCCTTGACGAGCGTCGTTGAACGGTTTGTCTCGATGACATTTTCCACGCGCGCCTCGATTTCGGGTTTGCCGTCGAGGTCAACGCGGCGAAACCGGACGCCGCTGTTGGCGGGTGCGGGCAAAATCGTCATGTTCACCCGGCTGCCACTGTGCAGCCCGACGCCGGAAAAACTCGCGGCGCGATTGAGAGTTTGCTGATTCAGCACGGACGGATTAAACAAAACGCAGGCGCGGTTGGCAAGGTTGCACTTGCTGCTCCAGCAGTGCTCTTTGAACACCGTTTCGGTGGGTCATAGATCGCAGAAACAACCAAAATTCCCATTGAAAATAATTTTTACAGGAATAAAGTTCCAACCATGAAACGAGATAGGCTGCATACAACGCCGCCTACTCACTGTTAGGCATCACTAGCGCATGACAGTTTCAAGCACACAAAAATGCAAAATGAAAACACTACATATCACTATATTCACCGCATGTTTCATCGTTGCCACATTCAGCGCCATTGGAGCCGACAAGATTGAGGGTGCGTTTGGCAAGAAGCTCGGAGATGTTTTTTACCCAGCTTCTGCCATTGGCACATCAAAGCTTACTGATGGCACGCCGATGTATCAGTTTTCCACCACCAACGGATTTCGCTCATTCAAGACTTACTACGTGATGATTACACCCACCACCCACAAGATTTATAGTATTTGGGGCATTGGTCCCGTCGAGAACACGGAAGCTGGTCAGAAAGAGCAGGCAGTTGTTATGGAGCTTCTCAAGAAGAAGTATGGCGTTGAAGAGAAGCAAGGGATTTTTGACACGATGGGCGATGTGAAGCGGATTGACCAAGGCAACCGCTACATTATCACTAAGCTTACCGGTTTCATGGATGTTACGATAGATATTCGATATTATGACAGTGATTTGGAGAAGCTCGCCGAAACGGAGAGACTCGCAGCAGAAACCAAGAAAGCGGATGATTCTGGATTATGACCGTGATGCCTAACAAGTAGATAGGCTGCAAATTTTATTTCCTTCTTCGCGCCTCCTTGTCGCGCTGAAGCAAAGGTAGGGTCGCCTCGCCGAGGCGACCGGGGTGGAAGCGGAACTTCCGCCGGACGCGCGGGCCCAGGCTTCGCCGGAGGCTACGCCGAGGCAAGCCGCGCGTCCCTACCAACAAATTGGATGAATTGCCGCGCTAAATTATATCCGCCGCCAGCACACGAAGCATTTCCTCCAATGAGGTTTCTCCGGCAACGACGCGTTGAATTCCGTTTTGTAAGAGCGTTTTCATGCCTTGCTGAATGGCAATTTCCTCCAGCGCGGTCGTGGGCATTTTTTTCAAGATCGCCTCGCGGAAAGGTTCATCCACGACCAGCAATTCCGTCACGGGCATGCGACCGGAAAAACCGGTGTTGTGGCACCCGTCGCAACCCCTGCTGCGACAGAATTGCGCCTCCGGCAGCAATGCTTCGGGAATAATCTTAAGCTGGCTTGGTTCCGGATCATACGACCGTAAACAATCCTGACAATTGCGCCGTATCAGCCGCATTCCCATCACGCCAAGAACGCTCGACGACAGCATGAACGGCTCGATTTCCATGTTGATCAACCGTGTGAACGCGCCCGCCGAAACGCCGGAGTGAATCGTGCTGAGGACCAAATGTCCCGTCAGGCCGGCCTGCACCGCGATGGCGGCGGTCTCCGGGTCGCGAATCTCGCCCACCATGACCACCTGCGGGTCCTGCCGCAGGATGCTCCGGAGGGCGACGGCATAAGTGAAGTCCTGCGCAGGATTGATCTGTGTCTGGCTGACCATCGGCAGATTGAATTCCACCGGGTCCTCCACCGTGCTGATGCTGATGCTCGTGCCGTCGCGCTGCATGATGTGGCAAAGCGACGAATACATCGTGCTCGTCTTGCCGGAACCAACCGGTCCGGTGAACAACATCAGACCGCCCGGCCGTTTGAGCAGGCGCAACAGCCCTTGCTGCGTCGAATCGTCAAAACCGAGCGTGTCCAAATCGAATCGCCGGTCACGCGGGTCAAAAAGCCGCACAACAATTTTTTCGCCGCGCGTCGTGGGAAAAATCGAGATGCGCAATTGCACGTCGTCCAATTCCGGTCCGCCCATCGCCGTGCCATCCTGCGGTATTCCTGACTGGTAGGTCACCAGGTTGGACATGACTTTGAAGCGCGCGGAAATCTTGTCCAACAAGTCCGGCTGCAGGTGCACCACTTCGAGCAGCACGCCGTTGACGCGCGCGCGCACCGCGATGGCGTCTTCCCACGGCTCGATGTGCAGATCGCTCGCGCCGAGTTTGATGGCGTCATGCACCATGCAGTTGACCAGCACGATGACCTCAGGCCCTTGCGAGGCGACGCTTTCGGATTGGAGATAATCAACAGTGTAACCCATGTCGCATGATGCGTGTTTGCCGGAGAATAAAAGCGCCGCCTTTGAATTACAAGGACTGGATTCAATTTTACTTGCCGCTTGCACCGTCTGTTTTCGCATTTAACCTGTCCAAGTGACTTGGTTCACTGACCGGCATTTCTTTTTGCTCGCCGTGGTAATTTACGGTTTGAGCACGGTGTATGCGGTTTTCCTCTGGCGAATGGGTTTTCGCAAGGATGACCGCGTGAATTATTTGCTGCTGCTCGCCGCGTTCGCGCTGCACACTATCGCCATGCTCCAGCGCGGCTTTTCCATCGCACACTGCCCCGTCAACAATCTTTACGAAGCCACCACGTTCATCGGGTGGACTATTGTCGCCGCGTATTTGGTTGTCGGCCTGTTGCCGCGACTGCGATTTTTTGGCGCGTTTGCGTCGCCGGTTCTGTTCGCCATCGGCGTTTTCGCGCTCATGCCTGCGCTCGACCTGCCGCACGAATTAAAACCGCAATTTTCCAGCGTGCTGACGAGTTTGCATGCCGCCTTGATTCTCCTGGCATACGGCGCGTTCGGATTGAGCGCCGTCGCCGCCTTGATGTTTTTAACCGAAGAACACGATTTGAAATTTCACAAACTGCGCGCGTTTTTTTCACTGCTCCCGCCGATTCAACGGCTCGAACGCGTGATGAGCGGGCTTGTAATCGGCGGCCTTTTTTTGCTCGCGACCGGGCTCGCAATCGGCTTGAAGCTGATTGAAATTCAACAAAAAAATGGCGCAGTTGCGCCCTTCAATTTCAAAAATGATCCGTTCTATTTTTACAGGGAACCGCTTGTGACTTATCTGATTTTTATTTGGGCATTTTACTTCGGCCTGCTGATGGCGCGTTGGCGGTTGGGTCAAGGCGGCCGGCGATTCGCATGGGGCACGGTCGCCGGTTTTGTTTTCATTCTGCTCACGTTTTGGGGATTTCTGCTGCTCTCACCCATTCACCAGCCATGAACATCGTCGTTATCGGCTTGAGCCACCGTTCGTCGCCTGTCGAATTGCGGGAGCGGTTCGCCTTTGCCGAGGCGAAAATTCCCGACGCACTCAAGTCGCTGCGCGAATCCGGCGTCGCTGGTGAAGCGGTGATCCTTTCAACGTGCAATCGCGTGGAAATTTACGCCGCGACCTCGCTTGAACCCGCCAAAGCGTTCGCCGAATTAAAACAATTTCTCTTAAGGTGGGGCAAGACTGCCGGCGGGCCGGACAATTTGGGCGTCGCAGAGCTCCGCCCTCCGAAAGCCGCGTCTGGCGACGAATTTTACACGCTCGCCGGGCCGCAAAGTCTGCACCATCTTTTTCGAGTCGCGTCCGGTCTCGACTCGATGGTGCTCGGTGAAACGGAAATCCTCGGCCAGCTCAAGCAGGCTTACGCGCTCGCGCATCGCCACGGCCACACCGGCGCGTGGTTGAACAGGGCATTTCAATGCGCATTTCACGTCGCCAAGCACATTCGCAGTCAGACAAACATCCAGCGCGGCAGTGTTTCCGTGGCGTCCGTCGCGGTTGAACTCGCGGAGAAAATTTTTGGCTTGCTGCATGATCGTGAAGTGCTCGTTATTGGCGCCGGCGACACGAGCGAAAAAACCGCCCGCGCCCTGCTCTCCCGCGGTGCGCGCAGCATTATCGTGGCAAATCGTTCACATGACCGTGCGGTGGCATTGGCGAACGAACTAGGCGGACGCGCCGTGCAATTCGATGATTTGGCGGCGGAATTTGAAAAAATTGACATCGCCATCAGCAGCACATCCGCGCCACATCACATTCTCAACCGCGCAAAACTCGAACCGTTGATGAAGGCGCGCAAGCATCGTCCGCTGCTGCTCATTGATATCGCCGTGCCGCGTGACATTGATCCCGAAGTGAATTTTCTGGAGAACGTTTACCTTTACAACATTGACGATCTCCAAGCCATCGCCGCCGACTATTTAAAACAGCGCAAGGAGGAAATCGCGCGGTGCGAACAAATCATTGCCGAAAAAGTGAAGTCCTTGCTCGAAACAAAATCATCTGCAGATTTTGCCGAGGAACGCAGATTGCTTCTTTCTCATCTGCGAAAATCCGCGTAATCTGCGGACGAAAAAAATGCCTACGGAACGACCCATCATCATCGCTACGCGCGGCAGCGCGCTGGCACTTGCGCAGGCGAATTTGATCGCGTCAAACGGCCGCTTCATGTTTCCAAAACTGCGGTTTGAACTAAAAATCATCCAAACCACCGGAGACAAGATGCAGGCCTCGCTGCTGGCCAAAAAATCCGGCGTAAGCCTGTCGAAAGGCCTGTTCACGAAAGAACTCGAAGTCGCCCTGCTCAAAAACCAGGCCGATCTCGCGGTGCATAGTTTGAAGGATTTGCCGACCGATTTGCCCGCCGGACTGAAACTCGTCGCGACGCCGAAACGCGCCGATGTTCGTGACGTGCTGATTTACCGCGACGCCAGATATCTCTCTCAACTTCCAACCTTCAACCCTCAACCAGTCGAATGGACTCCGGGCCAATCGGCGTTGCGCGGCCTTAAACCGTACATGACGCTGAAAGATTTGCCGGCAAAAGCGACCGTCGCCACGAACAGCACGCGGCGCAAAGCGCAACTGTTGGCGGCACGGCCCGATTTAAACGTGGTCGAGATTCATGGCAACCTGCCGACGCGCCTGCGGAAAATCGCCGAGCGCGGCGAGCTGGACGCAACGGTGCTTGCGCTGGCCGGTCTGACACGGCTGAATTTTTGTATCACGCCCGAAGGCAAACTCGAAGGCGACGCGGTTCCGGACGGTTTGCTGGCAACAGTTTTGGATTTGGACGTGATGCTGCCATGCGTTGGCCAGGGCGCGATTGGCATCGAGATTCGCGCGGATGACGAACGCGTAGGCGCGATTTGCGAGCGGCTGAATCATTTTAACACGTTCCAGTCTGTGACGGCAGAGCGCGCTTTTTTGCGCGCAATGGGCGGCGGCTGCCAAAGCCCCGTGGCCGCCTACGCCGAAATTGACGGCAACCGGATGGAAATGCGCGCCGTTTCGTTCCGCGAAGGACCGGCCAGGTGTAGCGAAGGGAAACGCCCGATTGCTGAAGCGGCGGCGTTGGGCGAGGAATTGGCAGCACAGTTGAAATAAATTGGTAGGGACGCGCGGCTCGCCTCGGCGAAGCCTGGGCCCGCGCGTCCGGCGGAAGTTCTGTCTCCCACCCCGGTCGCCTCGGCGATGCGACCTTACCTTTAAAATCCATTCTCACTGAAATAAAAACGGCGCGGGTTTTCGCCCGCGCCGTTGCTCCCCATTCCTCCGGAGCGTGTTTTACACGTCGTAATACATGAAGAATTCGTAAGGATGCGGACGCAGCCGGATGGCGTCATGTTCCTTGCGCTTGGCGCTGATCCACATCTCAATGAAGTCTTCGGTGAAGACGTCGCCCTTGAGCAGGAATTGATGATCCTTTTCGAGAGCGTCAATGGCTGCCTCGAGACTGCCGAGTATCTGCGGAATCTTGGCGTGTTCCTTCGGCGGCAATTCATACATGTTTTTGTCAATGGGTTCGCCCGGATCAATCTTGTTCTGAACACCGTCCAGACCGGCCAAGAGCAACGCGGCAAAGCAGAGATACGGATTCGCCGCCGGATCCGGCGGACGATATTCCAATCGCTTGGCTTTGGGATTATCGCTGTAGGTCGGAATGCGGATGGCCGCCGAGCGGTTGCGTGAGCTGTAAGCCAGGTTCACGGGCGCTTCGAAACCCGGCACGAGGCGCTTGTAACTGTTGGTGGTGGGACTGCAAAAGGCGCACAGGGCATGGGCGTGCTTGAGCAGCCCGCCGGCATAGTAGAGGGCCATTTTGCTCAGGCCGGCGTATTCCTTGCCGGCGAAGAGCGGTTTGCCCTTCTTCCATAAACTCTGATGCGTGTGCATCCCACTGCCATTGTCACCGAACAGCGGCTTGGGCATCAGGGTCACCGTCTTGCCATGTTTCTTGGCCACGTTTTTCAACACATACTTGTACACCATCATGTGGTCGGCCATTTTTACGAGCGTGTCGAAACGAATGTCAATTTCCGCCTGGCCCGCCGTGGCCACCTCGTGATGCTGCTTCTCAATCTGAAGCCCCAATTCCTCCATCGTCAGCACCATTTCGGTGCGGATGTCCTGCTGTGTGTCCAGCGGAGCCACAGGGAAATAACCTTCCTTGTGACGGATTTTGTTGCCGAGGTTTGGCATCTCATCGCGACCGGTGTTCCAAATGCCTTCCTCGGAATCAATGCTGTAAAACGTGCCGTTGCACTTGGAATCGAATTGCACGTTGTCAAAGATGAAAAATTCGGCTTCGGGGCCGAAGAAGGCCTGATCGCCAATGCCGGTGGAGATGAGGTATTTTTCAGCCTTCTGCGCAATGCCGCGCGGGTCGCGGCTGTAAGACTCCAACGTGCCGGTTTCGGCAATGGTGCAGGTGAGTGAAAGTGTCGGCACGGCCATGAACGGATCTATGAACGCCGTTTCAGGGTCGGGCATGGCCAGCATGTCGCTGGCCTCAATGCTCTTCCAGCCGCGAATGGAGGAACCGTCGAAGCCGATGCCTTCGGCGAAGGTTTCCTCGGCCAGTTCCGCGATGGAACAAGTGAAGTGCTGCCAGGTGCCGAAGGTGTCCACGAACTTGATGTCCACCATTTTCGCCCCGGCCTTTTTTGCCATTTCAATAACGCTCTTGGGTGTTGCCATATTTTAGGATGTGAAGTTGTTGATTTTGTTTGTTTGTCTGTTAGTGCAGTTGAAACCGAAAGCTGCGCCGGCCATGACTTTGGTCAATAACCGGCACAGCGTCGAGTATTTTTTTGTTAACTATGATAGCCCTCCTCTCCATGTTCGTTAATATCCAGACCGGAGATTTCAACTTCCTCGGTCGGACGGAGACCTACCAGCGCCTTGGTGATATACGCGATAACGATGGTGCCCACGATGGTCAACACCAGCGTGATGCCAATCGCCTTGAGCTGCTCCCAGACCAGCGGTTGGAACCAACTGTCTGTAACGTAGGCTTTAAGGTTGGTCGCGAGGTTCGGATTGACGGCATTGCGCGCGAGCATGCCGGTCATCAATGCCCCGGTCATGCCGCCGATGCCGTGAACGCCGAATGTGTCCAAGGCATCGTCATAGCCAAACCAACTCTTGACCTTGTAGCAGAAGAACCACGGGATGGAGCCGGCGGCAATGCCAATCCAGATTGCGCCTTGCGGCGCGACGAAACCGCATGCGGGAGTAATGACCACCAGACCCGCAACGGCGCCGGAACAAAAACCCAGCACGCTCGGCCTGCCTTTGACAATCCACTCCCACATCGGCCAGACGAATGAAGCCACCGCTGTGGCGATCGTCGTGGTAGTGAAGGCATTGGCCGCCACCACGTCGGCCGCAAGCGCACTGCCGGAATTGAACCCGTACCAGCCCACCCACAACATGCCCGTGCCGATGTAGGTAAGCACCATGCTGTGCGGCGCGAAGTTTTCCCTGCCGAAGCCCGCGCGTTTGCCGAGAATCAAACACAGAACCAGGGCGGACCAACCGGAGGTCATGTGCACGACCGTGCCGCCGGCAAAGTCAATCGCTTTAATTCCCGCGTGCGGATTCCAGACGCCATTCATTGAGCCGTTGATGCCCCAGACCATGTGGCCCTGGGTGAAATAGACGAGAAGCATCCACAACGTCATGAAGATGAAGATGGCTTTGAACTTCATGCGTTCGGCAATGCCACCGATGATCAACGCCGGGGTGATGACGGCGAACATCAATTGGAACATGCTAAACACGTTTTCCGAGACCCAGTAGGAATAGTTGGAGTTCGGGGCGGAAGTGACGTTATTCAGCATCCAATCAATCGTCGGGTTGCCGACGATGCCGGTTATCACGTCTTCCTTGGCTGCCGCGCCCGTTCCGCCAAAGATCATGCCGTAGCCGACGAACACCCAAAGGATGGTCACCAAGCCGGTGATCAGGAAGCATTGGGCCAGCACGGAAAGCACGTTCTTTCTGCGAACGAGACCGCCGTAGAACAACGCCAGACCCGGCAGCGTCATGAACAGCACCAGCGCCGTGCTGGTGAGCAGCCACGCATTGTGGCCGGGACCGGGATTGCCAATGATCGTTGTATTGGCGACCACTTGATTGCCATTGGTGTCCTTCAATGGCGCAGTGGGATCAGTGTTGGCGATGTAGGCTTCAAGCGATGCCACACGTTGATCCAGCGTCGGCGCCGGCAGATTGGTGGCCGTGTCTGCGCGCAATGGCAAAATGCCGAGCGCAGTGGTTGTAACCAAAGCAAGGATTGTTAAGTATCGTCTCATAATTTGTTTTTAAATGGGGTTGAAATTGTCTGGGTTCTTCAAATGGCCAACTCGCCTTTCTCCTCAGTCCGAATGCGAACGGCTTGTTCGATGCCGGACACGAACACTTTGCCATCACCGATTTTGCCGGTCCTGGCTGATTTAATAATCGCGCCAACGGCCGCGTCGGTTTGATTATCTGCTACAACAAGTTCAATTTTTATCTTCGGCAGGAAATCCACGGTGTATTCACTGCCGCGATAGATTTCGGTGTGGCCCTTCTGGCGGCCAAACCCCTTGACCTCGCTCACAGTCATGCCTTCGATGTTGATTTCGCCGAGGGCGTCCTTCACCTCCTCGAGTTTGAACGGTTTGATGATTGCTTCAATTTTCTTCATATTTTTTGACAGTGTAATCAGGCCGCGTTTGGCTTGAGCCAACTCACGTCTGCGTTCGGGCACGTTAAGCAACGACAATGCCAGGCGGAATTTTGCCGTGGCTGAACGCATAAAAATGCCTGATTTTATTGGGGAAAATTAAATTCCATCCAAAACGACCGGGAAGAAAAGCCTGATGCAATTTGCGCAGCGAAGAAAAATTTCGCCAGCAGTACGGAAGGGTTAATGTCCTAGCAAATTGTTGCTGGTTTCGGAAAGGAGGCGGTAAAAAATCAAAGCCCTGGCCTGCATTGGCCTTTTTTACTCGTCTCACTGCGCGGGTTTCCTTAACCATGTGTTCAAACCCATGAGTCGAAGATCGGAGAAAAAAAACCCTGCCGTGCCTTCGAGCGCGCCCGCTTCGCCAGTCGGTGAAATGCCGGGAGTGGCAGACTCCCGCTTGCCGGAATCCGAAAGCCGTCCGGCTGGTCTGAATGGCCGCTGGACGGTTATTGGGGTCTGCATTTTTCTGGCGGCGATCACGCTGGCGGTTTTTGGACGGACGTTTCATTACGGGTTCGTCAACTTCGACGACGACGTTTACGTGTATGAAAACCCTGTCGTCCAAAAGGGTCTGACCTGGGAGGGATTTCGCTGGGCGCTGACTTATGGCAACATCGGCCACTGGCACCCGCTGACCTGGGTTTCCCATATGCTGGACTGCCAGTTTTACGGATTGAACCCCGGCGGACATCATTTTACCAATGTCCTGCTCCACACAGCGGCGGCGATCCTGCTTTTCCTGGTTCTGCGACGGATGACGGGGTTCCTGTGGCGCAGCGCGTTTGTGGCGGCGGTGTTTGCGATCCATCCGTTGCGGGTGGAATCGGTGGCATGGGTGGCGGAACGCAAGGATGTCCTCAGCGGAGTGTTCTTCATGCTG
>Ga0187873_1003047_pt1 | contig 12266 bp, 9 predicted proteins | sample June2016WEW_16_1_2_FD_133012 | JGI IMG/M metagenome (GOLD analysis project Ga0187873, IMG submission 133012) | Peatland microbial communities from SPRUCE experiment site at the Marcell Experimental Forest, Minnesota, USA - June2016WEW_16_100 | ecosystem: Environmental > Terrestrial > Soil >... | reverse complement strand
GAAGACCCGAAGCACGAGCTAAGGCCGGGGTTGTCGGTGGAGCCGAAGGTGAGCGTGAAGTGAAAAAGCAGCTTCTAGCTGCTAGCTTTTAGCTTTTTGCCCTCAGCCTTGAAACTGGAACTACGATTTCGCCGAAGCCAAAGGCGTTGCCGAACCCACGCTCTCACCGGAATGCTACGCCAGCGCCGACCGCAGCCATTCCGTTTCTTTTGAGCATACTTTCGCTTGGCTCCAGCGTCGGCGCTAATGGCTATTTGATTCCCTCAGGCTTCTTATCCGTCGCCACCGAGCCGTGCATCTGAACGATGACCCACTTCCCGCCTCGCTTCTCGAGCACCCCCGTCCACCGAATGTCCCTGGCGCCCGTGGGCTTGCCGTCCCACTCCCCCAAATCATCGAGTGTTGCGGAGTACCAAGCCACATCGCCGGAGCGAGATAGATTGACCCGCAGATTGCGTATCTCGGTCACCGTCGCTTTGAACTTCGGGTCCATCCATGTGTCGAAAAGTTTCACATAGTTGTTCCACCCGGCTATCTCCATGCTCGAACTTGTCCAGACGATATACAGATCCTCGTCGTGGGCCATCGTGCTTTCCTGTAGTGCTCGGTCTTTGGTCAAAGCCCAGCAAATGGAATCGCGGATGATCTTGGCTATGACAGCCTTCTCGGCTTCCCTGCTGGGAGCCGTAGCGGACGCACAGTTTGCATTCATGACTACCCCCAACAACAAAGCAAAAGCAATGCTCTTGATCATATGCATTTTACCTCTTCCGACTAATTAGTCGGAGTTTCCGTTTTGGATTTTCCGGTCCGACTCAATATACACCGAACCACCGTTCTTTGATCCTGCAAGTTGCATTCCTTCCTCGGGGGATCCGTCTTCGGTTCCGCAAGGCGGGGTTGTCACCCTGCCCGCATTGAATCCAAAGCTGGGGGCTTTTTAATTTGGGTAGCCCGAGCCGTCAGTATTAATCTAGAAACCATAGGCTGAGACGCCATGAAAGACCCGATCCCTGTATCGCCGGGGCTTGTGCCATTACCGGTAATCCCCGGTCTTGCGCCGGGAGCCGAGCACCTTGTGCCCTCGCTGCCGGAGGTTCATGCGACGGTGGGGGTCTCGCGCTCGCCGCAGTACTGGAGGCGGCTGCTGGGATTTCTCGGGCCGGGATTTCTGATCTCTGTGGGCTACATGGACCCCGGCAACTGGGCCACGGACATTGCCGGCGGTTCGCGCTTCGGCTACACGCTGTTGTTCGTCGTCATGGCGTCGAACCTGATGGCGGTGCTGCTGCAGAGCCTGAGCCTCAAGCTGGGCGTGGCCACGGAGCGCGACCTGGCGCAGATGTGCCACCAGAGCTACGGTCCCAGGGTGAGCTATGCGCTGTGGATTGGCGCGGAGATCGCCATTGCCGCCTGCGATCTGGCCGAGGTGATCGGCTCAGCCATCGCGCTAAACCTGCTCTTCCACATTCCGCTCTTCTACGGCGTGCTGATTACCAGCGTAGACGTGCTGCTGATTCTGCTGTTGCAGCGCTGGGGTTTCCGCACCATTGAGGCGCTGGTGATCGCGCTGATCGGCACCATTACAGTGCTGTTCCTGGTGCAGGTGATGCTCTCCCACCCGGATCATTGGCTGGCGGCGAAAAGCCTCTTTGTGCCCTCTGCGTCCATCGTCACTAACCGGGATATGCTGTACATCGCCATCGGCATCCTGGGCGCGACGGTGATGCCGCACAACCTTTATCTGCACTCCTCGATTGTGCAGAGCCGCAAATATGAGCGCACGCCGGAGGGCAAGCGGGAGGCCATAGCCATGGGCAATATCGACTCGGCGCTGGCGCTGACCGTGGCGTTGTTTGTGAACGCGGCGATTTTGATTGTGGCGGCGGCGGTCTTCAATCGCCGCGGCCTCTACAATGTAGAGGCGATTCAGGACGCCTACAAGCTGCTCAGCCCGCTGATCGGCACGGCGTGGGCGAGCACACTGTTTGCCATTGCATTGCTGGCCAGCGGGCAAAATTCGTCAATTACCGGCACGCTGGCTGGCCAGGTGGTGATGGAGGGATTCATCCATCTCAAGCTGTCGCCGTGGCTGCGGCGGCTGATTACACGCTCGCTGGCCATCATCCCCACAATTATCGTGGTGGCGATTACCGGCGAGCAGGGCACGGAAAAGCTGCTCATCCTGAGCCAGGTGATTCTGTCGCTGCAACTGAGCTTTGCCGTAGTGCCGCTGGTGCTGTTCACCGGCAGCCGCAAGAAGATGGGCGAATTTGTCAACGCTCCCTGGCTGCAGGGGCTGGCATGGTTTGTCGCCGTGGCGATTGCGGGGCTGAACGGCTGGCTGCTGGTGTTGATGGCGAAGTAAAAGCAGCGGTTAGCCGTCAGCTCTCAGCCGTCAGCGGACAGGTTTTGCTGATAACTGATAGCTGATAGCTGATGGCTGTCGTACCATGTTGCCATGCGTGTGCTATAGCTTCATGGAAGCTGCTCGATTGCGGAGATCTCGACCGCGCAGCAGACCTGATCTCGCCCCTGGGCTTTGGCGCGGTACAGCTCGCGATCCGCCTGGGCCACCAATTCATTTGGATTGAGCAGACCGGCAGGCAACGCTGTGGCTACCCCGCAACTGATGGTGATGGGCAGAGGCTCGCCGGAGATAGGGCAGGCGAACGCCGCCTGGCGCACTTTGTTACAGAACCGTTCGGCAGTTTCGCTGGCCTGAACACGATCCATAAAGGGAAGAATGACCACGAACTCGTCGCCTCCGAAGCGGACCACGACGTCTTCTTTACCGCGGATGCTCGAGCGGAGAATGTCGGCAATAGCGGCCAGAACCTGATCACCGCAGAGATGGCCGTAGCTGTCGTTGAGATGCTTGAAGTGGTCGATGTCGACCATGATGATGGAGACCGGGTCGGTTCCCAGGCGCGCTGATTCCCATATCATCTCCAGGCATTCATCGAAATGGCGCCGGTTGTACAGTCCGGTCAGTCCGTCGCGCTTAGAGAGGTCCGTGAGGTCTTGATTGAGAAGAGCATACCTCCGGCTGCGCAGATCCTCCCGGAGGAAGAGCAGAAAATATCTGCGTTCGAGAGATTCCGTCCGAAAATTTGAAATGACCGACAGCAGGGCAAAACCTCCGACAAGAAAGATGCACGTCACTTTTTCTCCGCCGCTCAGCCACCTGTCTCCGTGAAGGTACACAACGTCTTCGCACAACAGAATCATGTTGACCGCCACGACATAGGGCAGGCTCACCCGCAAGATGAGGGTGCCGACACTCATCACGATCAGCATCCCTCCCTGAGCCAGGGCGGACAGGGTGCTGTTGTGGCCAAAGTAGACGCCCAGCACGCACCACCCACCCACCGCCGTCATGAGCACGCAGAGGGAGTCGCGCACGTATGCAGCCCGCCACAGATAAGCTATCCCCATGGCCGCCACGGCCGCGGGCGTAAAGATACCGAGACGGAGAAAGATGCAGTGCCAGATGTTGGCGGGATTCAGCAAGTAATCGCTGATGAGAAAAAGGTCGTAGAACAGACACGCGATGGCGGAGGCGATGATGTTCTCGCGTAGCCGGGCATCGCCTTGGTAAGCCTCAAAACGCTTTTCCAGCTCCAGGGGAAAACGCAGAAAATGCCGCTTCCTCAGTGGATCGAGATATTCGTCCAGCTGCCTGTGGATCGCTTCTGTCATGGCAAAAGCTGCCCTTCGTCTATTATCGGCCTAAGCGGAAACTTTGCTAATAATCCAGCCCATAATAATGAAACTATGGTGCTTGATCATTTCCGCAAAAAGGGGCGTAAAGGAGGGGCACGGAGTTGATCCCCGATCTAAATTTTCTGTTACCTGTTCCCTCGTGCGCTACCATGTTGCCATGCACATTCTTTCCGCAGCGGAGATGCAGGCCTGCGACCGGGTGACCACCGAGCGGTACGGGATTCCGTCCATTGAGCTGATGCGGGCGGCCTCCGGGGCGGTGGTGGCCTTTGCGCGGGAGCAGTTTCCGCGCGCGCGGCGGGTGACGGTGGTCTGCGGCCGCGGCAACAACGGCGGCGACGGCATGATGGCGGCGCGTCTGCTGGCCGAGGCCGGCCTGGAGGCGACCACACTGCTGCTGGGCGCGCCAGAAGGGCTCACGGGAGATGCGGCCACGGCATGGCGCGAATTGACGAGCCCGGCGCACGGGCTTGTGGCCATCATCGAAAAGGCCGAAGACCTGGCCCGGCACAACAGCGCGCTGGAAGCCGATCTGATGGTTGATGCCGTGGTAGGCACAGGCTTCAAGCCGCCGCTGAAGGGGCTGGCGCTGGCGGCGCTGGAATGGGTGAAGACGAGCAGGGCGCCCATTCTTGCTGTGGACCTTCCCTCCGGCTGGCCGGCGGACGAGACCTCTGCCACCGTAGCAGGTCCGATTTTTTCCTCTGATGCGGTGATTACGTTTACCGCGCCCAAGCCGGCGCACGTCTTTGGGCAGTTGACGCGGCATTGGTCGCAGCCTATCGTGGTGGCGGCAATCGGCTCGCCGGAGGAGGCGATGGTTTCCGAGTTGAAGCTACGCTGGGCCGGTTCGGCGCTGGCGCTTGTGCAGACGCCGCGTCCGGCGGCGGCCAATAAGGGCAATTTTGGGCACGTGCTGGTGGTGGGCGGGACGCTGGGAACGGCGGGCGGCAAATCCGGCGCGCCGGCGCTGGCGGCGCTGGGCGCGTTGCGGGCCGGAGCAGGACTGGTGACGGCGGCGGTTCCCGCTCCGGCGCTCGCAGTGGTGGCGGCTGTTGCGCCGGAGCTGATGACCTGGCCGCTGGCGGCAACTCCCGCGGGTTGTATTGCAGCAAAAAATCTTGCGCCGGAGTCTTTATCTGGACTCATGGATGGCAAGACCGTGCTGGTGATTGGGCCCGGCATGGGGCAGAGTCCGGAGACGGTTAAATTTACTAACGGGCTGCTTAAGGCGACAAAGATTCCGGCGGTGATTGACGCCGATGCGCTGAATATTCTAGCTGCGGAGCCGGCGCTGCCGGCGAAACTGGCGAAGGGGCGCACGCTGGTGCTGACGCCGCATCCCGGCGAGATGGCGCGGCTGGCAGGCATCACAGTGGCCAAGGTGCAGGCCAACCGGCTGGAGGTGGCGCGCAAATTTGCCCAGCGCACCGGGGTTACGTTGGTGCTCAAGGGCTGGCGAACGCTGATTGCCCACCCCGACGGCCGCGTGGCCGTGAACACCAGCGGAAATCCGGGCATGGCCAAGGGCGGCTCGGGCGACCTGCTCACCGGGCTGATTGCGGGATTGCTGGCGCAGTACACCGAGGAGACGGCGCGGGCGGTGGAGACGGCGGTTTATCTGCACGGACTGGCCGCCGATTTAGCCGTGCGCCGTGACGACGAACACACATTGCTGGCTGCCGACATACTTTCTTATCTTGCACAGGCTTTTCGCTTTCACTCACGCGGCCCGAACGGGTATCTTTGGTTGCAGGGAGTGCCGGCGGAGGCTTTGCCGGCGGCAGACCGTGATGAGGCCAGAGAATGACCAGCGCCGCCCCTCCGCAATTCACCCGGACGCACGAGTTCACCACCACGAGCGGCGTGGACACCATTGAAGTGGGGCGCAAGCTGGCCAGCCTACTGGTGCCGCCGCAACTGCTGATTCTGCGCGGCGACCTGGGCACTGGCAAAACCACTCTGGTGAAGGGCATTGCACAGGCGCTGGATGCCGCCGAGACGGACGAGGTGACCAGCCCCACGTTCACGCTGATTCACGAGTACGACGGCACACGTGAAGGGCTTCCAGTGAAGCTCTTTCACCTGGACGTTTATCGGCTGGAGGGCGAGCGGCAACTGGAGTCGCTGGGCCTGGATGAGCTGCTCACGCCGAACGCGCTGGTGCTGGTGGAGTGGGGCGAAAAGTTCAAGAGTATCCGCAAGAAGGCGACCGGCGAGATTGTGATTGCCTCGGCAGGCGGTGATGCGCGCAAGATTACGGTGACGCTGAAGGACTAGCCGTCCAGGCGTACGGCGCTTACGCGCCACTTGCGGTGGGGCCAGATGCGGCTTGCGCCGCACCACCGACGAAGACCTGTCCTTTCACCCCAGCGAGCAAAAATCGCTCGTTGAGAACCCACGAGTCGTTAGGGACTCCGGTACGCTCCGTCCAGGACGAGCGGCAAGGAGGTATAGATGCGTCGAGTTCTTAATTCGCTGAAGTCGCCAGCCTTGGCTATCTTCATCAGTTTATTTTTTGGATTAGCCGCTTTAGGTTCTTTATTGATATGGTTAACAATGCTTGGTCTTATTCCTGCATCCTTCAATGGCCATTATGCGATAGCTCGGGCTCACAATCTTGGTCTGCAGACACTCTCCTATCAAGCTGCGTTTATAGCTGCCGCATGTTTTCAATTCATTGGCGCGGCATTTTTATTGAATAGAAAATCCCCAGCCACCCAGTTTTTCGTGGCTGAATTCGCCTGTTCTATTTATGAACAGTTTACTTATCGTGGTATTACACTTGTGAATGGTACGCACAAATTCTACCTTCTGATGAACAATGTCATTTTTTACGTTTTATTGTGTGCATACGTTTGGTGGGCTACTTCGAAAAAGATGGAGCACCCGGCCTAATGTGTTGTCTGCGAGTTTTTTCTTCCGACGTACTGAAATCCTATGAACCGAATCCCATTTGATGAAGTGCAAGCGACGCTGGAAGGCGTGCTGTGCAAGCTGGGCTTTGCGGCTGGGCGGGCGCAGGCCTGTGCGCGGCTCTTTGCGGAGACAACCTGCGACGGCGTGTACACGCACGGGGTCAACCGCTTTCCGCGTTTCATTGCCATGATCCGCAATGGCAGCATCGACGTGAAGGCGGAGCCGCGGCAGGTGGCCAGCTTCGGCGCGCTGGAGCGCTGGGATGGACGCAAAGGTCCGGGCAATCTGAACGCGCAGGCCTGCATGGAGCGGGCGATTATTCAGAGCCGGGAGCATGGGGTGGGATGCGTGGCGCTGGGCAATACCAACCACTGGATGCGAGGCGGCAGCTACGGATGGCAGGCTGCCGAGGCGGGCGTGATGGGCATCTGCTGGACAAACACCATGCCCAATCTGCCTGCGTGGGGCGGCGCGGAGCCGTGCCTGGGAAACAACCCGCTGGTGATTGCGGTTCCGCGGGCGTGCGGGCACGTGGTGCTGGACATGGCGATGTCGCAGTTCTCCTATGGCACGCTGGAGAGTTACAGAACGCGCGGAGAGATGCTGCCCGTGGATGGCGGCTTCGACGCGGCGGGCAAGCTGACGCGCGATGCGGCGGCGATTGAGCAGTCGCAGCGCCCGCTGCCCATCGGATACTGGAAGGGTTCAGGGCTTTCGCTGGTGCTGGACATGATGGCCGCGATGACCTCGCTGGGAATAGCGACACATCAGCTTTCGACGGACTCGCTGCGAGAAGCAGGACTGTCGCAGATGTTTCTGGCCATCAATCCGGCGGCGCTGGGTGACGAGGCGCGGCTTAAGCAGATTGCCGATGAGATTATTGCTTCGTTGCATCAGAGCCGGCCGGCGGAGAAGGGAAAGAAAATCCGCTATCCCGGAGAGCGGGTGTTGCAGATTCGCGCGGAGAACCGGAGGCTTGGCCTTCCCGTTGAGCCGGCGGTCTGGGAGCAGATACTGAAGATGTAGAGTCTTGATTGCAACGGTGCATTGCAAACGTAATAAGAAGGTCACTGGCGAGATTGCAATTCCATCAGACAGCGGCGATTCATCTGCGCGGAGATTCTTGCGTGTAGATAAGTGTTCTTTTCTGCTCAAATAATTCGGAAACTATCGCTTCTCAATTCTAGTTGCTGTTGAGCATTAATATACAGACCTTCAACTTCCCACTTGATATTTGTTGCAGAGTCACATTGTTCCGGCATTTCCATCCGAGCCGGCAAGTTGACGAGTGCTGAACTCCTGCCACCAAGGCCGGACGAGAGGTTACAAATGCGCAAATTTAGGATCGGATTTATGTGCTTCCTGGCGACTCTGCTGGTCGCCTTTGTGGCCGGTTGCGGCCAAGAAACGGTAACCCTCCCCAGCGTGGTGTCAGTAACCCCGGCCGCGGGCGCTACCGATGTGATCATCAACACGACCGTCACCGCGACCTTCAGCCAGGCGATGAGAGCAGCCTCGATTAACACTACAACCTTCACGGTCGCAGCCCCAGGCGGCGTTGCCGTGGCTGGAGCCGTCACGTACACCGGCACCGTTGCTACGTTTACGCCGAATGCCGTTCTGGCCTACGGAACTACCTACACGGCTACGATCACCACTGGAGCTACAGCCCCCGGCGGCGCTCCTCTGATTGCGAACTACGTATGGACTTTTACCCCGATTTCCCCGCCGGCTCCAATTACCCCACCGCCGACGGTCATTTCAACCCTCCCTACAACTTCCCCCGTCAACCTCAATGTGCCCGTCAATCAGGTCATCAGCGCCACGTTCAGTGAGCCGATGAACGCTCTTACGATCACCGGCACAACAAACTTTACGCTGCTGGATCAGACCACCTCAACTCTCTGGGGCGGCCAAGTTGAATATGCACCTAGCGGAAATGCGCTGGTGTTCCAGCCGTCCGTGAACCTGGCGAACGGCGACACGTTTCTAGCCACGATCACCACCGGGGTTGAGAGCCAGGCTAACGTTGCCATGGCCAGCCCCTATAGCTGGACCTTCAAGACCGGCGCCGGTAGCTTCGTTCAGCCGGGGCTGGTGAAAACCATCCCGGCAAACCTGGCTACAAGCGTGCCTCTGAATCAGGCCATCAGCGCAACCTTCACCGAGGCGATGAATCCGCTGACCATCAACGCGGCAACCTTTCTGCTTTATAAGGGTACGTCCCTAAGCGGAACTCCGATCCTGGCAACGATCACCTATGATCCGGTCAACTTCATTGCCACACTCAAGCCCACGGCCTTGCTCCTTGCCAACACGGCCTATATCGTAACGGTGACCAGCGGAGCAATGGACATATACGGCAATCCGCTGCTGGTAAACATTGGCCCGCCACCGAATCCCTGGACCTTTAACACAGGTTCGACACAGATTACGCCGCCAGTCGTTCTGGGGCCAACTATCTTGCAATTTGGCGGCCTTGGCGGCGGCGCCGGGATGACCAACCAGGGACTCCATACGGTCATCAATGGAAATATCGCGACGACAGGCGCCTCAACCACGATCACTGGATTCCACGACACCAGCCTTCCGATTGTTGGCGCGGTATGGCCATGCACGTATACGGAAACGACGCTCAATGTAGGACAAGTGAATGGAGTCATTGACACCGCCGCGCCTCCTCCTACCGTGAATTGCCCCGCTGAAGGAACCGCGCACACCATGGCCATCGCCACCGAAGCCGCGCTGGAAGCCCGTATCGCTTACACCACGCTTCAAGGCCTTCCCTCAACCGGCAGTCTGGGAGCGGAGTTGGGCGGTACAACCATTTACCCGGGCGTCTACCATAACGCCAGCACGGTTGGCATCACGACTGGGAATCTTACTCTCGACGCTCAGGGCGATCCCAATGCGACCTGGGTCTTCCAGATTGGATCATCTCTCACGGTAGGCGATCCGGTCGGACCGAATACTAAAAGTGTCCTCCTGATTAACGGCGCCAAGGCCGGCAACGTCTACTGGGCGGTCGGAAGCGGCGCGGTCATCAATTACGGCGGAGGCGGGACGATGGTAGGAACCATCATCTCTCAAGCGGGAAGCACGGTTTCAAGTCCCGGACAGTCCACATCGTCAACGGTCACGACTATCAACGGTCGAGTACTGGCCTTGACTGCGGCGACTACACTGGTGAACACCGTAATCAACGTACCTGCCCAATAAGAACCTGGCTGAGGCCGTCCTGAGGGAGGGCGGTCTCAGCCAGGGTTATGTAATGCGCTGTTTGAAGTGTTCCAATCGCGCCAAGTAAGCCCGGCGCCGAGATTTTTGATGATTGCGACGCGCAGTTCGGGAGGCGACAATGAAATTGAGCGCAAGGATGATTGCCACAGCGGCAGTTGCTGTTTTTCTAATGCCCGCGTTTTTGCTTCGCGCGGACGATGCGGCTAAGCCGTCAACCGGCGCCGGGGGCGATAAAGCAGCCACATCCAGCACTGAGCCTTTTGTTTCGATGCCGGCGGACTCGCCGGGGGATTCCACGCCGTACAGGAGCAACCGGAATATTGGCACCCCCAAGGTCGAGCTGTTCCTGGGTTACTCCTATGTGCGCGCTCTGCCAGAGCTGGCCGCTGGGAACCGGCTGGTATGGCTCAACGGCGGCAGCGCGTCCATCGCTTATAACATCAACCGCTATTTTGGGATCGTTGCCGATATTGGCGACTACACGAACTCGGAGATACGATTCCAGGGCACAAATGGAATTACGGTTGACGTGGACAACGCAAACGGGGGTGTTCTCAGCTATCTCTTCGGTCCGCGCCTTTCCTTCCGGAACCACGGCAGAGTCACACCCTTTGTCCAGGCTCTGTTTGGAGGCGCGCACGCCAGTAATGTGGTACTCACCGGTTGCACATTGAACTGCACGATCCTCCCCACGGAGGACACGTTTGCCTGGACCGCTGGAGGCGGCCTGGACATCAAGGTGCGGCGTCATATTGCCATTCGCCTCATTCAGGCCGAATATCTGATGACCAGGTTCCAGGATTACTCCACCGGAGTAACCGCGTCGCAGAATGACATGCGCCTCTCTTCGGGAATCGTCTTCCGCTTTGGTGGAAATGCCGCTCCCCAACTGCCTCCCGCGCCGGTCACTTATTCCTGCTCGGTCAGCCCAACGTCTGTCTTCCCCGGAGAACCGATTGCAGCCTCGGGCACGGCTCTGAATCTGAACCCGGCCAAGACGGCCGTTTACACATGGCACGTGGATGGCGGAACGGTGACCGGGGTCTCCAGTACCGCGAAAATCGACACGACGAATCTTGCTCCCGGCGCCTACACTCTCAAGTGCCATGTCTCCGAAGGCGGCATGTTGAGCGAGAATGCGGATGCCACCGCCGCTTATGCCGTGAAGGCGTTTGAGCCACCGACCATCAGTTGCACAGCCAATCCCAGCACCATCAGCATTGGCGACAAGAGCGTGATTACCGCAGCAGGCGCGAGCCCGCAGAACCGCCCGCTGACATACAGTTACGCGGCTCAGTCCGGGATCATCAGCGGCGCCGGCGCATCGGCCACCTTCGATTCGACGGGCGCTCCAACCGGCACGGTAGGCATCACCTGCAACGTGACCGACGACAAGGGCCAGAGCGCAACCGCCGGCACCAGCGTGACCATCACGGCTCCCCTGGCCTCGGCGGAGGTGCAGCAGCTCGAAACTCGCCTGGTAATGCGTAGTGTGTTTTTCCAGACGGATGAGCCCAGGATCGAAAAACCCAACGGCGGCCTGTTGGCCAGCCAGGAGAAAACTCTGACCACCCTGGCAACGGACTTCAAGAGGTACCTGGAATTAAAGCCGGATGCCTACCTGACTCTGACCGGACATACGGATGTGCGCGGATCAGTGGAGTACAACCAGACGCTCTCCGAACGCCGTGTCAGTCGCGTCAAACTCTTCCTGGTGGATCAGGGTGTACCCGAAGCCAAGATTAAAACGCTCAGCCTTGGCAAGGAGGATGAACTTACCACCGCCCAGGTGGAAGAGGCGATCAAGCAGAATCCTGAGTTGACAGCCGCGGATCGGGAGGAATTACTCAACGAACTGCCCGTCTTTGTCCTGGCAAAAAACCGCCGTGTCGACGTTACCCTGAGCACTACGGGCCAACAATCGACGCGCTGGTATCCCTTCAACGCAGCCGACTTCCTGCCTCTTCTGGACCGAAGGAATCTGACGCCCGGCAATCAGGATAAGAACGCGACGCCTAAAAAATAACCATGTAAATTGCCGGAGCAGGTCTGCTGGCCTGCTCCGCGGTAAAGACGAACCTTGCCCTGTCTGCCTGCACGCAAATAGCTATGTCTCCAAGGCGTACAGGGTTAGCGAGAATGCGAATGGAAATTACTGTGTCTTAGTGTGGCCTTCCGGGTAGAACAAAATGCTCCGCGCAGCGCGGCTCATAGGAGTCGCCGGGCACTTTAATGGGGCTGAGATAGGGAGCGGGCTGGCCTTCGATCAGCCGCTGGGAGTAAAAAGCGCGGCTGCCGCAGTTGCAGTAGGCGATACATTCGGTGATGATGCCGCCGTAGGCGTTCACAAACCACGAGAGGTTGAGCATCTCTCCGAAGGG
>Ga0187873_1003046_pt1 | contig 12272 bp, 10 predicted proteins | sample June2016WEW_16_1_2_FD_133012 | JGI IMG/M metagenome (GOLD analysis project Ga0187873, IMG submission 133012) | Peatland microbial communities from SPRUCE experiment site at the Marcell Experimental Forest, Minnesota, USA - June2016WEW_16_100 | ecosystem: Environmental > Terrestrial > Soil >... | reverse complement strand
TTCGTCTTCCGTCGGCGGGCTTGTCGGATACAACTACGGCGGAGATATCACCGATTGCTGCTCGACCGGTAAGATAACTGCCGGAAATGGCGCTGATTCAGTAGGCGGCCTCGTTGGCGAAAACGACGGCTCTGTTGAACGCTCTCTTGCCACAGGCGCAGTCATAGGCGGAAATGAAGTGTATTACCTCGGCGGCCTGGTCGGCGAAAACTACCAGGGCCGAGTCAGAGATTCTTACGCCATCGGCGCCGTCACCGCCGCTGATGATTCCGAATCCGTTGGCGGACTCGTCGGGGATAACGACAGCGGTAACATCGGCTATTGCTCCTCAATGGCCAAAGTTACAGCCGGAAATGAATCCGATTCCATCGGCGGACTGGTGGGAAGCAACAACCTCAATATATTCCGCTGCTTCTCTACCGGTGCCGTTTTGGCTAAAACCGACTCATACTACCTCGGCGGACTGGTTGGGTATTCCGAACAGGGCAGCATCAGTGATTGCTTCTCCTCCGGCGCTGTTACAGCCGGCAATGGCTCATCTGATTTCGGCGGCCTGACGGGTATAGTTTTCGAAGCAAGCATCAAGAATTGCTATTCGACAGGCGTTGTCAGCGGTGGCAGCAGTTCATACGAGATCGGCGGACTGGCCGGCTGGTGTGACAGCAACACAATCATCACCAGTTCTTATTTCCTTGTCTCCAGCGGCCCCGATAACGGTTACGGCCAGCCATTGACCGATGCGCAGATGAAACAGCAAAGCAGTTTCGTCGGCTGGGACTTTGCCGGCGAAACCGCCAATGGCTCCGAGGATATCTGGGATATATGCCAAGGCCTCGATTACCCCAAATTCGCCTGGACTTTCAGCCATGATTATAAAATCGGGATTAATAAATGCACAGTCGCCGCTGGAGCCAAAAACAACTTTGGCTCCATTGCCTTTTCAGGCCTTATCAACGTCACTGCCTGCGACTTCGCCAACGCCGATGTTGTCAATGTCGCGATTGATTCCAAATATATGGATACGCATGTCTTAACTTTCCCCGTCAGCGGCCATTATAAAAAGGGCAAATACAGCTTTTCAGGAACACAAAACGGCATAAAAGAATCCTTTAAGTTCGATTCTAAAACCCGCAAATTCTCCCTCTCTGCCAAAAATATCGACCTGTCGGGCTTATCCTGCCCATTAAACGTCCGAATCAATATCGGCGACTACAACACCGAAGCTGCCCTCGATGAAACCATAATCAACGGCCCAAAAAAAACCGCCCCAGTAAAGCTCCTGATGGGTTTTGGTAATTTCCTGCGAGTCGATAAAACCCAGGTCAAACACGATAAAACCGGCGACCAGCTGATTATTACGGGCACCTTCGCGGTCGAAAACACAAATGTGAATTTGGCCAATATCAACTTCTATGTCACACTCGGCCCGCGTATTTTTATGATACCCGCCAACAACTTCAAATATAGCTCGGGAGCATATTCCTGCTCAGGCGTAGCATTATTCGATGGCGGCACTATAGGCGCCCGGTTTGATTTCAACAAATATTCCTTTGTCATTACGCTGAAACATTACAGTGTCCCGTCATATTCAGGGACCGTCAACTTCGGCATCGACTTCACCGGCTTCAGCGAAACCGCCAATGCCATAATTACGCCTTAACCGCCCTCGCCCTGCGAGCACTGAATTTGTCGAAGGGGTGACGAGAACACGACCACGCAGGATTGACTTTTTCCTCGAAATTGTATATCTTATTATCTTACAGGAAGTAACATTATGTCTGGTAGAATTTTGATAGGATAATTGTGTGAAACACACCTCGGTATTATTTGTGGTCATCTGCTCTATTTTGGCCGTGTCCCCCTTTGCCGCCTATGGCCTCGCTTTCACACTCTCCAACGATGCTATTATGGCGCTGGATTACAACGATCGTGATTTTTATTATCCTTACATTAATGAGGCCCCTATTCTCGCGATTACAGATGTGAATGGGTCGGGCGTTCAATTTGACATCCTGTTTCCCGACCCTCACAATTATAGTGGTCAATATCCTCCTTTGTTGGAACGGACATCAAGCGTACGCGGAGGCAATGGCGTTCTTGCCGGGCGAGACATAAGTATGTTCGATGCCTTTGCACTGAAGTTTACTTTGCTTTCTGCCAGGGGCGTTTCGACGTCTGATGCAGTTGGGTCTTTAGTTGTTGGTTCAATGATTAACGAAGCTGTTTACTCGTTGGCTTTCAACCCTGAGTATATCGCAATTAACAATTCATACCCCCCTGCTAGTGCAACGTCGCTTACTACAACAAATGCTAACCAAATCAGCACGGTTGGTTTTAATTGCTACATTCCTTACAGGGATTATGACGAAAGTTATCCCAATCCTTGGGACCCATGTGGGGCTATAGTAAGCATCCTTGTTGAGCCGGCTCCTGATGCCGTGGTTATGACTTCCAACCCTAATCAGGTCTTCCAGCTTGTATCTATCAACAAATGCACTGTTGCCGCGGGCGGCAAATACAATGATAAAATTTCCTTCTCGGGCAAAATGAATCCTGTATATGACAACCTTTATCTCACAAATTTTATCCAGATTGCCATTGGTTCCGACGATATGGCCGACCCGTGTGTTATTATGATTCCCACCAACAATACTCATGCTAATTACAAGAAAACAGGCAAATTCAGTTACTCCGGAACCGACGAAAATGGCGCAAAGAAATCCTTCAAGCTCGATTTCAAAACCCACAAGTTCTCTTTTGCCGCCCAGAACGTTAACCTGTCCGGCTTATCCTGCCCGTTAAAGGTCAGAGTCGATATTGCCGGTTTTGACGCGAATACCAACGTTGATGAAACCATAGTCAACGGCAAAAAGCTGATACCCATAAACCTCCTGATGGGCGTCAAAGATTCCCTGCGGGTTGATAAAATAAAGGTCAAATATGGCTCTAAAATGAACAGCGACCAGTTGACCGTCAGCGGCGGCTTCTCGGTTGCTTCAGTAGAAACCACCGAGGCAAATCTAGTCGATTCTGTTTTCGACGTCAACCTAGCCAGCCAGTCGTTTTCTATACCGGCCAAAAGCTTCAAGGGGAAAAATGGTAAGTTTACCTGCTCGAATGCGAAATTAGACGGCGGTATCGGCATCGCCGCCGCCACCTTTGACTTCAACAAATGCACCTTCGCCATTACGATAAAAAATACCAGTGTCGATTATCCTGGTGATACATCACAATTTGCCGTTCAGTGCGCCGACTTCAACGCGAATACCGAAGCTGAAATTACCTATTAACCTGCCTCGCCATTCGTAACCTCGGCGTAGCAGGGCAACGCCCTCCGTAGCTCGCAGAGCGAAGGAGGGTCCGGAAATATCTGCCGCCTTGCTCATAGAAACCCTTATTTACCGGCTCCAAACCAGCCACTATATGTAGTGTGTGTTCTTATGGCCAAAAATCTTAGCTGATAAGTGATTGTGGATGAGATTAAATCCGCCATTTCTACTTTTTTTAATGCTATTTTCAGTATTGAAACCTCGTTTTTTTGCCAAAAACGAACATAATTCCCGCTTCTACAAATGGTTAAGCAAATCTACGCCTTGCTCTCGCATTCGCTAAAGTTTTTAAGGCATCATTGTCGATAACAACACTGTAAATAAGATTGGGGTCCCAAAAAGGATTATGGGACATACAAGATATAGTGGTTGATAGCTTATGGTCGAAAAGACGGAAATTTTCGCCTGCGGCTCGATAGGCAAGGTAATATTGATGTCCGATTGTACTCGCAAAAATTGGCTCACAGAACAAAGGCGCAACCTTGAACCGCTTCGCGGGGAGTATGCCGAACCAGCAGATGACCTGATTGCAGATGATGACCTGCTTATGGAGCAGATTCTCGAAAATATGAACGGCACGCCGCTCGGTCAGGTGCTTAAGAAAATCGCCGTGATGCCAGAAGTCAGGAAACAAAAAGTCCTTAAGGTTCGCCGGCAGCTCACGGAAGGCAGATACAACCTTACTGAACGGTTAGACCTTGCTTTGGAAAAGGTGCTCGACGACTTGGATATCTAATAAAAACAGCCGGGCTTTACCCCACCGCACCCGGCTGCACTGCCAGTTCCGTTTTAACGGAACTGTTGCTGGCAAATACCGCAGGTTTACTCAACGGCTCACATTATTGTGAGCCGCTTGTGTTTATATAACCGTTTACGTTACTATCTCCGGAACATCATCATCCGGCTCATCCATATCCACCGGCTTATATCCTGGCTGCTTCGACCTATCCAATTCTTCCTTGAACGCAGCCACCACCTTGTCCTGAATCTTCTTCCTGCACTCGGCGTTTATCGGGTGCGCAATGTCGGCGTGCAGCTTCATCCGGCCTTTCATATCCTTCTTCGCACGGTCATCGGGCAGCCCGGCCCCGCAGTTATTGCAGAACTTTGCCCGGAGGTGGTTCTTGCCCCCGCACTTCTCGCAGTGGTCGCTCATCTTCCTTGACGGCATCGCCACAAAATATCCGTTGGTACCCTCGATTATCTTTATATCACGCACCACGAACTCATTGTCCATTGTCACCGAGCAAAACGCCTTCAACCTGTCGTCCTTGTTCTCTATTAGCTTCACTCTCACTTCGCTGATTTGCATACTCTCGCCTCACCTATTAGCTACCAACTGTTGCTGTTTAATATCATGCTCTTGCAGCCAAAATCTAGCGCAAGCTTGTTTTGATATGTCACTACCTTTTCCTCATTGCCTTTGTCAATAACACAATACATCGACGAACCACTCCCGCTCAAGCACACAGGCCCGATTCCTGTTCGTTCGATACCCTTTTTCAGCTTTCTAAGCTTCGTATTCAACTCAAAGCAACTTTCCTGGAGCATATTTGCGCACAATTCGCAAACTAAATCAATCCTCTTTTTCTTAATATACCCGCTTATTGCCCTGTGAAACTGTTCGTATTTCGCCGTATCGTGCCGATAGTTTCCGTAAACCCTTTTAGTGGAAACACTTACGTCAGGAACAACCAGAAATACCCTAAATTCACTTTTTGGCAATTTTTGCACTTTTTCCCCTTTGCCGGTGCAAAAGCTCATTGGTCCCCCCAAAAAGAACGCTATGTCACTGCCTAATTGTGCCGCTAATCCCCCAAGCCTTTTTTGGCTAAGCCCCAGTTTCAGGAACCCGTTGATGCCCATCAATGTCCCCGCCGCATCACTGCTGCCCGACCCCAGTCCTGTCCCCGCAGGTATATTCTTCGTCAGCGTAATCTTAACCGATACACCCTGTTTTTGTGATACCCTGATTCTCTGATACCCTGATTCCAGTATCAGTTTAGCCGCCTTATAAACCAGATTATCTTTTCCCTCCGGTACCTCGTATGGCCCCTTGCAGATTAATTCAATCCCTTTTTTCCTCCCCGGCTCAATCAGTATCTCATCATACCAGTTGATTTTCGCCATTATGGTTTCCAGCTCGTGATAACCGTCAGGCCGCTTGCCCGCGACCAGTAACGACAGATTGATTTTCGCCGGGGCCCTCACCAGCAAACCATCGCCGATATTTTCAAATTGTTTTTCCATACTCATGGCATTATACCCGGTATTCGCAATAAATTTGTCGAAGGATAGTTTATGGCAAGTGGCCGTCGAAGACAATACATTGTTCCTCGGCAGATGGTTCGTCGGTTCGCTAATGAACAAGGTAAATTACACACCCTGCAACTTCGGCTGGCGGAGATTATGCTTTGGGGATTATAATCCCAGGTATGTGGTTTTTTAAGAAATGGCGTAGAAAGCGGATAAGGCAGCGGCCCTTCCCGCCGGAATGGGCTGGTATAATTGAAGGGCATGTGCTGTTCTATCGCAGGTTGTCTGTGCTCGACAAAGAGGAATTGAAACAGCATATCCTCGTATTTTTAGCTGAGAAGCATTTCTTCGGTTGCGGCGGACTGACGATTACCGATGAAATCAAGGTAACAATAGCGGCCCAAGCGTGTGTATTGCTTTTGCACCGCGAAACCGATTACTACCCGGGATTGTATTCGATACTCGTTTACCCGGCGGCATACGTCGCAAAAGCGACGAGACATCTGGCGGGCGGGGTCGTCGAAGAAGGATTCGACGTGCGATTAGGCGAGTCGTGGCATCGCGGGGCGGTTGTGCTGTCGTGGGATGATATCCGGCAAGATGCGGCGGACGTACGTGACGGACATAATGTTGTGTTTCACGAATTCGCACATCAATTGGACAGCACCTGCGGACAGGGCGACAGTTCCGCGGTGCTACAGCAACGGTCAACGTTTATCACCTGGGCAAGAGTGCTTCATAAAAATTATATCAAGCTTCTGCAGGATTTATCGAGTAATAGGCCGACGCTATTGGGTTCATACGCAGGGCAGGACCCGGCAGAGTTTTTCGCGGTCGCAACCGAATACTTCTTCGAACGGCCAAAGGATTTGCAAAAGACATATCCGGATTTGTATCGGGAGCTAAAAAACTTTTACAACCAGGACCCGGCAGAGATGTAGAATCGAGCAAAGCTTATATTCTATGGGGACTGGCTGTCGGATTTTGTAACGACTATCCATTCACAGGCGTCGGTATACTTTTTGCCGCCTTTATAGCCGATTACATTTACCTGGTTATTCCCAAGCACAAGCCCGACATTTTCCCAGGTAATCTTGTGGATATCTGAATCCATTTTTTTCTTCGATATCAGTTTGCTATTGATGTACAACTCGACTTCATCGAGATTTGTGTAAACCGCAACCTGCACATTGCTTTCAGTTCGCTGCGTATTGCGTCTGCTGAGGATATAAAGGACCGGCTCATCGGACCAGTTTGCCTTGTAGAAATAGAAGGCGTCTTTTTTCACCTGGCGGTCATGCGTAACAAGCCCCTTATGATTAATAAAATCACGGTCGCCGCGTTTAGCAAACGTCCAGCTGAAGTCGAACATGTTCCATATAAACTTGCACCAGATATCGTCCCTGTCTTTTATATTCTTCCAGACCTCCTCATGGTAAAGACGCTGGTATTGTTCGGGGAAAAACCTGCCATAAGGATTAGGACGATTCGGGTCTTCCTGCTGCTGGCTGATACAACCTTCGGCGCCGTATTCGCTCAGGCCGCCTTTAATCTGGGGGTGTTGTTTGTGAAGGTTGTCATACCAAGTGACATATTTGTCAAACTTGTCGTAGTACCAGCCGAAGTACCAGTTCCATGCGGCGACATCCGTCACAAAATGTCTGCCTGTAACCTGCGTGAAATCTGCTTGGGTGGTTAAACGATAAGAATCCAGCTGTTTGGCGGTCTGATGCAGCGATTTTACATCTTCGGCTGAGATTGGGATTTCGTTGTACATTCCCCAGAAGAAAATAGATGGGTGATTGTAGTTTTGTTTGATAAGCTCCGTCAATTGCTCTTTGCAGTTCTGAAGATATGCGGGATTTTCCGCCCGATACGATGGGGTGTTCGGAATTTCCGCCCAGACCACAAGCCCTTTCTCGTCACACAAGCTGTATATCTTATCCGCTTGCTGATAATGAGCCAGCCGCACTCCATTTGCGCCAAGCTCAAGAATCAATTCGATATCCTTTTCGTGCTGCTCATCGGTTAACGCAGAACCAAATCCTTCCCATTCCTGATGCCTGCACACGCCGTGCAAATGATACTGCTGGTCGTTCAGTATAAGACCTTTGTCCCTGTCAACTTCGAAGAATCGCAGCCCAAGCGGCTGGTCTATTTCGTCTATTCTTGTTCCATTTGCGTTTTCCACTCGCACATTCAGCTTGTATAAATACGGGTCTTTTCTGGCATTCCAGAGATGCGGATTGTCTATATGAATTTTCGAAACGCTTTTGGCCTGCTGATTATTTTTTACAATAACTTTTTCACTGCTCTGAGCAACCACATTATTATTGTCCAGCACGGTCGTCTTCAGCATTACTTCGGCGTCGTTTTGGTCTTTTGAATCCAGAAGCGTCGCCACTTCAATATCCGCCTGTTTCTGAGAAACGCTCACGGGGCGGATATATACGCCGCTCGAAGCGTAATCAAGAGGGGAAATACATAAGCAATCCGTGCTGAATACGGTGACGGGACGGTAAATGCCGCCGAACAAAGGATAAAGATAAGTCCCGGAAGGCGCCACGTCCGGCTGCATTGAATTATCCACCTTGACGGAAATGCCGTTTTTCCGGCCAGTCCTGACCTGTCGGGTGATTTCGTAGCAAAAAGCTGAATAACCGCCTTTGTGCCGGCCAATGAAAACGCCGTTGACATATACATCGGATACCAGGCATACACCTTCAAAACGAATAAAGTATCGCCTGCTATTTTGCTTCTTTGGCAAATCAAAACTGCCGCGATACCATCCTACCCCCTGATAACAATGGTCTCCCTCAGTCAGAACGTCTTTCGCATTCCAGGTATGAGGGATAGTCACGCCTTCCCATCCTTGTTCCGATATCTTGTCGCCGCTTTCAGCAGAGTGTATGTCGCCTTTATAAAACTTCCAGTCAACGATATTAAAGCTGTCGCGATAGCCCAAAAAACCCTGCGAAAAAGCGTTGTCTGCTCCAAAAAGACCCACCAAAACCAATGCAACGAAAATTTTAATCTTCATTCGCTTAATCCATTATCGCAAAACCATGTTTTAATTGTTCGAGCTTATCGGTCGCACTGTTCATTATTCCGATAAGATAATAATATGCAAACATATAAACGTGAAGAGTAAAAGGTGCGGATTTAGGTTGCAAACGGGCCGGCACAAGGGATAATATCCATAATCATAAATGTCTTCACCCGTATTGCAGAACTGAATGCTTATAAGAGGAAACGGCAAATGAAAAGGTTGTCGGCGGTATTAGTGGTATTGGTAATGCTGGGGATATGCACATCATCTTACGGTTATTTCCTTATTTATAACCTGTCGGGCACAATTAAAGGAACGGATGGGACGGTTGATATAACAAGGGTGACGATTCCCTTCAGGGGTTTTCTGGTAATGAACTTTGATAATGACACCAATTCGCTCGTTGACGCGAACATGATTATTTACGGCAGAGACCCCAACAGCCATAGGGTTTACGTCCAGCTCAACGCACACGACAGCAACGAGTTCCTCGATGCGTTTATATTGACGCAGAACGTGAGGAATTTCTACGGGCTCAACGGCAACTCGCCTTTCGGTTTCGGGTCACTTATAATGGGCAACGTCCATAGAACAAATGTCGGTTCTGGAATCAGAAAAGATATCGCCACGGCATTGAGCGGCCCTATTACGGAAGAAGAAGGTATATTCCTTGGTTTAGACCAGGATATCACGGGGTTAGGAAATATGTCGGCGACGCTTTACATCATTGCTACAAGAGGAGTCAATAGCCCTCATAACCATGTTGCCCCGCATACGCAGGATGGAATTATTGATACACTAAAAGTGATACTGGCAGAAAAGCACTACAAGGCAGTGAGTATCCCGTCGCCGCTATAACGGCGGGAACAATATGCCCAGGTATTTATCAATCGATAGTAAAGCAAGAGGAAATGATTGAATGTTTAATTAGAGGAAACGGAAAATGAAAATGCTGTCGGCATTGTTTGTGGCATTGGTAATTTTAGGGATATGCACTTCATCTTATGGTTATTTCCTTGTTTATAACCTGTCGGGGACGATTAGAGGGGTAGATGATACAAATGCAGTAACGATTCCCTTCATGGGTTATCTGGTAATGAACTTTAACGACGGCACCAATTCGCTCGTTGACGCGAACATGATTATTTACGGCAGAGATCCCAACGGGCATAAGGTTTACGTCCAGCTCAACGCACACGACAGCAACGAGTTCCTCGACCCGTATATATTGCCGCGGGACGTGAGGAATTTCTACGTGCTCAACGGCAACTCGCCTTTCGGTTTCAGGTCGCTTATAATGGGTAACGTCAATAGAACAACTATCGGTCCTTCAAACAGAAGATATATCGCCCCGGTGTTGAAGGGCGTTATCAGGGAAGAAGAAGGTATATTTCTTGATTTAGAGCATGATCTTGCGGGGGTAGGAGGTATTTCAGCGTCGCTTTACATCACGAAGACCAAAATGTTCAATGACCCCGGCGCTCTGTGGACGCAGGATACCATAATTGATGAGTTAAAAGGGATACTGGCAGAAAAGCACTACACATACACAGAAGTGAATAAACCGGCGCCAATTTAGCCGGCGGAATAACCGAATGTAACGCCGGCCTGCTCCGAATTGACGGGGTGGGCCGGTTTTTTTATGCGCGGACTTTGCCGGGTTGATTATCAATGGCCGATGGCGTATCATTTAAACAAAGCTGATTACCTGGAGGTATTGAATATGAACAGACAGAACGTATTCTGGTCGGCGATTCTAATCGCGATGATTGTTACGGGAATTGCTTTAGCGGAGACGAGTAAAACTGTGCCTCTGGAAATCGGGGCGGCTGCGCCGGATTTCAGTTTGCCCGGCGTGGATGGTCGAGAATATCGGCTGGCAGACTTCGCGGACGCGAATATACTCGTGATTGTGTTCACCGCTAATCACTGCCCGACGGCGCAGGCATACGAAGGCCGGCTGATGCAATTGGTTACGGATTATAAGAGCAAGGGGGTGGCGGTCGTGGCGATATCGCCGAATGACCCGCAGGCAGTCCGGCTCGACGAGATGGGATATACCGACATAGGCGATTCTTTTGAGGAGATGAAGCTTCGCGCGGCGGAGAGGAAGTTTAATTTTCCGTATCTTTACGACGGCCAGACACAGACGGTATCCCGTGCTTATGGCCCGGTGAGCACACCTGACGTATTCATATTCGACAAGGAACGCAAACTGCAATACTCAGGCGCAGTCGATAACTCCGAAGACCCAAGTAAAATAAAGAAGAGCTTTGTTCGGGACGCGATTGACGCGATGCTCGATGGGCGAGAGATTACGATAAAGAAAATGAAGACGTTCGGCTGTACGATAAAATGGGCGGACAAGCGAAACTCGGTGCAAAAGGCATTTGCGGAATGGGCAAAAGAGTCGGTTGAGGTGAATCTTATAGACGCCAACGGCGTGCGTGAGATTATGAAAAATAATTCGGGTAAACTCCGGCTGGTCAATATCTGGGCAACATGGTGCAGGCCTTGTGTAATTGAAATGCCCGAATTAATCAACATAAACCGGATGTATCGAAACAGGGCATTTGAAATGGTAACAATCAGCGGGGATATGCCGAGCAAAAAAGACGATGTTATAAAATTCCTGAAGGATAAACAAGTTTCCTGCACCAATTATCTGTTCAACTCGGAGGACAGAACCGAAATGTCCGATGCGCTGGACAAGGGCTGGGAAGGCGGTATCCCTTACACAGTTATTATAAAGCCGGGCGGTGAGATAATTTATCGGCATACCGGCCCGATAGAGCCGCTTGAAGTGAAAAAGGCAATAATTGGCTACCTGGGCAGATATTACTTCTAAAACAAGGCAAAAGGGAAAAAGTAAAAGGAAAAAAACGGAGGAGATAGAGGGGTTTGTGTTTTTTAGGGTGGTATGTTAAATTGGCGTGGCAGAAGAGCCCCGCAATAAATTGCGGGGCTAAACATTAGGATGATTGGAGTTAAAAATTGGCTGAGACGTTATTTTACAAAATACTTGGGGCGCACCTTGTTGAAGGAAAACTCGCGGCAGGCGAGCAGATTGGGATACGGATTGACCAGACGCTGACGCAGGACGCGACGGGAACGACGGCGTTCTTGTTGTTCGAATCGATGGGTGCCGGTCGAGTAAGGACTGATTTATCGGTCAGTTATATTGACCATAATATGTCTCAGTTTGGGCCGGAGAACCATAACGACCATTTGTATTTGCAGACGATAGCGGCCAAAAGCGGGGTTTATCATTCGCGGGCGGGCAACGGGATTTGCCATCAGGTTCATTTGGAACGGTTCGCAAAACCCGGTGCGACATTGCTGGGGAGCGATTCGCATACGCCTACTGCGGGGGGAATCGGGGCAATAGCGATAGGTGCGGGCGGATTAGACGTTGCGGTTGCGATGGGCGGAGGACCATTTTACCTAGCTTGCCCAAGAGTTACAGGCGTTAAATTGACAGGGCAACTGACTGACTGGGTTGCGGCGAAAGACGTAATCCTGAAACTCTTGAGCATACTGACTACAAAAGGTAACGTCGGCTGGGGTGTTGAGTATTTCGGGCCCGGGGTTGCGACGCTGACTGTGCCGCAACGGGCGACGATTACGAATATGGGAGC
>Ga0187873_1003044_pt1 | contig 12276 bp, 22 predicted proteins | sample June2016WEW_16_1_2_FD_133012 | JGI IMG/M metagenome (GOLD analysis project Ga0187873, IMG submission 133012) | Peatland microbial communities from SPRUCE experiment site at the Marcell Experimental Forest, Minnesota, USA - June2016WEW_16_100 | ecosystem: Environmental > Terrestrial > Soil >... | reverse complement strand
TATATGAAAAATCATCACTCCAGGAACTGGAGGAGGAGCCTGAGCGAGTAGTCTCAATAGAGATGCCATGATACAGGAAGCGCCCGCTTTTAAGCGGGAGTAGTTCACCAGCAAACTCATCAGGAATTACTAGTAATGCATCTGTCGTAACTGTAACACTTCCTCCTCCACCAGTATTGACAAAAATAACGATATCTCCTGTAAGCACATCAATTCAGATTGGAACCACCAAACAACTGACAGCAATATGCAGTGATCAATACGGCAAAAATATGACTTGTCCAACGTTAACATGGTCAAGCAGTAGCCCTTCGGTAGCAACAGTTGATGCATCTGGACTAGTTACAGGTATAGCAGAAGGTTCTTCAAGTATAACAGCAACAGCGTCAGGAGTAACAAGTGACGCATCTGTTATGATGGTGATAATTTCCCCTCCTGCTGAATCTGGTATGGGAGGAATCATAGTTGTTGGTCTTGCTTTTGGGGCAATACTAATGTTTGAAAAGGGAAGAAAGAAAAAATTGTAAAAAGGGAAGAAAGAAAAAATTGTAAAAAGGCAATCTAAGAATGATCAAAGTTGAGAATAGTCTCAAATTGCAACAAACATGTCAAGACAAATTGGATCATTTATTCTTCCGGATAATATTGTATCCAATATGAAGAACAAAATCAATGAAACTAAAAAACTTAAAATAGAACTTGGTTTTGCGCTATGTACAGATAAAGATTCGAACATTATAGCAAATGGTCCAGAGTGTACAGGTACAAACTGCTCAATTAAAGCTGGTACGTGTAAAGAAGGAGATATACAAATTGGAAATTATCACACTCATCCAAGAGGAGACGCGACAATGAGCATAACTGACATGGTTACAGGATGTTCAGAAAGTGTGCAATGTATAGGTTCTGTAAGGCTCAATAACATAGTGTGCTTCCACAGAAAAACTGAGGAGTCTCAATGTTTGAAAGATATAAGTCCTTTTGAAGATGAAGAGCATGAAATTTTGGAAAATTATTCAGATATTAGAGAGATATTGAGTAATCCGAGATCTATTGTAAGAACAGGTATATATAATACTTTAAAAAAAATGAAACAATATGATGATAGAGTATTCAAGTATAATGTCAATAGAGTTAAGTTATTACACAAACATTTTGATAGAGTAAGCATATAGAGAGATAGAGAGGTAATATACATGGTAGTAATAGGTATAGAAAATCAGCCAAAAGTATTTTCTGGCCAGGTAGCCGCATATGGTCCTGGAGTAGCAAATACATATACGAACAATACATTTACAGATACTATAGGAAATGGAACAATAGACTCTACCCCATTACCGCCTCCTCCAGCGTGTCAAGTAAATGATCAAATCTTTACTGGTATATTTTCAAGAAGAAATACACCTACTTCAGCGGTAGGAAAAGTAGAAATGAAAGTTAACAAAGATGTATACAGTCCAAACCTGTAATAGCAGCATATTGGAATAAATTAGACAAAATCTAAATCATCAGTCATAACAAACAATATGACAGGTATGACGAAGCAAAAACTTGAAAATACTAGAATTGTTTCAATCTGTACCCTTGAGATTTACTATTGATAATTATGGCGCAAGAATATATATTAGAACTTGACGAACTGAGAGAAGAGATAACTCGAAATATAATATCTCTATTTGACGCGATTGATGAGTATATGGAACCTGCAGAATCAAAATTTGCAGAATTTAGACCGGTTACAGAAGGGTACAATTTATCACACGATGCACTGTTAAGAGTTCTAAATGTTGAACCAACAAACGACACTGAAATTCCAATAATAGAGAGTCTTGAAGATATATACGAAGGTTGGCATGACGAAGGTTTCAGTGCTGAAAAGACTTGGGACGAAATAAGGCTATTGATCAGAAGAATAACTGAGTAACTAGCTTTCATAAATATGCGGTCTCTATGATGACAAATTGGTATGAAGACGAAAATAAAGTAATAGAACTTGCAGAATTTCTTGTTGTATCAGTTGAAATAGCGAGTGCTGACGAACTGCTTGAATATTTCAAACATCCAGACAGATATACTGAGGTATGGAACATATATGAAAAAGAGATACTTGGTGACGTGTCAATATTTCCTGATCTCCTAAAAAAATGGAAATTACATGAACCAAAACAACATATGACACGTACAGAAAATACGGAACCTTGCGCATGTAGCACATCGTAGAAAAATAACAGATAGTCATGACAATCAATAAAACTGCTAACAATGACAACAATAAGAAATTATCAGTATTTATCGTCGTATAAAAAGAGCGATCCTACCGTACCTCTTGGAAACGCTTGTTGTAAAGAGACTTGTGAAATGTTGCGCGATACTATATATAGTATGGAAATAGAAAGAGATCATATGGAACTAATAAAGGAATTGGAAGCGCACAGAATTGACGAACAAAGATTGAAAGATATAAGAGATGCGTTCATTCCTCTACTGCAGAATATGAGTTATACATTGACAGACGAAGGTATATGCAAATGTGTCGAAAATGTACCTAGAAGATATGATAAGAACGACAAAAAGAACAGTTTATTTACATCATGACCAGAATAACCGAACACAATCCTAAGATATTTGAAGACGAGACGTCTATGATACCAATAGGAGATAAGTGTTGTAAAGAAGTATGTAAAATGTTGAATGACAGTATTATTGACAAAGATATAATTGCAGAACATTGTATATCAATAAATGCGCTGGCAGAAAAACGTGCGCATCCAGGAACCACATCAGGAATGGTAGTATGCAAAAGAGAACAGAAAAAAGCCAAAATATTAAAGGATATGAGACTTACATTGAAAGAGAAAGGTATATGTAAATGCGTCGAATAGATACACAACCTAAACAAATAAGATTCACAAAAGAAGAACATATTTACATATGATCAATTAAAGAATTGTGACAGTCTGCACTAACGAAATACGTGACATTTATGGAAGAGAAATATAATTCACTAATATACATTGGATTATCATTTATTGTAGGAGCAACGATTGTATACCTCCTATTAAGAAATAGACAACCAACTGTACCACAGACCGTACAATCAGTTCCAAAAATAGATATGTCTTTAATTGAACAAAGACTAGTGAGTTTGGAACAAAACATGCTACACCAACCTGCACAAGCGTCCCAACCTGCACAAGCGTCTGAATTGTTTCAACTTCCTCAATTAACAACTCTCATACAGTCAAAACAACCAGAGAAAGTACAGATTATGGAAAATGATGAAAATTGGGAATTCAAGAAAGACGAAAAAGGTAGAATCGTTGGCGTGAATGTTCATCGAAAACTGTTTAATGTCAACGACACAAAACAATAACAAGGTTTAATCATTTCAACTTCCTCAATTAACAACTCTCATACAGTCAAAACAACCAGAGAAAGTACAGATTATGGAAAATGATGAAAATTGGGAATTCAAGAAAGACGAAAAAGGTAGAATCGTTGACATGAATGTTCACCGTCATTTATATAACATAAATAACGATAAACAAAAATGAAAAATTAACACTTATTCAATTTAGAATAAGATGGTATACTCACTATTCCTGCTCCAATTTTGCAAGACTGGATCTTAATACCATAAAATAGAGTTGTAAAAAAATGGTGAGATATACCAAAATAAAATGTTGTTTATGTGACAAAGATGATCTAACATCTAGTACCGCAAGAAGAGGAGAATATATTAACGAAACGTTAAGAAGAAAATGGGTGTGTCTGAAATGTTATAGACACGATTATTGGGTAAAAAACGAAATGGAATTATCTAGATCAATGAGTAAACGAAGATCAGGAAATCTTGATTCTAATAGTAGTCAAGCAATAGGAGATAATTTTGAAGAATTAACGTGTATATGGAGATCAACAATATCTATAATTTCTGTTCAAAATCTAAACAAAATTAATGATAATTACAAATCACCGATAGATCATTCAATAGACTCTGAACTAGGAATAATACAGACAAAAGGAAAATTATATGGCTCAAAAAATGAATATTGGACTACAGATTGTAAAAAAGAATATAATTCGTACATGAAAGGGTTTAAATTTGACAAACTTATCTTTTATTGTGCTAGCAAAGAAGGGAACAACATTGATAGAATGTATATATTTCCTAAAGAAGAGATATTGAAAAGAAAATGTATTGGAATATACAAAAATCCAACAGATTGTACTGGAAGATCTAAAGTTTCATGGTATGACCAATATAGAATTTTAGACAAAGAAATTGTCAAACAAATTAATAATATTTGGAAATATGTAGTAGAAAAGAATAATAAGGTTTAATTATGGAAAACATGGATCGTATTCCTTCAAAGTCTGACAAACTTACTTCCATGATTCTCATAGAGATACATAATAAAATTGTAGATTTGACAGAAAAAATAGAAGAAAAGTTAAATGAACCAAAACATATACAGACACAACTATCGATACAACAACAGAAGGACATTTCTCCACCGCATGATGTACAATCAAAAGACATATCTCCATTGATTGAGCAGTTAACAAAATCAATCAATTCTGGATTTACGAGTCTTCTCGAATCGCAAAATGCACAGAACCGGCTACTTACAAATATATCAGATCAATTAAAGCTGTCTCTAAAAGAGCAAAATCTTATATTAGAACAACAAAAATTGGTTGCAAATATATTACTATCAGAAATGGATGAAGGTAAGAGAATAGTCAGTGCTGGAACAGCAACCACCACATCATTTATAATAATTAATACTATCAATGATCCTGGCCATCCTATTAAAGCGTATAGAATAGATAATGATGGCCCAAATCCAATTTATGTTGGATTCAACATAGTAGAAAGTTCTATATGGATAGAAATCGCAGACATTACCAGTAACCCAAGCTCTCACGGATTCGATAGAATTTCAAGTGGACAAACTGCGAATGAATCATTTAACAGAAATGTTATAAAAAACATCTATATCCTGTCTTCAGTAGGAAATTCTGATTATAGAGCAAAATTGGCTTGGTAGCAATATGGCAAAAACAGAAATAAGCAGAGATTCGTCGTCCACAAACATTACTGACAGATGTTCAAGACTGCTTGGTCAATTATGTTTTGCAGGATCTCCTATTGATCCAAGAGCAATTAGGGCTTTAGCATTTTTAACCGACAAGGTAGATGTAAGTGGAAGTGTAATAACATCGACTATATCTGGACCAATAGACATTTCCGACAGATCTGCAAGACTATTGGGAATAATATATGGCTCTCAAAATCAAAAACTATTACAGACACCAATAAATTTTAATACTCAAGTTGAATTAGCGACTGGAGCAACATTATACGACGCGAGACAAATAAGAAATTTGGTTTTTTCTAGCGACAAGGTAGATATAAGTGGAAGTGTAATAACAGTAGCAAATATTCCAACAACTCCAATAAATGATTTCAATACAGATTCCAATATAGCACCAGGATCGTCGTCAACTCATACATACACTGCGACAGGAAATTTTAGATTGTCATCAATAGAAGCAAGCTCATCAGGACCGTTGAAAATAGAGGTCAAATCTGGCATTGTAGATCTTGAAACTACGAAACTTGTTGCATTTTCAACTCCATCAAATCTTACTTTACAACTAGATTTCAAAGAAGAGCTACAATTAACTACAGGACAAAGATTACAGGTTATACTTACTAATAGAGAACTACAAGCGATCGATTGCTATAGTACGATCTTTGGATTTTACATTTAGAACCATCTTCATCATTTCAGCATGAATATAAACAACAAGGAGATGAATAAACAATGTCAGACCTGTCACAGGGACTTACCCCACAATTTGTGAGAGAAGAAGAAGGTAACGAGGACGTTCTTAACGAGATATTAACAGAGTTAAAAAAGATAAACTCTCAACTTATAATAATAACAGATACTATTATAAAAGAAGAAGATTTGATAGAAGAAAATGAAAATGTTGGTCCATGACAAATATTATTCGAATAAATTATTAATTATTCGAATAAATAAACAAATTTAAAGGAGGAATTTACATCACAGTTCTGAAAGATGGTACTGGAAGCTCGCGCTTGGTCCGCGTAAATAGTGAAAACCAGTTGATGACTCGCTCAGTGGTAGAACTTGATGCTATTCACTACAATCATAAATACCAAGATTATTATATTGCGATGTCTGGTACAGTAACAGCAAATTCTACCAATGAACATTGTTTATTGTATATCAGCAACAATGATGAAAATAAAAAAATATATGTGGACGCTCTTGTATATGGATGGAATGGTGGTAGCACCAGTCATAACAGATCATGTAGATATAGAGTATATAAAAATCCAGGAATACCCACCCTCAATTATACAACAGTAGTACCGACAAATATGCATTTTGCGTCTTCAAATATAGCAATTGTTACATGTTATAAATGGAACGCTGGAGCTACTGATGGAATGACTATGTCATCTCTAGGAACTCTAGCAAATGACAATATACTTGCGCAAGGACTTACGAATATACGATACCAAGGCATTCCAATCCTTGGATATACAAACTCGACCAGTATATCGCTTACCGCTGAGGAGGTTGGAACATTTTCGATAGTAATGAGATTTTTTATGAAAAATGATTCTGAATATAACCAATAATAACATAAGAAATTGTGCGATAAAGAGATATTTGATACTTGTTCAATTATAGAATAAGACGGTCTTACTACCTTTCCTGGGTCCGACGGGACTCAGGATTAATACCGTAGGTGGTAAGATATAGAAATTAAAAGAGGTAGTAAGAATATGATAGAATACTATACGTCAGTTAGACTAATAGATTGTAAACCAATAAGGGTAATTGTAGATGAAAATGGAAATATAGTAAATAGAAATCCGAGTAAATATGAATTGAAAGGAATTGAAAAAGAACCGTACAAGATGAATGTAAGAAACAGAAGTAAAAAATATGCAGATGAAGAGTTAGACTATCATTTAATACGATTCTATGTAGAAAATGGAAGACCTCCTACAAGAAGAGATTTTATAAATAATCCTGGATATCCGTCAGAATGGATGTATCGGGAACGTTTTGAAAGTTGGGCTAATGGATTGAAAAGAGTAGGATTAGATGTTGACTCAATGGTTAAATTGGGGGTATTAGAAACTAGTAATCAAAAGGCTAGATTAGCTGAAATTAAAGTTGTAAATCATTTTATAAAACATCCTATTGATCTAGCGGGAGAAAATTGTAATAGTTCTTGTGACGGTATCTGTCCGAATGGTAAAACGTATGATGTAAAGAGCTCGAAATTGTATACAGAATGCAAATATTGGTTTTTTCATACTGATAGTAAATATAAAGAAGAGATAGAAATATATTATTTGCTAGCTTTCAATGAAGATTATACGGAACTCGAGCATGGATGGAGAATACCTGAGGATATTGCAGAAAAAGATTATCTTCTTATAGGATTGAATGGTTCTTATGAATTCAATGTTGAAAATATGAAGAAATATGATATTACTGATAAATTTAAGAACATAATTAAAAAAATAAATGAGGAATAGATTATTGGCATAACTATAGAAGATGGATTAGGATCTGGAATACTTGCAGCAATTGCCGATAGTCGAAAGAGTATACAAATTTCCATGGGAAGAAATAATGAGAGTGAAGAGTATAGCTATATGTAAAAATCCCACCGATGCGCACGGAAACCCAATTATATCACAGAATTAACAATATAGAATTACAGATAGAGAAGAACTTAAAAAAGCTAATGGTATTATACCTAAATAAGGAGAATATAGATTTATGACCATTATAAAAGATGGCACAGGAGAAGGATATTTAGCAAAAGTAGACAGTGACAACTTTTTACACGTATCAGCAAGAACTTATACATTAATGACAAATGTAAGTATACGAGATCAATTTGCATTTTCTGCTATTGGCACAACTCAAATAGTTGCCAATACAGAAAAGACGGTTTTGATTATTATAAACAATGCCGCATCTCTGATTCCAGTAGCAGTAAAATCTATTGTGCAGAGTTTACAAGGAGAATCTGGAAAGCCTGTAACGTTCAAGGGTTACGTTGGTAAAAAGACATATACAAGTGGAGGGACACAAATAACTCCAGCAAATTTCTATGCAGGTTCCAGTAATATATTAAATGTGACTATATATCAAGACAATAATCCAAGTGACTTAGTACTTGGTGGCGTAGATTATGAATTTGGAAGAATATTTATGGAAACAACTGGTACTACAGAATTCTTGTTTGATGGCGCAATGATAATTCCTCCTGGCGGTTCTGGGAGAGTAACTGTAACTGGAGCGACTGGAGCAGCAGGCACAAATTACGCGGTAGAAGTTGTACAATATTTCGGAATTAATATAGAATCAATTAAATAACATTATACAAAGAAAACACTAAAAGAAAGCATTACATTAATACAAAAGGAGGAATAAATCATTGGAATTACTATAGAAGATGGATTGGGTTCAGGAACACTTGCAGCAATCGCTAATAATAGAATAAGGGCAACAGTCGCAGCGTGTGCACTTACAAATCATGTAACACTAGACCAAAGTGACGGAGGAGTGTTTACTGTAATAGGGACTGCTACAATAACAGGAGCAGGAACGTTTTATCCTTTATTCATACAGAACACCGATCCAAGTTATCTAATGGTGATTGATAGACTGTTTGTAGAGGTAGTAGGTACGTCTGGAGGTACAGCTATTCCCAATGCAGGAGATTATTTTTCTTCGTTATTTCTTTCCACATATACATCTGGAGGAACACCATACACTCCAATTGTTTTGAACAGAACATCAACCAAAGTGGCGAATGGAGTATTCTATGTTGCTAATCCTACATTAGGTGTAGGATCAGTGGTAGAGTCACATAGATTATATCCACAAGCTAATGGTACATCATACGAACTAATTCCTTCAAGATTAGACGATATAGTATTAGGAAGGAGTAATACGTTGGCTGTTCGTTATACAACTGCTACTACTTCTGGTACAATACTTTCAGCAGTTACCTTTATGATGGCAAGTATAGATAGTATGGCCTAGTATCATTTATGGATATAATAATTAACAAAGGAGAATAATAGATGACACTCAAAATAAATCTTAAAGACGGATATGGTACGGGTAATCTAGCAGAGGTAACCAATGCTGGAGAGTTGATTATAGCAGGATTTGGTACTAGTACTAATAAATCCAGTTTCCAAAGTATGACTTCTCCTAATGTTGCTTATAATTTCTTTCCACCAGTTTCTGGGCAACAATTCTTTATTACTTCTATTGTGATAACTTCTACGGCAAGCGCAGTAATACAGATATATGGAGCTACAAGTCCTTCAACTATTACTGTAGAAACTTTACTATTCAAACTAGTGACAACTGCAAGCAATCAGACTCCCTTTGTCCTTTCATTACCATTACCCTTTGGAGGATTTATTCCGGTTTTAGAAGGAGAATTTTTGAATGCACAAACCGATACTGCAACAGTTAATATAAACATCGTTGGGTATTATGCGACAAAAACATGAAGAAGGATAAGTAACAATGTCAGACCCAATTCCAAAAACCCATATTGTTGATAAATATGATAAAGTGCAGACAGCAGTCCTCATGAATATCAATAATCTCCTGATGGATTTAAATGATAGATTAGAAAGTCAATTAAAGTCTCAAGAGAATCAGTTAAAGATACAGGAAAATCAGATGAAACTGCTTGTATATATATAAACAACTAAAGTTATCATCTGAACAATTAGAGTTGTCTCTTGAACAACAAATATTGACTACATACGAATTACAAGCTGGTGCAGATGAAGGAGGTCTCTTACCAAAGTCATTGACAATTGATAAACAACTTTTGAACATCAACTTAACAGGGGTTGGATCAGGAGTATATATTCTTCCATTTCCATTTGGAGGATTTTTACAAGTGACAGAAGGAGAATTTGTAAATGTTACTATCAGCGCAGCAACAATAAGAATGACGATAGTTGGATACTATAAACCGGCGTCATAATTAGGAGGTAATCATAATGGTAAATATAGAAGAAACAGTTCAAGGGACACGTATGAAACGTTTGACAAAATTAAGAAAAGACATAGCAAAATACGACGAACACGTAAACAGATGTGATATATCTGCAACAAATGTTCTTGCTGAGAGCATAGGTGCAGACATAGATTTTCTAAGATATTCAGGTTCAAAAATAACAGAAGATGAAAAGCGAGCTATTGAGCAACTGGAAAAGCAATTTTCTGGGCACATGGACCACCTGAAAAGATGTATGTGTGTTAAGAAAATAGAAAAGTAAAATATTATCAATGTAGAAAGGTGCACAATGAGAGAACCAGCAACAATACTCATTACTATACCCCTCAAGAAGGGAGATCCAACTGAATATACGTCTTCATGGGCCGAGAAAGCAGTTAAGATAGCAAAAAGTCTTGGATATAAAGTGATTGCATTAAGAGGAGACGAGACCACACACACCAATGTAACTGAGGCTATCATAAAATATCGTCCTATGTTGATGACGCACTACGGGCACGGATGCCCATTATCATTACAAGGTCAACGAGAATGTATTGTCAGTAGAAAATATTCAACAGACGAACTAATGTGCATGGCACAGAGTCAAAATATTGAAAAAAGACAAAAATTGCTCAAGATCCTTAATCCTCTTGGTCAATTATCCTGTCCAGGAATATGTTCCCTAGGTGACAGCGATCCGTGCAGTCCTTATTGTACATATGACACCAATATCGGTTTGTTAAAAGGATCAATAATTATATCAGTCGCTTGCCATAGCGCGGCCGCGTTAGGGATGTGCGGAATCAAATACGGGGTAAAGACTTATGTAGGAGAGGATGATCTTCTGATGTTTCCAGTAGATTCAATGAATTCACAAGACTTGTTTGGACAGGTACAGTTGGTAATGTTAAAAGAATTGCTACTTGGAAAAAGCATAGGAGAAGCAGAAAGATCAATGTCAGAGTTGGAGGACTCGTACATAAGAAAATATAAGCGAGTAAAATATCTGGCACTACCGATGTTATGGAATAAAATTCATCGTAAGGTATTGGGCAATAAGAATGCAATGATATACGAATAGCAGTAAGTAGAAAACAGCCCTTGTAAGCTACTTACAACATTTGTGCAAGAAAGCCCTGATGCTTTAGCACAGGGATGAATTGCACCATATACAAATGAAAATGAAAGAAACAAAAAATTATCATCCTGATGGAATGATGATATATATTCCTGGTTGCCAATATCATATAGTATTTTCTCCTAAATATGGAAGTATAGAAGAACAAAAAGATTGAAATGGTGATTAAATGCTAGAATTGGTTCCAGAAGACGACGTAAAGAAAAAAAGAAAGAAAAAGAAAGGAAATAGTAGCATTTATATTAAATTCGATCGTTCAAAATATAAAGAAGAAAAAGGAGAAGAAAAAGGAGAATGGTTCGATACTCTGAATGAGACTAAAGAAAGAAGAAAGAGTCAGATATGTAGGGTCTATGAGGTGAAGGTAGATAAGTTTCATCTAAATAATGAAACTGAAAATCAATTGAAGATGCTGTCTTTGGAAGCAAAGTGGTATTGTAATCATATAAGATCTAAAATTCAAACAGGATATAAATATGATGAGAAAAATGGAATTTATATCCAAATAAATAAAAATCAAGAAAGTCTATTTGATATTGATTATAAAATAGATAAAGTTACTGTCAAGATTGGATATAGATATGAATTAAGAGAATTAAAATATCTGACTTCTCAAATGAAACAAGAGTTATTGGATAGAATCAAAGATGATGTAAAAAGATTGTCTGAGAAAAAGAAGAAAGGTCGCAATGTCGGAAAATTGAAATTCAAAAGCGATGTTAGGTCTGTTCCATTGAAACAATATGGGAATACTTATAGAATTCTTGACCATAAGTATATAAAGATTCAGGGTGTTAAACAGAATATAAGAGTAAGAGGATTGAAGAAAATATTGGTGAGATTAGGAGAAAATATAGAAGTTGCAAATGCAGATTTTATAAACAAACATGGAGATTTCTATCTTCATATAGTGACATATCAGGATAAAAAAGTTGTTGATATGCCATCAAAGGAAATTAAAGAACCAAAATCAATAGGATTAGATTTTGGAATAGCCGAACAGATCACATTATCTAATGGTGTAAGAATAAATT
>Ga0187873_1003038_pt1 | contig 12287 bp, 11 predicted proteins | sample June2016WEW_16_1_2_FD_133012 | JGI IMG/M metagenome (GOLD analysis project Ga0187873, IMG submission 133012) | Peatland microbial communities from SPRUCE experiment site at the Marcell Experimental Forest, Minnesota, USA - June2016WEW_16_100 | ecosystem: Environmental > Terrestrial > Soil >... | reverse complement strand
TTGTGCCACAGTTCGACGCGCAGGCGCATGGTGTCGAAGCCACTCTGGCTCAGGTCGCCGATGTAACCTTCAAGCTGGCCGAAGTTCATCTCCTGCGCCTTCATGCTTTCCTTCTGGAAGTAGCCGGGGGCTTCGTGAATCTCCGCGAAGGAGGTCTTTAGAAACTCGCGGTAATCGCTGACATTGGCGCCGTCAATGTCGCGTTGCCAGCCGTTGAGGAAGCTCCAGGAAGCGGTTTCCGGATTCCAGACGGCGCGGGCGGCAAAGATGCGCCGCGTGAGCGCAAAGGTGGAGGGATCAAACTCGAAGAGCGAGAGATTGGCGAACTCTTTGCGTCCCGGATCGAAAAATTGATAGTAGAAGATACGGTCCGGCTCGCCGGGGCGCGGCTGGCCGAAGATCCAGTTCTGTTCGGGATGCAGAACGGTCTGCGGCGGCTTGCCCTTGATGATGTTGCGCAGAGCCTCCTGCCTGCGGTTGGCCTGGGGAAGATAGTACTGGTCGAAGAGGAAAGACTGAGCGACAGGATGAAGGCGATGAGGAGGATGGGGATCACCAGCCGGTAAAGGCTGATGCCCGAGGCCTTCATGGCGATGATCTCCGAGTTGCGGTTGAGCACGCCGAAGGTGACCAGCACGGCGATCAACACGGCCAATGGGGCAACCGTGTAGAGCATATAGGGAACGAGGTTGATCAGATATTCGCCGACTATAAACCAGCTGATATCGTGGCTCAGGATGTCTTTGAGCAGATCGAAAACAGTGAACACCAGAATGAGCACGATAAAACCAGCCAGCACCAGCAGGAAGATGCCGAAGAACTCGCGCACCACGTACTTGTCGAGGATGCGGGGGAGGAAATTGCGGGTATGTGCGCGCCGGGGACGAGGTTGCAACTTACTCAGCAGGCGGCTGAGGGGGGAATGGATGGGTTTGTCAGGAACGGCTTGCAGTGACTCCAGCAAGCGTGAGAACCAGGCGTCGGCGGCAGTGAGAGCGCGTCCGCCAGTGGCCATCTGCCACACCAGTAAGAGGCCGCCGGCGGCGAAGATCAGGTTGGCCATCCATACCGCGAGAAACGCGGAAATCCAGTTTTGCTTGCCCAGGGCAACGCCGATCAGGGAGAGCGAGTAGTAGACGACGACCAGCGCGAGGGTAGCCACCCAGGCGGAACTCTTGCCGCCGCGCCGCGAGGTCACGCCCAGCGGTACTGCAACCATCATCAGAACCAGGCAGGCCACCGGATAGGCAAAGCGCTTCTGCAACTCGATCTGGTACTTTTTACCTTCCAGGCCATGGGTGCGCGCGCGCAGTTCATCCATGGACAGCGCGTAGATCGCGGTGTCCATGCGTCCCAGGTGTCCTTCGCTTTGCTGGCTGGCGGCCAGGCGCATTCTGTTATCGTCAAATTTTGAAATGTTGTACTGTTGCGGCTGGCCGGCTACCGTCTCGTGGTGCCATTCGTCGTGCAGCCGCATGAGCAGTTCCTGGCTGGAATCGTTGTCCACGGTGGCTGAGGCAGCGGTGGTGACCTGCGGCGTGGTGGGATCCGTGGTGTCGGCCATAAAGACCTGTCGCCAGTTGGCCGCGCCTGTTCCCGAACGCACATCCTGCACGTAGAGAACGTAATTGTGAAAATCCTCATCGAAGACGCGCGGCTCAATCTCGTAGGTGGCCTGCGCGGCAAGGGCCTTGTCCATCTCCAGAATGGCCTGATTGGCGCGCGGCGCCACATACAGGGAGTTGAGCAGCCCCAGCAACGTGCCGAAAATGGCCACGATGGAGGCCACGCGCACAAAGTAGCCGATGCCCAGACCTGAGGCGCGCATGGCGATGATTTCGCTGTCCGCGGCCAGGCGGCTCAAGCCCAGCAGCACCCCCACCAGCACCGCCATGGGGATGGTAATCATGAAGAAATTGGGCAGCATGTAAAGCACGACTTGGAAAACGCTGGTAAAGGTGGAGCTGTTATGAACCACCATCTCCAGGATGTGAGGCAGTTCCTTCATGAAGAGAATGAAGGTGAAGATCACGCCGCCGATCACCGCGTGGGAGAGAATTTCGCCGGAAATGTAACGGGTCAGAATGCGCACGGACAGGCTCTGAGGCTAGTTTATCGTGCCGGGGCGATTGCTGCTCGACAAGAAATCCAATCGCTCGGGGATATAATTCATATTGTTGCAGAGAGGGATTTGAGTGTGACAAAGGTACGCTCGCGGAGCAAAACACATATCGACTGGGAAAAGGCGCAACTCCGGAAGGACGCGGAGAGGATTATTCACAGCGGAACTCTTGACGAATTTAAGGAGATGCTGCGCCATGCGGGGATCGATCCCGAATCTGCGAGAGGCAAGGATTTCATCGACCGGTTGATTGCGCTTGGCGGTTCCGGACATTCTCCGCAATAGAATGGATTTTAGCGATTGCACGGGTGCGTTTTGTGGCAGGCATTTTTTCAAGTCCGACGCTGACTTCACGCATGACGTCATTCAGAAGCTTCTCGTGGCTGTCACCCGTTCGCGAGGCGGTAGCATCGGTCTTTCCATAATCGTAAATTGGATGAGTAGCCACGAACACCTCTCTCATTTCGACTGACAATAGACAGAATCCAACATTATATCCTTGAAGAGATACAACAATACACCGCTGAACTATGTAGATTATCACGGATAATCCGTGATACGCAATATACGCAGTCCGATGTTGTGCCGTCGAGCAACAAACTATTTATTTTGCTTGATTTACGGCGTACGTCGGCAAGCTCATGGCAGAGAATCGTGCCCGTCGAGCTAACCCGTTACCTGCCATCCGCGCAGGCGTAGGCTGTTGGCTAATACGCTGACGGAGCTGAGGGCCATGGCGGCGGCGGCCATCCAGGGGCTGAGCAGAATGTGGAAGCTGGGATAAAGCACGCCCGCGGCCAGCGGAATGCCCAACAGGTTGTAGCCAGCTGCCCAGATCAGATTCTGGCGCATCACGCGCAGGGTGGAGCGGGCCAGATCAATCGCCGCGGGGATGGCTGCGGGATGTGCGCGCAAGAGCAGCACATCGCCGGCCTCCTGCGCCAGGTCGGCGCCGGTGCCCATGGCGATGCCGGCGTCGGACTGTGCCAGGGCAGCGGCGTCGTTGATGCCGTCTCCCACCATGGCCACGCGCAGTCCGCTCTTTTGCAAATCGCGAATGCGTGCCAGCTTGCCGGCGGGATCGAGGCCAGCTTCCATCTCGGTGATTCCCGCCTGCTGTGCGATGGGCGCGGCGGCGGCGGCCGAGTCGCCGGTGAGCATCAGCACCCGCAGGCCTGCGCGGCGTAAAGCAGTCACGGCTTGGGCTGCATCGGGACGCAGTGTGTCGCGGGCGTCGAAGTAGCCGGCAGGCACGTTGTCCAGAGCCATCCACAACCGCGTCACGCCCGACTCGGGCGGGATACCATCGGTTGGAAGCGGGATGAGGAATTCCTTAAAGAGGGCTTCGTTGCCCAGCAGGCAATCGCGGTCTTCAACCTTGGCGGCAAGGCCGCGGCCGGGCATAACCTGCACGTCCGCGGCAGATGGCCAGGCCAACCCGCGCAATTTTGCCGCGTCCACGAGAGCGTGAGCCAGCGGATGGTTTGATCGCTCCTCGGCGGAAGCGGCCAGACGTAGTAGGTCGCTTTCAGCGTAATTCCCAAGCGGATGAACGGCAGTCAGCACCGGGCGGCCCACGGTCAGCGTTCCAGTCTTGTCGAGCACGATGGCGTCTGACGGGGCCAGGCGGGCAACTCGCTCGAACGCCTCGCCGCCCTTGAAGAGGACGCCCAACTGCGCGCCACGTCCCACGGCTACAGTCAGCGCGGCGGGCACGGCCAAGCCCATGGCGCAAGGGCAGGCGACCACAAGCACGGCGACGGTTGCGGCCAGGGCCATCTGGAGCGAAAGTGTTGAGAAAATCCAAATTACAAAAGTCAGCGCGGCCAGGGCCAGCACGATGGGGACAAAGATGGAGCTGGCGCGGTCGGCCAATCGCTCCATGGGCGCGCGCGAACCCTGCGCCTGAGCGGCCATGCGGGTGATCTGCGCCAGCATGGTTGACTCGCCCAGCGACTCTGCACGACAGGTTACCGCGCCTTCGTAGTTGAGCGAACCGGCCAGCACGCGCCCACCAACCGAGCGGTCGAGCGGAGTCGGTTCGCCGGTCAACATCGATTCGTCCACCGTAGTGCGGCCTTCCAGAATCGTCGCGTCCACGGGGAATCGCTCCCCAGGTAGCACCAGCACACTATCGCCGGGCTGAATCTCCTCGAGCGGAACGATGGTTTCAATTCCGTCGTGGATGCGGCGGGCGGTTGCAGGCTTGAGCCGGGAGAGCGAGTCGAGCGCGGCCAGGGCGCGGCGTTTGGCGCGGCCTTCAAGCGATTTGCCCAATAAGAGAAAACCAAGAATCAAGAGAACCGCATCGAAGTAGACCTGCCGTCCGGTTGCGGGCCAGATGGTGGCATACGCGGAATACGCAAAGGCCACGCTTGTTCCCAGGCTCACCAGCGTGTTCATGTTGGTGGTCCCATGGCGCAGGCCGCGCAGGGCGCTCAGGTAGATGCCGCGTCCCGCCCAGGCCATGAGTCCTGCCGTGAGCGACAGCAGGAACCAGCGCAGCAGCTCCGGTGGCAACGCAAAAAGCCAGGGGAGGAGGCGCATCAGGGCGTGGTCCAACGCTCCCATTTGCGGGCCGAGCGGCATGGCCAGCAGCATGGCTGCCGCGCCGGCAATCAGCGTGGAATAAGCCTTAAGTTCAGCTCCGATAGCGAGCGCGTCGTAATGGGCTTCGTCAGAAGCGGCATCGAAGCGGGGAAGTACTGCATCGTAACCCGAAGCGCGAATGGCTTCGACCAGTTGCGCGGGCGTTGCCAACGCCGGATCGAAGACCACGCTGGCGCGATGGGCCATCAGATCGACGCGAGCCGATTCGACCCCGGTCGTGGCTCGCAGAGCCGATTCCACATGATGCTGGCAGGAGGCGCAGGTCATCCCGAGAACGGGGAGGGTAAGCGATTGATTGCATGGTTCTGTCATTTTTTTTGCACACAGTGACAATACGAATGAACAATACTCTTTGCATTTGTGGTTCCCACCCATTCGTACAGAACGCGAATGGATGGGGCACGGAACATTTGTGCCAATCAGCACGGTCTATTTCAGCAATCACTCACCCTTATGCATCACTTACGCTTCCAGATGAGCCGCGAAGCCGGCTTTGGCCAGGGCTGCAACGGCAAGATCGACGGGCGCGGGCTCCTGCCTGGATGTAAGACGCGCCGCTCCCACGCGGACCTCGTTGACGACAACGCCCTCGACCGCAGTCAGCGCCTGTGCAACGCGTCTTACGCAGGAGCCGCAGTGCATTCCATCGATGTGCAGCGTGAATTCCGGCATCCGATTCTCCTGTTCCATTTTGATGATACGCCGGGGGAAAAGGCGCGTTATCTTAAGATTTGTTTAGGAATTTGGAGGATTATGCAGAGAGAGTTTCCAAAGATGCCGCTGGTGGGCGTGGGCGCGGTGATTGTTGAGGCTGGCCGGGTGCTACTGGTGCGGCGGGGAAACGAGCCGCTCAAAGGCCATTGGACGCTGCCCGGCGGCTTGCTGGAGCTGGGCGAATCGCTGATCGAAGGCGTGAAGCGCGAGGCAAGAGAAGAAACCGGGCTGATTGTTGAGACTGTACAGCTGATTGAGCTGCTGGACCGCATTCATCGCCAGAAAGAGGGGCAGGCCGAGCGAATCCGCTACCATTATGTGATCGCCGATTACCTGTGCCGCGTGGCGGGCGGCCAGTTGCAGGCAGCCTCCGACGCCGATGCGGTACGGTGGGTAGAGCGGGAAGAGTGGCAAGAAGGTAACGCACTCCAGCTTGATCCGATTACCGCGCGGGTTATCGAAGCCGGCTGGCAGAAGGCGCAGGAGTTAGAAAGCCGATGAAAACGACAAAAAATTTGTTGTGGGTTGCAGGTGGGTTGGTGGTGGTTGCCGGAATTGGCTTCTGGGAGCGTCCGCTCAGTTACTACAACGGAGCGATGTATCTGCTGGAGTACCTTTCGGGCGTGGAGAGCCATTCGGTTCAGGTTATGGGCTATCGCGTGCATTACCTTGTTCAGGGGCCGGTCGGCGGTCGTGTAGTGGTGCTGGTGCATGGGCTGGGCGGGCATAGTGATGAGTGGCTCAATTTGTCGGCGTATCTGGTCAAGGCAGGTTATCGCGTTTATCTCCCTGATCTGCCCGGCTACGGACGCAGCGAAAAGCCCGCGGACTTCTCCTATTCGGTGCGCGATGAGGCCGAGGCGGTGGCGGGGTTCCTCGATGCGCTGGGACTGAGGCAGGTGGACCTGGGCGGCTGGTCGATGGGCGGCGGAATCGTGCAGCACGTCGCCTTCAGGCATCCGGAGCGGGTGCGCAAGCTGATGCTCTTCGATAGCATCGGCCTCAACCAGATGCCCACGTTTGATGTGCGTCTGTTTACGCCTACCACGCCCGCCGAACTCGATCAACTGGATGCGCTGCTGATGCCCCATCCACCCGGTGTGCCGGGCTTTGTCGCGCGGGACATTCTGCGCATCTCGAAGAAGAACGCCTGGGTGATTCACCGTGCGCTCGATTCCATGCTTACCGGCCAGGACGCCACCGACAACCTGCTGCCGCGGCTCATGATGCCGGTGCTGATTGTGTGGGGCGCCGAGGACCGCATCGTTCCGTTCAGCGAAGGCGAGACGATGCACCGCCTCATGCCGCAGTCTGAACTGATGGTCATTCCCGGCTGCGGCCACCTGGCTCCCCTCCAGTGCTCCGCCCAGATTGGCCCCAGGGTGGTGGAGTTTGTGAAGCGGTGATTCCACCTTGGGCCGGATTATCCTCTGCTTATGGGTGAATAAGTAAGGAAAGGGCCGCTTACGAGCGGCCCTTCGTTTTTACACGTTGATTGAACTTTCTATCGTTACCTTCTCACCCGTAGGTTCAAGTCGTTCGGGCTGCATGTGGCGTTCTTCCAGCGATAGTCCGTCAACGAGGTTGAGTGGGTGGTCTTTCCGTTCATGGTCATATCGATCGTACCCTTGCCGGTCATGTGCTCCATGCCGTCGAAGGACAGCTCGACCTTGCCATTCATCCGATACATCTTCATATCACAGTCCAGGGTGTAGCTGGCGCCCTTGGATGTCATGTTGAAGTTTTGAATGGTGCAGGAGGGCATCTGAGTGAATGCCTTCAGCCACGTTTCGTTGTTCAGGCAGTAGGGAAGAACCGTAGCTGTATCCTGCGAGTTAATCGCAGGCACCGTCGCCTCCCATTCGCCCGGCCGTAGGGGGAACTTCTGTTGTGCCGAGCAAAAGGAGGTTGCCATGAGTACCATTACGCTCAATCCTGTCAATTTGAAAAAAGTCATTTCACCCTTTCATTTCTCGATGTAGGGCTCGAGGTTGCCGTTTTCATTTTGTTTCTGTCAATGACAATCGACATCCGAAAGCGCAGGTTATTAAGTCTGTTCACTACTACACGCCGATAACGTCGCAGAGTTCCTTGACGGCCGCGGCGCTCTTCATGAAGGCGGCGCGTTCTTCTGTGTTGAGCTTGATCTCGACGATCTGTTCCAGGCCGGCCGCGCCCAGCTTGCATAACACGCCCATGAAGTAGCCGTTGATGCCGTACTCGCCTTCCAGGTAAGCCGCGCAGGGAAGAATTTTCTTTTTGTCCTTGAGGATAGCCTCGGCCATCTCCACCGCCGCCGCCGAGGGCGCGTAGTAGGCGCTGCCGGTCTTGAGATGCTTCACAATCTCGCCGCCGCCATCGCGGGTGCGCTGGATGATGGCGTCGATGCGCTCCTTGGGGAGAAGTTCGGTGATGGGAATGCTGGCGACGGTGGTGTAGCGGACAAGAGGAACCATGTTGTCGCCGTGACCGCCGAGAACAAGGCAACTCATGTTTTCCACGCTTACCTTCAGCTCCAGGGCGATGAAGCTCTTGAAGCGGCCGGAATCCAGTATGCCGGCCATGCCGAGGACGCGCTCACGGTTGAAGCCCGACAGGCGATAGGCGGCCTGCACCATTGCGTCCAGCGGGTTGGAGACGACAATGAGAATCGACTCGGGCGAATAGGCGACCACATTCTTGACCACACTGGTCATGATTTTGAAATTGGTTTGCAGCAGGTCGTCGCGGCTCATGCCGGGCTTGCGGGGAATGCCGGCCGTGATGATCACGACGTCGCTGTTGGCCGTCTCGGCGTAGTCGTTGGAGCCGGTGATGTGGACGTCGGATCGTTCGATGGGAAGAGCCTGAAGCAGGTCAAGCGCCTTGCCCTGCGGCACGCCCTCGACTACATCGATCATCACCACATCGGCCAACTCCTTGGCCATGAGCCAGTGTGCGGCGGTTGAGCCGACATTGCCGGCGCCAATAATGCTTACCTTCTTACGCATTCTAATTCTCTCCTCTTTGCTTCTCCCGCAGCTCAATTGACTTAATGCCGCAGGCTGATGTTATGCGTACTGAATCGTTATGTTTGGCAGCAATCCTCCAGAATCAATTGCCTGTCCCCGGAAGACCTTTAAGTCTTCACAAATCTTCCGAACACATCCGGACGCAGAGCTAGATTGGTCAGTGCAGGAAAAATACTCCAATTTCACAGCTTCTAATTCAGCGAGGTGGATAGGAAGCTGTAGTTTGATCAGTTCCACTTCGCTCTCTGTTGCAAAGCGAGATGCGAATATCAACCAGCTCATCCGGCAGTTGACCGCGTTGATCGATTCCGAAGCTCTTACAACTTGATTCATGTGAATCACTCCATTTCCGAATCGATTTAGTCGAATGGGCGCAAGATGTGTGTACTATGACTAGCACTCAAGTGGCCGATCGATCCTTTGTCCTGAACAATCAATGCCACCTGCTCAGGCAAATTGCAAGGACTATTTTTTACTTTGAGGGGGCAAGTTTGGGATTTGTGTAGAATTTTTTACAATTTCCCTCGTCCCATGTTACCAGCCTACATGTTTCCGATGATGCGGGTGGCAAACTCGCTGGTCCCAACCTTGATGGCGCCGGCAGTCTGGCGTTCAAAATCGTAGGTGACGAACTTCTGCTGGATGGTTTTTTCCATTGCGGTTTCGATGAGCTTGGCGGCTTCCTTCCAGCCGATGAACTCCAGCAGCATGACGCCGGAGAGAATCACCGAGCCGGGATTGATGACATCCTTGTCGGCATATTTGGGCGCGGTTCCATGGGTAGCCTCAAAAACTGCATAGCCGTCGCCGATGTTGGCGCCGGGCGCGATGCCCAGGCCGCCCACCTGCGCCGCTGCCGCGTCGGAGATGTAGTCGCCATTCAAATTGGTGGTAGCCAGAACACTGTAGTCCTCAGGCCGCAGGATGATCTGCTGGAAGATGGAGTCGGCGATACGGTCGTTGATGAGCAGTTTCGACTTCCACGCGCCGTTGCCGTGCGTCTGGCCGATGGAGTCGAGTACGGCCTTGACTTCGGCGTAAACGGCGTTCTGGTATTCCGACGAAGCCATGTCCAGGCCCGGCTCGATGAGCGCCGCGTTTTGCTCGACGGTGAGCGCGGGGTTGGCGTCCTTATTGCCCAGAATCCAGCTCTCGCGCTCGGTGACGGTCTCCGAGCGGAACTCCTGCTGGGCAACCTCATAACCCCACTCGCGAAAGGCGCCCTCGGTGAACTTCTGGATGTTGCCTTTGTGCACCAGCGTGACGGTCTTGCGGCCGGATTCCAGGGCGAATTTGATAGCGGCGCGCACCAGGCGCTTGGAGCCGAAGATGGAGATGGGTTTGATTCCCACGCCGGAGTCGGGTCGCACTCTTTTCTTGCCGCCCTTGAGCAGATCGTCGTTCAAAAACTGAATCAGCCGTGCGGCGTCCACCGAGCCCTCTTTGAACTCGATGCCCGCGTACACATCCTCGGTGTTTTCGCGGTAGATGACGATGTCCAGCTTCTCGGGGTGCTTCACCGGGCTGGGGACGCCCTGGTAATACTTCACCGGGCGCACGCAAGCGTAGAGGTCGAGCGTCTGGCGCAGGGCCACGTTGAGCGAGCGAATGCCGCCGCCCACCGGCGTGGTCAGAGGTCCCTTGATGGAGACGCGCAGATCGCGCGCCGCGGCCAACGAGTCGTCGGGCAGCCAATTGCCGAAGCGCCGAAAGGCCTTTTCGCCGGCAAAGATCTCAAACCAGCGAATGGCGCGCCGGCCGCCGTAGGCTTTTTCCACGGCGGCGTCGAAGACCCGCTCAGAGGCCTTCCAGATGTCGCGGCCCGTGCCGTCGCCCTCAATGTAGGGAATGATGGGGTTGTCGGGCACTTCAAATTGCCCGTTTTGATAGCTGATCGGCTGGCCGTTTTTGGGCAGTTCCAGCCCGTTGTAGGTGGCTTGCATGAGTTTTGGAGGACCTTTCTATCAATATGTTAGAGGAGGAAGCGGCCTTCTGGGATTCAGGGATTGCAGTGGCGGAGGACGGGCGCAGGGTTGGCATCGCTGATGGCATTCCCAAAATGCTGCAACTTCCGGGTGAGGGACAGTTTCTGAGTGGGCGACCACTCGCCAATTACCCAATCCTTCCAGCACCGGGTCTCAGCTATACTGAGCAAAATCGGTGGTCTTCATGAAAACATCGTCCGAGGCGGGACATCGCTTTCGAGTGCTTTTACCGCTGATAATGACCGGCGTGCAACTAGGATTGCTGGCGGCGAGTTTGATCGTTCACCGCGAACCGTGGGTTCTTCCTGATCCGCCGGAATCGCAGGCGCAAAGCCAGTCAGAATGTTCTAGCGAGAATTGCATTTCTTTCTCACCGGGTCCTCCTGAGCCGCATGCCGGAAGGTTCCTGAAGATGGCAATGATGCTGAATCTTCCTGCCGTTTTTTGGGGAGCCTTTCTTCACATTGTGGTTGATCTCATCCACTTTCGCCCGTCGGGCGAGCCAACGCTGATTGGATTCAGCGCAGTGTTCGTGCCGGTGATCTGGTATCGGGTTGGAAGGTGGCTGGATGATCTCGCAATTGGAGGAATTGCGGCAGAATCCACTCAGGTCAATGCAAAGGCTGTTTGGAGAATGGTGACAAGGGCCATCGTCTGGTTCCTCTTCGCCATCATGCTATTGAGCCTGCTTGTTGAGCGACATCGCGAAAATGACACGACAATGTTTTTGCAAGTCATATCAATTCTCTGGACAGGGGCATACCTGGCAGGAGGGTTCTTGGGCGACAGGCGAAGAGCAGCGCGGCTTCGTGCTCCGGTTGGTTGACCGGCAAACCGGAATTTAACTTTTGAGGCATCTAGAGCCCTTGACATCATGATGCCTAACAAGTTAGCATCATGATGTGCGAACCACTCTTACTATCGACGACGACATTGCCGTGCTCGTGGAGCAGGAGCAGCGGCGCTCCGGCGCTTCCTTCAAGAGCACGGTGAACAGCCTACTCCTCCGCGGCCTGAATACCCGTAGCAATCCGGAGCCGAAAAAGCCGTTTGTCGTCACCCCCATCGCCATGAACACAGGCCTGGGAACGCGCTACCAAAAGGTGGAAGACCTGATTGAATCCTTGGAAGGGCCGATGCATCGATGATTGTCCTCGATGTGAACCTTCTCATCTACGCATACGACAAGACCTGCAACGAACACGGTCGGGCACGGGCGTGGGTCGAGAAGATTTTTTCCGGCGACGAGATGGTTGGACTGCCTTGGCAGACGATCTCAGCGTTTCTCCGCATTTTGACTTATCCAGGAGTGATGGGCGAGCGCTTTACGATGCCGCAGTCGCTCGAAATCGTTGAACGGTGGCTTGAATTTCCCCATGTGCGGGTCGTTGCGCCGGGAGAAGATCACTGGCGGCTCTTCCGTGAGATGCTGCTGAAGGGCGATGTGCGCGGAAAGCTGACATCCGACGCGGCACTGGCGGCGCTGACCATTGAAAGTGGTGGTGTGCTCTACACAAATGACCGTGATTTTGCACGCTTTCCGGGACTGCGGTGGGTCAACCCGCTGCTGGAATCCTGAAATCCGCCCCTCAAATTGCGACGGCTCGAAACGGTCCTGGCCGGGGCGGCCTCCGGCGAGCCGAATTGACCCCCACATATGCACAATGAAATCGCGGCAAATTCTGTTGACAACCGTCTAAATGCGGTAAACTCATCCGGGTAAGTTCAGCTCCAAGGCCCATTTTCAAACCCAGGGAGGACACATAGAAATTGGGAAAAAGCATGGTCCCGAAGAAGATGTTTTTCACCAAGGGCGTAGGCAAACACAAGGACCGTTTGACCTCC
>Ga0187873_1003035_pt1 | contig 12293 bp, 10 predicted proteins | sample June2016WEW_16_1_2_FD_133012 | JGI IMG/M metagenome (GOLD analysis project Ga0187873, IMG submission 133012) | Peatland microbial communities from SPRUCE experiment site at the Marcell Experimental Forest, Minnesota, USA - June2016WEW_16_100 | ecosystem: Environmental > Terrestrial > Soil >... | reverse complement strand
TGGAAAACGAATCCTTGCGCGCCGCTCTGGGACGCCGGGACATGGTCAACGCAATCCTGCAAGGCGTCTTCAAGGCCGCACCCATCGGCATCGGGTTTTTTGAGCGGCGGGTCATTACCTGGGTCAACGAATATTTCTCCAGGATGACCGGATACGCGGCCGATGAGTTGGTCGGCAAAAGCTCCCAGTTGTTCTATGAGGACAGCCACGAGTATGAACGCGTCAATTTGAAATATGAGGAGCTGATACGAAAACACGCTAGAGGCGCTATCGAGACACGCTGGCGCAGCAAAGACGGCCGGCTAATCGAGGTGCAGATGAGTTTCGACCCGGTGAACCCAGCCGAACCCGGTGGCGAGCTAATAGTCACTGCCCAGGACATCAGCCAGCGCAAACAGGCCGAGGATATCTTCAAGTCATTGATTTACATGGCCCCCATCGGCATTTTCATCGTCCAGGACGGGAAGTTCACGCTGGTTAATCCGGGGTTCACCAAGATCACCGGTCATGATGACCATGACCTGCTGGACCAGGACTCCTTGATTTATGTCCCCGAGGGATCTAGAGAGGAGGTGCGGAGTCAGGTTACCCAGATGCTTAAAGGTGAGAGAACCACCCCCTGCGAATTCCAGGTAATGAAAAAGAGTGGGGAGATCACCTGGGTGCTGGAAACCGTTACTCCCATCCAATACCGGGGGCGGAGGGCGACTCTCGGTTTCTTTGTAGACATTAGTGAACGCGTCAAGCTGGAAGTCCAACTGCTGCAATCCCAGAGATTGGAATCGGTGGGCAGGTTGACGGGGGGAGTGGCCCATGACTTCAACAATATGTTGACTGCCATCATGGGCTACAGTGAGCTTGTCATGATGTCTTCCCGGGAGGACGATTCCACCTCCCTCCACCTGGAAGGAATCAGAAAATCGGCGGACCGGGCCGCCGCCTTGACCCGCCAACTCCTGGCCTTCAGCCGCAAGCAAATGCTGCAGCCAAAGGTAACCGACCTCAATACGGTGATTACCAACCTCGAGGCGATGCTGCGTCGGATCATCGGCGAAGACATCAACCTGGTAATCCTCCTCGATCAGGCCCTTAAGTTAGTGAAGGCCGATCCGGGCCAGTTGGAACAGGTCATCAAGAACCTGGTGATCAATGCCCGGGACGCCATGCCCATGGGGGGCGAAATTACCGTTCAGACGGCCAACGTCCATTTGAACGAAAACTTTACCTGCCACCACCCTGATCTCAAACCCGGTCCTTATATCCAGGTTGCGGTGATTGACCACGGCCTGGGAATGGATCAGGAAACCCTAACTCATATCTTCGAACCTTTCTTCACCACCAAGTACCCCGGCAAGGGCACCGGACTGGGGCTGTCCACCGCCTACGGGATCATCAAGCAGAGCGGCGGCCACATCGAGGTCTCCAGCCAGCCCCAAGGGGGCACAATCTTCGAGATCTACCTGCCCCAGATTGAAGATACCCTCGAAGATTCGGCGGAGCATTGCGCCTTTAAAGGCACACCCCGGGGCAGCGAAACCGTTCTGGTGGTGGAAGATGAGGAGCTTCTCCTGTCCTTGATCCAGGAGGCCCTGGAGATGCACGGCTATCACGTGCTGAAGGCCGGCAACGCCATGGAGGCCCTGGAACTGGTCAAAGGTCATGACGCCCCCATAGACCTGTTGTTGACGGATGTGGTGATGCCCCACCAGAATGGCCGGGAATTGGCAGACCTCTTATCGCCACTGCACCCGGAAATGAAGATCCTCTTTATGTCGGGCTATACGGAGGACGCCATGGTGGTGCGCGGCTTACTGAAAGACGCGCTTCCCTTTATCCAGAAACCTTTTCCTCCCGTGGACCTGGTTGGTAAGGTCCGGGAGGTTATGGAAAGCCCAAGGGTTTAGCAAGTTATGGCAGCCAGCCGAAACCCGAACCAATCCTCGATTGTCTGGGACGCTGACAGGCAGGAAACCAGTTTTTTCTGAGGAACGTTGATGGAAAGAGCATCCACTGCAAGCGTTTTGATCATCGACGACGACCAGATGTTCAGGGAGATGCTCTCCGAAATGGTGCAAACCCTTGGACAGGAGAGCCTTTGCGCATCAACCCTGGCGGAAGGTTTGCGTATGGCCTCCGTCGGGGGATTCGACGTGGTCTTCCTCGATGTGCGCATGCCCGACGGTAGCGGCTTGGAGGTTTTACCGCAGCTGCGGCAAACTTCTTCCGCTCCCGAGGTCATCGTGATCACCGGGGCTGGCGATCCCGATGGGGCCGAAACGGCCATCATCAAGGGAGCCTGGGATTACATCGAGAAGCAATCCTCCATTAAACAGATCTCCCTGCCTTTGGTGCGAGCCTTGCAATACCGGCAGGAAAAACGGTTCAGAAAACCTCCGGCGGCTTTGAAGTTGGACGGACTCGTAGGACAGAGTCCGCAGATGGCGGCCTGCTATGATTTAGTGGGCCAGGCTGCCGAAAGCGACGCCCATGTACTGATCAGCGGCGAGACCGGCACTGGCAAGGAGCTGTTCGCCAAGGCAATTTACCAAAACAGCCCCAGGTCCGGCAAAGCTTTTGTGGTAGTGGATTGCGCCGCCCTCCCTTCCTCCCTGGTGGAAAGCGCCCTCTTCGGTCATGAAAAGGGGGCTTTTACCAGCGCCGATCGCTCCCAGGTGGGCCTTATTAAGCAGGCAGATGGGGGCACCCTCTTTCTGGATGAGGTGGGCGAACTCCCCATGGAGATACAGAAGGCCTTTTTGCGGGTGCTGCAGGAACGGCGTTTTCGACCCGTAGGCGGCAGATTCGAGAGTGAGAGCGATTTCCGCCTGGTAGCCGCCACCAATCGCGACCTCGATGAAATGGCCGCCAAAGGCCAATTTCGCTGTGACCTGCTTTTCCGTTTGCGGGCCATTACCCTGGATTTACCGCCTTTGCGCCAACGCTCTGGCGATCTTAAGGATCTGACCATGTTCCACATCGCCCGCATTTGCGAAAAATGGGGTATTGGACCCAAGGACTTTTCCCCGGAATTTTTGGCCGCCCTCCTGGCCCATGATTGGCCGGGGAATGTGCGGGAACTGTTCCATACCCTGGACCGGGCTTTGGCAGAGTCGCGTTATGAACCTACCTTATTTCCCAAGCATCTACCCAGCCAAATCCGCATCAAGGTAGCCCGGGCCGCGGTGGCCAAGGAACCCGCCGCCGACACCGCAGACGGTAATGGCAATGGAGTCAGGACCGCGGCCAAGACTCTGCCCAGGTTACATGATTACCGTCAAACCGCCATCGAGGAAGCAGAAAAAGACTACCTGCTTGATCTGATGTCACTGACGGCTGGCAATGTCCAGGAAGCCTGCCGTATATCCCAATTATCCCCGCCCCGCCTCTATGCCCTCTTGAAGAAAAACAGCATTTCCAGGAGGCCATAGTGCGGTTTAAGACCAAAGTTCGATGAGGATGGTACAAGATGATGGAACGCACACCCAACAGACCCGCGCATTTGGATCTGCACGCTTTGATGGACTCACCCTTGTATTGGACGATGAACGTCAAGGAGAGGTTGGCCCTGATTAGAAATGAGGGGAGTTCCCGGGATGATGGAGCCGCCACTTTGCGGGAAAGGATACTGGCCTGGATCAAGACAGGGATATGAGCCGGGATAACAATTGATGAAATTTGACGAATCTAACATGAGGATCCTATAGCAGGTTATTGCCTACTGTCTCCTGGCCTGGAGCGTTCCCCTATCCCAATTATTGCCACCATCTGCAATCTCCTTTTCCATCTTCACTCAAATCTTATGCAAGATTGCCGCGGCCCCCAGAGCCGGATTTCTCAGTTCACAATAATTTTCTTCTACACCAAGACTTTACCCATACTGCATCGACGGGATAGGCCCAATTATCGAGTGCGATAAATATTAACTGATTGATATTTCAGTGGATCTATAACTTTCACGGTTTGGCATGTTTATTGATAGTTACCACCTCGAAGCTTGCCATTACCTCTCCCGGGAATCGAATTTCTCTCGGGAGAATGGAAAGAAAGGAGGTGGTCAAAAAAATTGTCGAATGAGAAGATCGAGCGCCGTGGAATTCGGGTTGTTGCCAGTTCTGGTCGCCGTAGTGAGCCTCACAGCGGTGACTACCCTGGGGCCAACCTGAGGGATTAATGCCAAATAGCAGCCGTTGCCTTCTCACAGTTGCAACGGCCAGCGGTTAACCGTCGGGCAAACCCCGCCAAACCAAGGATACGAACGCCTTGTAACTTGAGAGAGGATATGCAAATGGGAACAATCAAGCGGTTTTTGAATGATGAGAGCGGAGCTACCGCAGTGGAATACGGCCTGCTGGTGGCCCTGATCGCGGTGGTGATCATCACTGCGGTCACCACCCTGGGCAACAACTTGAGCGCCAAGTTCAACACTGTGGCCTCCCAAGTTGGCGCCAGCTAAAATCAATTTAAACCTCCAGGGGATTTGACCCTTTAGGGGGTCTGTCCCTGGAGATGATCGAGCGGTTTTTCCGTTCGTAGGCCATGACGGGTGAGTGTCACGGCAGCCGTCTTCTGGAGATTAACCACCATTGGCACCCGGGTCACCCTGGCGGCGAACCGGGTAGAAGGAACAGATCATGAATATATCCAAAGGGGCCATCTTCATGGCGATTTCCGGGTTGGTGGGACTGGCCGCCATGTATGCGGTTCATCACTATATCTTTACCCAAACCCAGTTGGCCGCCAAACCAGTAGCACAGGTGATGATCGCCGCCGCGGACATCTTCCCGGGCGCGGTCATCACCAAGGAGATGGTCAAGAGCGTCACCTGGCCTCGGGAATTGATTCCTCCCAAGGCCGCTGTCAGCCCAATCCAACTGGAGGGCCGCATCACCAACGCGCCCGTGAGCGCCGGAGAGCCCATCTTGCTTACCAGATTGGCGCCCAAGGGAACGGCCGCCGGGTTGGCGGGTATGCTAACCGACGGCAAGCGGGCTCTCTCGGTGCGGGTCGATGACGTGTCGGGAGTGGCCGGCTTTATTCATCCCGGCGATCACGTGGATGTCCTCATGGAAATGGCCAAGCCCGGTTCCGGTGAACACTTTTCCAGAATCATCCTGCAAAATATCATGGTTTTGAGCGCCGGCCAGTCCTGGGAGCAGAGCCGGGACGAAAAACCCGCGGTGGTAAACACCGTAACTCTGGTTTTGAATACGGAACAGGCAGAAATCTTGAACCTGGCAAGCACCCAGGGCAAGATCCGCCTGGCCTTGAGAAACCGCAACGATTTGGCAGAGCAGGTGACCCCGGGGGTGGATATTTCGGATCTCCTCGGCACCAACGTCGCCAAGAACGAAGCTCGTAAGGTCGCGGCTCCCAACCGAAAGAGTGTGGAAGTGATCAAAGGGCTGCAGCGTTCCCAGGTCAACCCTTAGTTATCAGGACGCCTCACTACGCTCAGGCGGTTGCCAAGAGGCCAAAAGGCGATGGACGCGGATAAACTTAATATCTCAATTATTTCCGGTACCGGCCTTTCTTTCCCCCCGCTTGTGGATATGCTGAATACCCTTCCCCTGGTTGAGGCCACCGAGCAATTCCTCGATATAACGGCATTCCTGAGCAAGGCCCCGGAGACCCCTCCGGACTCCGTGCTGGTCTACCTTAACGGCCTAACCACCCCACCTCAGTGGATCGAGACCCTGTGCCGCAAGTTTCCCCAGGTCCCGGTGATGGCCTGTTCCGAAAGATTGGAGCCTCAATTTTTGATGCGCGCCATGCAGTTGGGGGTCCGGGAGTTTCTGCCGTTGCCCCTGAGCCGGGAGGACCTCGAAGGAGCGCTGCAGCGGGTCCGGTTCTCCAAGCGGCAACAGGCCAGCGGTCACCCCCAGGGCGCCGTAGTGGCGGTTGCCGGGCATAAGGGCGGCAGCGGCACCACCTCCCTAGCCATCAATCTGGCGGTGGCCCTGAAGGATCTGAGCGGGGAGCGCTGCGCCCTGGTGGATCTGGGCCGCCCCTTCCCGGATATCGGCAATTTCCTGGACTGTGAAAACACCTACGACCTGGTCGATGTAATCCACAACCTTGAATCCCTGGACTACTCATTCTTCCAAAAGATTATGCAACCTTACGGGAATAATCTGGATATCCTCCATGGCATCTCGGACTTTAAGGAGCAAGATAGCCTGGCTCTGGAAGGCGTGGAGAAGATCTTCAGCATGCTGCGCGGCGTTTACCGGCATATCGTGGTGGATCTGGGCCATCTATTTGATGAATTGTTTTTCCGCGTGTTTCAGGAAGCCGACCTGGTACTGATGTTGACCGAGCTCAATGTCCCCAATTTCCGCAACCTCAGGAAACTTTGGCCCACCCTGAAGGATTGGGACAAGGGTCAGAAAAAACTCAAGGTGGTGGTTAACCGTTATGACAAAGGCAATGAGTTGGGGATGCGGGAACTGGAAAAAATTATGGATGAACCTCCCCTGGCCATCCTCCCCTCCGATTACCAGCCATTGATCAAGGCAATCAACAAGGGAGTGCCCCTGGCGCAGGTGGAACCCCGTTCCAAGCTCTATCTGGGCATAGAAGACCTGGCCCAAAAGATCATCCGCCTCCACGGAGGAGAAGCGAAAGGCGCTGCCGGCGCGTCGGCGCGTCGGCGATTCTGGATATTTTAAAATTTTTGGCACTTGGATAAGGGAATAGAACAATGTCACTGATGATAATTCGCTCGGCAGGTCAGGCACTGCCGGCAATCAAGCCCGGAACCGGATTGGCAAGCAGCTTGGGAGCGGGGCGGGAAGCCCGCCTCTATGCGGTAAAGACCCGGATACACCATCGCCTGCTGGAAAGGCTCGATTTTACCCAATTGGAGAGCCTGAACAAGGTCACGATGACCCGGGAGATTCGCCAGGTATTGGACCTCTTCTTGGAAGAAGAGACCGAGCCGATGAACCTGGCTGAAAAGATCCGCCTGGCAGAGGAACTCGAATTTGAGATCCTGGGGCTGGGCCCCCTGGAGCCCTTGCTGAAGGACCCCACCATCTCGGACATCCTTGCCAATCGGTATGACCAGGTATACATCGAAAGGCACGGGCGGTTGGAACTCACCTGTGTGCGGTTCCAAGACGACGAGCATTTACTGAAAATTATCAACAAGATTGTCTCAAACGTGGGGCGCCACATCGATGAGTCCACTCCCATGGTGGATGCCAGGCTCCCCGATGGCTCCCGGGTCAATGCCATCATCCCGCCCCTGGCCCTGGATGGCCCCATGTTGTCCATCCGGCGCTTTGGGGTCCAACGGCCCAAGTTGGAGGACTTAATCGAAAAGGGCAGCCTCTCCCCGGAAATCGGTGAAGTGCTCAAGACCATTGCGGTGGCCAAACTGAACATTCTCATCTCCGGGGGCACGGGGGCCGGCAAAACCACCATGCTCAATATTATCTCAGGGTATATCCCGTCCTCTGAGCGCATCATTACCATCGAAGATTCGGCGGAGCTGCAACTGCAGCAGGAACATGTCTGCCGCCTGGAGACCCGCCCGCCTAACGTGGAAGGCAAGGGAGAAATAACCCAGCGAGACCTGGTGCGAAATTCCCTACGGATGAGGCCGGACCGGATTATCCTGGGTGAGGTGCGGGGACCGGAAGTGATCGACATGTTCCAGGCCATGAACACCGGCCATAAAGGCTCCATGACCACCGTCCACGCCAACACCTCCCGGGACGCCCTGCTGCGTATGGAAACCATGATTTCCCTCTCCGGCGTCACCATCCAGGAAAGGGCCATGCGCCAGATGATCTCCTCGTCCTTGAACATCATCATCCAACTGGCGCGCCACAGCGACGGGGTTCGCCGGTTGGTAAGCCTCTCTGAGATTACCGGAATGGAGAGCGGCATGATCAGCATGCAGGATATCTTTGTCTTCGAAAGGCAAGGCTTGGACCCAGAGGGCAAGGTCCTGGGAAGACATGTGCCCACCGGGGTAATGCCCGGCTTTGCTGAACGCTGCCGGCTCTATGGGGTGCCGCTGCCTAATATCTTCGACCCCCCGGAGGATCCTTCTCAGTTCAACTCAACGAAGACCTGAGCAATCTAATGAACCCTTCTCCAGAGACTCAGTATATCTTCGTCATGTCCAGCGTCTTCGCGGGATTGGCCTTCTTTCTATCCGGGTTCTATCTCTCCTTCGTGCGGCCCATGGGCCGAAATGAGATGAACAAACGCCTCTGGGGGAATAGTAGGAAAGGACTGGTTGAAGCCCGCCTCTTCAAGATTCACGGCGAGTCGCGGGCAGGAGTACTGCTTTTGATGTTAAAAGCGGTGTTGGGCTGGGCCAAAGTGGAAAACTTGCAGCGCACCTTGTACCAGGCCGACATTTTTTGCTCTCCCGAGGCCTTCCTCAGTGTGGCGGGAATTCTGGGCTGCGCCGGTTACCTGGCCGGGTCCTTTCTTGCGGTTTTTTATTGGCGAATCCTCCTGGCCGGGTTGCTGGGGGCGGCGCCCTACCTTTACCTGCGGATCAAGAGGAAACGCAAGGCCTCCCGCCTGGAGAGGCAGATGCCGGAAGGCATGGAGCTGCTGTCCCGCTCTCTGCGGGCCGGCCACACTCTCCAGTCTGCCATGGAAATGGCGAGCGCCGAGATTGGCTCTCCGCTGGGAGTGGAAATGAAGATCGCCTTCGAGGAGCAGCGCCTGGGGCTTTCCCTAAATAAAGCCTTGCACCGCATGTCTGACCGGGTGGCCAGCCAGGACCTGCGCTTCTTTGTTACCGCCGTCTCGATCCAGAGCGAGACTGGGGGCAATCTGGCGGAGGTCCTGGAAAACATCGGCAAACTTATCCGGGCCCGGTTGCAGTTAAGGGGCAAGATCCAAGGTCTTACCGCGGAAGGGCGCTTTTCCGCCCTGATTCTGGCGATGCTTCCCGTGGGCATCTTCCTGATTCTCTATTTCGTCAACCCGGGTTACATCATGGTGCTGCTGACCGATACCACGGGAAACCGGTTGCTGATGGGCGGGGTCGTGAGCATGCTCATAGGAATCCTCTGGATGTCTAAAATGATTCAAATCAAGGTGTGATAACGGAAAAGACCATGGATCAACAGATCTATCCTTATGTGATGATGGGTGTCACCTTCATCAGCTTCGCTTTGCTCACCTATGGACTGGCCAGCTATAACTACCAACGCCGAACCATGAGGGAGCGATATCGCAGCGCTGATGGAAAGAGCTGCCCTCTCCCGCTGGGGAGAACCGCCGCTGCTCTTTCCCTCAAAAGGCGCTTCCTGGATTGGCTATCCAATGTCGGGAAGTTGTCCCTGAAGGACAAAACCCAGAATACCGAACTTAAATCTACCCTTTATCAAGCCGGCTTCTGTCACCCCAATGCCCCGGCCATCTATTTCGGCCTACGGACCCTCTGCACCTTCCTGCTGCCCCTGCCCTTCATGTTTCTCAATATCTGGCGCGGGCGGGGAGCCATCATCAGCTTGATGCTTGGCTGCCTCCTGGCTGGGACCGGCTATTATCTGCCTTACTATATTCTCCAGGTTTCGCTGCGCCGGCGTCAGGATCGCCTAGACCGGGCCTTACCTGATGTCCTGGACTTGATGATCGTCTCCATGGAAGCGGGGTTGGCTTTGCAGGCCACCCTGGTCCGGGTAGCCGAGGAGGTCAGGTCCATATCCAAGGAACTCTATAAGGAACTGCAATTCACCAATGCCGAGCTGCGCACCGGCAGCTCCCGCGATACGGCTTTGAAAAACCTGGCGGAGCGCACCGGGGTGCCCAGCATCAAGTCTTTAGTGAGCCTGATACTGCAATCGGAAAAGATGGGGACCAGCATTGCGGAAGCCCTGCGTACCCATGCCGATTTCATCCGGGTGCAGCGGGCCCAGAAGGCTGAAGAGATTGCCGCCAAAATGCCGGTGAAGATACTGTTTCCTATGATGCTCTGCATCATGCCGGTCCTGTTCATAATCATTATCGGGCCGGGAGCCATCAGGATATCCAGGACCCTTCTGAAATAGCCGGCGGGAGCACAAGATGCGAATTATCCAGGGCCTCATTTCATCCAGGCAAAAGAAGGAGCGGGCACCGAGGTCGCACCCCGAGGATGGCCCTGGAAGAATCTCCTCCGTCGCTCCCAGCGGGCGAAGTTGGCGCCTTATGAGATTAATTCGACAGGGCCAATTATGGCAACCGGCAATATAATTGTCAATGGCACGTCGACCATCAGCGGCACCAACCAGGTCTTACTCTATTCATCAGGAGGCCAAATTACCATTAATGGCCAGGATGGTTTTGGGAGCGGCACTTCCAGTGTAATCTGTTATGCCCCTTCTGCTAATGGTTAATAACCCTTAATGGGTCCAGCACCATTAATGGAGATGTAATAGCAAATTCTATTGACATTAACGGTGGGGAAAATATCGATGGAATTATTAATCATAATGTTTATCATATTACATCGGTAGACTTAGGTTATCATGCTAAATTAATTGATTAGAGGCCACGGCGAAACCGGTGCCTTAAGAAGGCAACCGCTGATTTCAAGGGAATATCCTCATGGCTAACGTTTTGATCATCGACGATAATGAGATGTTTTGTGAAATGCTCTCCCAAATGGTCACGGACCTGGGGCATCACGCCTCCTGCGTCCACACCCTGGGAAAGGGCTTGGAAACCGTTACTTCCGGAAAATATGAGGTAATTTTTCTCGACGTGCAATTGCCCGACGGCAGCGGTTTGGAAATCCTCCCCAAGATTCGGGAGATTCCTGACAGCCCGGAAGTCATCATCATCACCGTGGGGGAGGACCAGGACGGCGCCGAGCTGGCCATGAAAAACGGCGCCTGGGACTATGTAGTAAAACAATCCCCCATCAAACAGATGATGTTGCCCCTGCTGCGGGCCATTAAATATCAGGAGGAGAAAAAGGGCAGACGGTTTTTCCAGGGAACCCAGCAACTCAAGAAGGCGGGAAAGATCATCGGATTCACCGGCGCCAAAGGCGGCGTCGGCACCAGCACGGTCGCCCTGAACATTGCCGCGGTGCTGGCCGGACAGAACCACCAGGTGATCGCCGCGGAGCTCAAGTCCGGCCGGGGCACCTTCTCCCTGATGTTAAACCAAAATCCGGAGTCCAATCTGAAAGAGTTGTTGGAGCTTGCGCCCGATTCCCTGACCACCGCCGATTTATCACAGTTTCTCTATAATTCCTCCCCCGGTTTGCGACTCCTCTTCGGGCCGCAAAAGGCTGAGGATTTCACCGAAATCGACCCACTCCGGGCTGCGGCCCTGATCCAGATGCTGGCGGGTTTGGCGAATTATGTCATTCTCGATTTACCGAACTACCCTTCTGAGGCCTTCAGCACCGCCATCCGCCTTTGCAATTATGTAGTTCTGGTCAGCGAACGGGAGCAATTCTCGGTGCGCGCCGGTAAGGCCCTGCTGGAATTATTAAAATCCTATGGCCTGGGGGACGCCAATATCGGGGCGGTCATTACCAACCGGATCGTCCTGCCCATATCCATGAAACTGGAAGATATCAAAACGCACCTGAATTGCGATATTCTCGGAGCGGTGCCTTACTCCGAGGAAGCCTGCTCCATGTCCCAGATTGCCGGACAACCCATCGCCCTTTTCCAACCCAATAATATCGCCGCCGTGGCCCTCATCGCCCTGGCCAACAGGCTCGCTTAAGGGAGATCCTCAGCAATTGTTAATCTCGCGGCATTTTTGGATGGCTTCCCTGGCGAGCCCGCATCCAAAAAATTATTATTAGTCACCCCGCTCGCCCTGGCGCCCAGGTGCTAAACAGCGCGAGCCGGATGATGGCGACTCCTTGCAAGGACTTTATAACAATTTACCAAGACATCATTAATGACCTCATTAATTGGTCACTGGGAGCGAACCTTGAAACCAAAAAAATCTCTTGATCCTGCCAACCCGGTTGGCAAAGCTTCCCGCATTCTCCTGTTGCTTGCCGACCCGGAACCCCGGGCGCTCCTCAGGCAATGGTTGGCCCCGGATTATCACTTGGAAGTCCCTGAACAGGCGGTTCCGGAGCCCCCGGCCTTCGATCTGGCCATACTGGACTCCCCTCATCTGGGACGCCCAGAAGGGAGCCTGGGGGAGCGGAAAAGGTTCGAGCAGCCGGTCTTTCTGCCCGTTCTCCTCATTGCCTCACCCGGGGACCCAATCCTGCGAAGGCCCCATCTCCCCGAAGGCGTAGATGAGATCATCCTGGCCCCCCTCAACAAATTCGAGTTGCGGGTGCGGGTGGCCAACCTGCTGCA
>Ga0187873_1003030_pt1 | contig 12303 bp, 7 predicted proteins | sample June2016WEW_16_1_2_FD_133012 | JGI IMG/M metagenome (GOLD analysis project Ga0187873, IMG submission 133012) | Peatland microbial communities from SPRUCE experiment site at the Marcell Experimental Forest, Minnesota, USA - June2016WEW_16_100 | ecosystem: Environmental > Terrestrial > Soil >... | reverse complement strand
TCAGCAGACCTGTCCAGGCTTTAGGAGTGAATTGGACGTTGTCCATCACGCGTCGGTAGGCGGTAAATATCTGAGATTTTGCCCCCCTCTGTTGGTCTTCCGCCTCCTCAAATGCCGCGATGACAGGGAGCCAGTCTTCCCAGCGTCCTCGATTCTTCGAGTGCCCGTACCGTCTCTGTTCCTCGCGATACGTTTCCGCCAGCAAGTGAGCCGCCCTTTCGTGCGTCAAGTCTGGGGCCACAGCAAAAAGCCAACGCCCTTGTCGGTGAGCAGAAACCGCGCTCGCGGCGACGGCTGCTTCGATTTCACCGTCTGAGATCGGTTTCTCGACAAGATGCTTCACCACGGTTTCGATTGATTTTTGAAGTTTTCGTGGATGGACTGGCACGACAGCGTCTTTGTTCGAGCCCTCAACTTTTCCCACCCAGAATTGCGAAGCCCCCTTCGGGAGCTTGAGGGCGCGTTGGCGCTGAAGAATGACGTCACAAAGCGCACTGCTCGTGACGGAAGAACACTGCTCCACCGGGTGGCGGCAGTCGATCCCCTTCAAAATGCCCGCGCTCATCTCCCAGTATTCCTGATTTCTCCACCCAAGCGTCGGCCATGACTTGAGGCCAATCAGGCAGAGACAATGAACCGCATTCGGTTCACGTCCAAGATCCTCAAAGGCCTTGGATTCCATCCTTCGTGTTGCAGCCCCGGCGGGAGAATCGCGCAGTTCTTGTCCGTGCCAGCCTGCATCAAGGAGCTTGGACCTAAGTTGGCCGATCCGAGGATGCCGGCGTGCGAGTTCGTACAGCGCGGCGATTGGTTGGAGCGCGTCGGCCGTTGTTCCCTTCCACCAGTGAGTACGGTCGAAGTCGCCCTTAAATGGTGGGCGCAGATACCAGGTATATTCCGCCCGTATGGTCTGCCACGCCTCCTTTGGGGAGCCAACTTTTCGTTTTGCATCCATTGTTTGCTATTAGATACTACTGTAGTTGTGGAAAGCCCGAATTCAAGCAGAGTTCGTGGGTGCTCGCCCTCCTCCCAGAGAAATATGGCCACCGATAAGAGCCCAATCGATCCCCGTATCGCTCATGTCTCCCAGGGCCGCCAAGGAATCCAGCCATCCCTGGACTGGCTCAATTTCGTCAAGGCAGCGGGCTGGGCTAAGACAACGGGCTGGGCCGATTCTGGCCTGGCCAAACTGAATCATTTCACCCGCATAGGTGGCGCAGGCCTTCCCGGAGGCTTCCGGGTCAGCCGAGGCGGCGCTTCCTTTGGAACCAGCCGGACGAGTTCCTGAGCTTTGAGGGCTTGCGGGGGCCATGCACTGCCGGCTTGGCCAAGGCGTGGTCGGAGATGGTGGCCGGTGCGAGCGCTCTCCCCCTGCAAACGAGGTATGGCGGTCAAATCGTCAGCCGCGGGGTGAACTGGCGAATTTTAGTGCATTGGGGGAGGCCCTGCGGCCAGATCCCGGTGGGCGAGGCGAACGTGCGCCTCGGGCAAGGGGATCTGATCCTCTGGGATATCAACATTGTCAGGTGTCAGCCTGAATGTTCGCGGGACTGGCCAATCGGCGGCTGATCGGAAACACGAGGATGCCGGCCAATGGATGTGTCCAGCACCAGAGCTCTCAAAGCACAGGCCGGCCCAGTGAGGTTCGAAGCCTGAGTTGAGAGCAGTGCCTGCAAATCCTCACGTTCCATTTTGCTTCCTCGTCTGTCCCTGCGCCCGTCCGCTGGTTTATTCCACGAGGCGAGCCCGAAGTGGCCGACCACGTATAGGCCGTGGCGGCAAGAGTTATTTTTCAGGTAGTCGCCGACCAATTGGGCTTCCATCTGGTGGAACAGCTTCGGATTCCAGCACCCTTTGACCTCCACGATGACCCGCACCAAATCGCTCATTTGCCCAGCAGCGTTCTTCTTGAAAGCGATGACATGAATGTCGGTTTTTTGCGCCCTGGCTTCGCCGAAACCCGACCGAATTTGCACCTCCCGGCCAACCACCACCTTTCTGGCAACCAAATCGGATTTGAGATGGCGAGCAAGCGCGTTGGACAGGAATTCCTCCTCTCTGGGCCAGCAAATAGATTTGGAACGGCGCCCATGCTTCTTGTCGATGTTCCAGAGCTCATATACCGCTGGCAGTTCGTCGTGCAGCGCGTCCTCGTAGCGCCTGAGCGATTCGCACACGACATCCAGCAATTGAGCCTCCGTTTCAACCTGGCGAGCCTCGCTGTCCCGGACCAGCCTCATCAGGTCGGCCGGCCTCGGAGGTGACCAGGCGGTCCGGGAATGGCCCTCGTGGGCCTTGGCGACATAACCTTGAAGCCAGGTTTGGTGAGGGAACTCCAGTTGGAGTTTGTCAAGCGTGTGGCAGGCGCCAGCACTTCCCTTGCCCGCAATGGCGTCAAGGATTGCAAAACGGAGGTTGACGAATGGATCCGCTTCGGTAGCCGAGAACGTCCCTTCGTGCTTGGGGTCGCCAGGACGCGGCACCTCCCGTTCCAACCACGCATACAAATCTCCCAGGTGGATTTCTGGCAAAGCCCTCAGGGCCTTTGCGAAGGCGGGCACTTGTGAAGCGACCCGCGTGAGGAGCATTCTCCCAAATCCCCGGTTCGCGGTGACCACCGGCCAGATGGCGGGCCAACCCATATCGTTTCCTGAACAGACCAGCACCGTCGCGGCAGCCAAGGCCCGTTCACGTTGCTCGGCATCTGTCGAGGTATGACCGGATTCAACTAATCCCTCTGCGAATTTCCGAGCTCTGCTCCCCTGCTGCACACTGAGGAATGAGAGGAGTCGCTGGACCTCAGAAGCGCGCCGTCCAGGGGCCTCGATTTTGGACAGGAATATCTCGGTCAATCTGTCATCCCAGCAGGCGTGCAGGATTCCAAGCCAGGAAAGCTGCCAGTCGTGATTCGCATGGGCGTCAATCGTAGCGCTGACGGTTGACAAAACCACGTCGGGAACCCGGCGATATGCCTCGGCGACGAGGGCTTCTTCTTCCTCGGAAACCCGGCGAGTGATAACCTGGCCGTATCTCATCAGCACCGGCGTCCATTGCGTCCAGACCTCGTTCTCTGCGGATTCGATGGCAGCGCGGTCCGCTCTCCACAGCAGAAGAAACGCCTGGTAGCCGGCAACCAATTGGCCGTAGATGGTCGTGGGGTGACAAAGGCCTGCGAGGTCGGGCTTTTCAGCCTCCAGGAATCTACGAGCCAGCTTGATAATCTCTGGCCGTAGCTGACCGCCCAGGGTTGCCCAACTCGGCTGCGCTAACAGATCCAGAGCCAGGTCATCCGCCTCTTCCTTCGTCGCGGGATCGATCGCCAGCCAGTGGGTCACGCAGATCCACGCTTTCACAGGGTCAGATCCAAATCCCGAAAGACACTCACGCACGCGATCGGCCATGGGCAGCGGGGCTGGCGTGGGGTGCGGTTCCTCGTTATGCGGTGCAGTTGCGGGGCGGTCCTGTTGGGGACGCTGGTTGGCTCCGCTTTCAAACCGTTGCACCTGGAGCAATGGCACCTCAAGCAACTTGGTCAGGTCGGTGCTCATGGAAGCGACCCGGCGAATTGTCGCGCGCTGCTCCTCGCTGGCCGGGTCAAAACATCTTCGGAGGAGGTCCGTCCAGCCGACGCGATGGTTTGGCCGTTTCTCCGCCTCAAGTTTCTGGAGCAACCAGGAGAAATCATCCTCTCTGACGAGCCCGTTCTGGTAGCAAGTCAGACCGAACGCGATTTCGCCGGGATCCTCCGAGCAGTCGATCAACCGCGATATTATGTCATGACGAAGGGCGGGCGTTTTGGCTAACTCGGCAATCATCCTCGGCTCATCCTCGCGGCCGAATATGGGTCGCCGTTTCCTGAGCCGTTGCTCAGCCACTCGGATGAACGCAGTCATCACGGCTGGACCGGTCGCGAGGCGCCAAGCCTTCAGAACGATCGCGTCAACGAGCCCATCGAGCGTGGAATCCAGCTTGCACAACAGGCCCTGATCCTCAACCCATTTCAGGCCGACATAAATATCGGCGTCGCTCAAGCCGCGGATCAGATGCCGCGACAAAAAATCGTGATAGAGGCCGGAAAGATTTTCATTCTGCGGCGGGGTCAACGCCGAGAAAAGCTCCTCTGCGCTCATCGAGCCGGGCCACGCTGCCTGCAGGCCCACCCCCTTCAGTTCGTCCTCGGGGTCCTCGTGTTGATCCACGAACGCAAGGGGTTTCAGCTTTGCCTTCGTCCGATCATCCCCGACCTTGAGCACCGCAGCTCCTGCGAGCGTCCTCAGGCGGAGCAACTCCCCTTCGTCGCAGGCCAGGATTTGAAGCTCCTCCTGGAGCGCCTTCACTTCGTTGAACAATGCCAACCGAATCGCGGTCTCGCGTTGAACCGGTGAACGGTCTTTTGCCGCAATATACGGCCGCAGCTGGTCGGCCAATCCCTGGTGGCCCAAACGAGCCAGCAACTCGTTTTGGGTCCAGTCGATCGGACGGGCCGCTGATTGGCCGGTTGACTCCAGCAGAGAGGCGACCAGTTGGGCCCGACTGGTTTCGTCACCCGCCGCGAGATGGCTGCGCAGAAGTATATCGGTGTTGTCTTTGCACAGCCGCCGGAAGATCTCCGGTCGGAGTTCCGCCAGCCACACGGCTGTGTCCTCTAGTTGCGGAATAACCCGCTGCGAATTAGCCTCTGGCGCGACGATTAGCCTGCAAATCTGGTCGACCGTTACTTGGCGCTCGCAAAGATACCACGCCGCCAGGAATTCAGCATACGACGGGTGCACCCAACCAAAAGCACCCCCACCGGCGTCGAGAAACAAGCCGGTCCGGAGCGTTTCCTCGATGTGGATCGGCTCCACCTGAAATTCCTGCCCATTATGGCTCTCCAACTGACCGTAGGCGTCCCCCAAAAGCAAGAGGCCGGGCGCGCTCGCACTCGGGGTTTGCATAAGAACACGGGGCCTATCGCAGAACACGGACATGGCGCCGAGCCGTCCAGCCACAAGAAGCCGCAGCGCCGGCTGGAGTTTCCACTGCGCCCTCTCTTTCCGCCTGGCGACCACCTCATCGCAGAGGCCCAGCAGGCAAACCCGGTATAGCCCTGAGCGCGTATGTTCGGGGAATCCGCCGGACCTGTATGTTTTCAAGAGCATGCCCAGCGTTACAGGTCGGCTGGCAAGCGGTTGACAGCCGACTTGCGCGACCGCCGCCAGGAAGGCATCAGGATCGTGGCCGGATTCCTTGGCTGCCTGTTCAACATCACACCTCCGCAAGGGGGCAAGGGAGAACATCCCGACGTTTTCTTTGCCGAACAAATGTTGGAGGTCTTCTTCGAGGGACGAGCGACAGTGCCCACTGCGGCATACGATGCGCAGCTTCAATCCCCTTTTGGCAAGTGGGCGGCCAGCCTGGCAGTGTTTTCTCAGCTCTGAGACAATTCCCTCCCCCAGCGTGGATACGCGGGTGAGGCATTCATCGTACTCGTCGAGCAATAGGGTAAGCGGCTTTTCCCCTGACGACCACGCCCGGAATTCCGTCGATTCAAAAACGTCCTGCTTGAGTTGGTTCCAGTCGGCGATCCAGCTCAGATCCCGGCGCAAGTGCAGGCTCCGCCGCGGCTGATTCGATATTGGGGCCTGCTGGCCAACCTCCATTTCGACGGTCGTCGATTTCCCGATGCCGAGTTCTCCGCTGAGCACCAGGCAGGGGAGTTCTTCGATTTCGCCCCAGGCGCGAGCGTTGGACTTATAATCGCGCGGGAAAAACAGGTCAGTCAGATGCGCCTCCGGGTCAGCCAGGTACCCATCCTCGTCCAGCATGGGGACTTGCCCCTTGGGACACCAAAAGCGCTTCCACTGGAATATCTGGCCCATCTGGGGGCGATTTTAGGTGAAATGCCCGTCAGGGCAACCGGATTCCACCCCCAAACCACTTCGCTCGCGGCGTGGCGGTCAACGAGGACCGGGCTGGGTCAAGGCCCTCGCATCGTCACTTGCTGTAGCTGCTCGGCAATCGCAGATTGCCCTCGATTATCACGGCAGCGATTTTCGTCGGATATGGCGGGGTTCCCTCGGCAAAACCATGTACTTTGGGAGTTTTCAGCAGAATATTGTTCTTCGGATTTGCAGGAGGTCGTTCTTTCGGCGTCAGGTCGAGGATGCACAAGATCCCGAGTTGAGCCCCGTTCGCCGAGGAGTACTGCGTCGGTTGGTCCAAGAACCGATCGACCATCTTGGCGCGATCCCTCACGTTCCGCTCGACCTTCAGTTCTGCAGTCACCGAGCGGTATTGAATGTCGGTTGGGCCGCCACCCTGCTTCGGGGCCTCCTGAACCTCGCTCCCGAGTTGCGAGCGCAGATGCTTCAGCAAGTCCTTTTGGAAGTGACCCTCTGAGATTTCCTGCCCCTCTTTGTATACGGCTTGCTGGAGGCAGATCCCCATGTACTTCGCAGTGCCTCCGAGCAACGCGACAAAATCAGCGAGGTGCTCTTGATTCACCCCCGGGGTTGTTCGGCTGATTTCATCGATCACTTCGACAAGGCGCTCATCGAGAGCCGGGTATTTGGAGAGCAGTGGCGTGCGTGTCGGGTCCGAGATCCGGACGCGGAGTTTATGGTAACCGATCACCGCTGCCGGCTTGACCAGTTTCGGATCGGTCGAGGACCGGAATGACGCCAGCAATTGGATAATCACAGGGTCGCTGAGCAGACTTTGGCCAACGGGAAATTCGATGTGCCCTGACGTCTCCACCTCGCGTGATGGCCCGAGGCTCGAACGCTCAATCCGGAATTCGGTAATGCGGTAATGTTCCTTCGGAAGGGTAGTGACATATTCGATAGTGAAAAGATCCGTCTCATCGGGCCACCGGGGGATGGCGATCTTCGCGCTCAGTCCATAAATCTGGTTTGCCCGGATAACCTGGGGCGTGCTCCAGGGCTGCCGGTCGATTTCGAGCATCACTTTGGCGACTAGCGGTTCCTTGTGTTTCTCCCCGGCGGTATGCGGAGGGGTAGCGTCGGCGCTCTCAACGGCAGGCGAGAATGCGTAGGGGTCCTCTGCGGCAACGAGCATCGGCGGCGCCGGCATGCACAAGAGCAGCTTGGCAACGCCCTTGACTGAATCGAAGGCCCGGACTTGCGAAATGCCTTGAATTACCTGCTGGGCCGCCGCTCTGAACTTCCCCTGTGGAATGGGCCGGCCGAGGTGCTCGCCGGCGAGCGCCGCCTTTGCCCGCGCCGCTGTTAGATGCCGCTCCGAGTTTGCCTCCCCGCGCAGGCTGGCGTCAACCCAACGGCACAACTCGGCAAACCCCTGGAAGAGCGCGGCCACGGCGGAAATCACGCCCATGTCATCGTCGGAAAGCCGGCGCTGAACGGCGTCGAGTTCCCTGATCGCTGCTTCGATCTCGTCGGCGGCCTTCCCTGCCGACGAAAGGCTATATTCCGCGCAGGTGCTCAGCAATTTTGTCCGCCAGCGACAATGCGCTGACCACAGTGCTGGCTCGAGATCCGTTCGAGTTTTCATTCTTTTCTTCGAGCAGAGGGGCAATTTCGCGTAAGACCCGACGACCGGCGTCTCCCTGTCCACCGGACACTCTGGCCTCAGCCCGGGCGATGCCGCTGAGAATCGTGGCCGCTGCTGCGCTATGTTCGAAGGCGCGAGTCTTCGGCTGCGCTTCGGCTATCGTCCGTGCCGTCTCGGCCGCCTGATCGTAGAATTCAAAGTGCAGCAGCAACGAGACGAGCCGCAGCGCCTCCCAGGGATCATCGGCGGCGTGGGCAATCGCGGCCTTGTGAATCTCCACCAGGTTCTCCGCGATTGCCTGGGCATCTCGGTCAAAGAGGGAGAAAAACAAGCGATGGCGGGAGGAATGCTGGTCCTGGTTCATGCGATCTCGATGGCTTCGTCCCAGGAAACGGAGCACTTCGGCCACAGACACCGGGGCAAGCTCGGGTACGCCTCTCACCAAAGACTCGAGTTCCTCAAGCGCATCCTCGGCAACCATCTCCTCCTCGTCGTTGGCGAGACGGAGAATGGTCGGCATGGCGAAGCTCACGATGAGCCTGGGATAGGGCCTGCAAATCCTCGCCAGGCATCTCACCACATCCAGGCGGAAAAAAGGGTCCTCTTTCTCGTATGCGCGATAGACGACCAACAGCCGCCCGACGATCTCAATGGCCTGCTCCTCGCTCTCCGGTTGAATGCGCTCGACCGCGTGAACGGCCGCTTGGTGAATGTACTTGTACGGGTCATTGAGAGATAGAACCAGCATCTCCCGCATGTTGTCGGGGATTAGATGTGGGGTGTAGCGCAGGATTTCAGTCACCGTGTCAATGGCTACCCCGCGCACTTTCACCGATGAGAAGTCCATCAGAGCTCGGTAAAGCTCCGGGATGACCGACGTTGCGGTCGCGTCAATTCCACCGAGCTCCCCGTACAACGAAATTAGGCGCGCCTTCAGGACCTCCTCATGGATTTCAGCATTGGAAAGCTGGGAAACCATCTGCTGGACCCGCGTGAAGATTTCGGAGGGCATTTCCTCGCACAGTTCCTTGAGCAACTTGACCAGTTTTGCCGAAACGCCGGCAAACTCCTGGATTCTGGAGTGGCGATGGAGTTCCTCCATCGGTCCGGGCTCTGCCTTTTGCTCGGAGGCCTCCTTTTCTTGCAACGCCAACATGGCCAGAGCGCCGAAAAAGGAATCCAAATTGCCACGCAACAATCGCGGAGCGTCGGAGGCCAACGATGACAGCGCCTCGACGGCCTGCTTGCGCGCTTTTGGGCTCGAGCTTTGGCTGTGCAGGGCATCCGTCAAGGCGGGGACAAGTACATCCAGGCAGACCGCATCCCGGTTACGCAATGCGGCCTTTTGTCGCTCAGCCTTTGGCTTCCATGCCCGGTTCATGCGCTCAAAGACCTCAAGAACGACCAGGCGATGCACGTTGAACAAGATCTCCTTGGCCTCGGAAGACAGGTATCTGCAGGCGTCTGTCATGCGCCGCTGCGTCTCCTCGGGGTATACGCGGTAGATCTCGGCCAGGGTTTGGCAGGCTTCCGAGTCGGCGGAATGCTCGTAATGGTCATCATCCAACTCCAGCGACTCGATGAGAGGCACGACCATCTCCAGTGTCAATGGGCGAACCAGGCGGACGAGCTTGCGGATGAGCGTCGCCGTATTGACTCGGATCCTCTTGTCATTGATTCGGAGCCTTTCCCTCAACACGCCGATCATGAGCCCCGGGTTCCGTCTAGCGATCCGGACCAGGGCAGCAGCGCCGCCCGGGTATTTGGGATTCCGTCTTGAGGCGAAGAGTGAACGATAGTAATACTGGCTTGCGGCAATGGCGTGGACGACCTCTCGCCGCGGAACCTCACCGGTGGCCGCGATGTGGTCGGCCAAGACCCAGCAAGCCTCGTCACCAAATCCACGCTCAAGCAGGCACTTCTCGGCGGCAGCCACGGCCTCCGGCAGAGGTTTGCCCTCCCGACGGCCAATCGCGCGCAGACAAGCAACGCAATCTGGGCCGTGCTCAAGGCTTGAGAAATGGCTTGCAATGACCTCCCTGGCCAACAGGGTGAAAAGTTCTGGTGCAACCTCCGCTGCCAGCGCCAGTTTCTTCGCGGCTTCCTCGTGGCGTTCTTCGTTCTCGAGCAGGACGACCAGTTCGAGGATCGACTGCTGGGTTGTGGGCTCACGCGCCAAGGCCAGCGATAGATCTCCCGAGACCATGCCCCTCAACTGCGTCTTCGAGCGTTCGATTTTCGATTCGGCCTGCGAGCGCTGGCGCACAACTTGGTCCGCCCCCGCCAGGATAGTACGTCCGGCGTTATTCGGAGACGTTTCCTTGTGGTGGGGGCAGTTTCGGCAGTTCTGGGGGATGAAATATGCCGCAACGGCCGCCAGGTCGTGGGCTCCGATCCCGCCGGCCGCCGCATGCGGGCAGGAGATCTGCAAAAGGCCAATCGGCAACCGGTAGGTCTCGGCCAGCAGGCCTGCGGCCACCATTTCCACTTTCAGGTTGGCGCACCAAGCCTCGACCTTCGGCAGCAATTCCGCATTCTTTCTGCCGCGCTCGACCGCTTCCTCGATTCTGCGTTCTTCGGCCCGCTTCTTTGCCATTCGATAACAAAGGTACGCAGTTTAGCCCCAACCAAAAGGAAAAACTGAGCCAGGCCGTGGCTGAGCAGACCGGGGCGGTGGCGGCGGCCAGAGCCCGTTCACGTCGCCCGGTGTCTGGCGACGCATGGCCGGACTCAACCAATACCTCCGACAACGTCCGAGCTTTACTCCCGGACTGTAAATTCAGATATGAGAGGAGCCGCCGGACCTCAGAGGCCTGCCGTTCAAGAGCCTCGGTCCTGAACGAAACGAGATCGTCATCCTCCACCAGCGCCGCATTGGGGCGATCATCGGAGGTGTGCCCATTTTCGCAGACCTTTTGGCCGGTCTGCGCATCGAAGGCGTGGAGTTCGTGCGAGCCGCAGTTCGATCGCCCGCTGACCAGTGCTTCGAGACGGGCGGCGAGACCCTCCTCTGCCCGACATAGAGGCTGGGGTCAGGGGGGCGGGATGACGCCTAGAAACTCATCTCCGGGGAGCTGGAACGACACTGGGAACGGAAGCAACGAGAAGCGCCGTACTGGCATCCGCGGGCCCGCGACTGGCGGACCGATGCCGCCGTGGCGGTGCTGGAGCGCTGCGTCGGTGCGTACCTCAAGAGGCGGGGACTGCCCGCTGCGTTGCAGAGCCCGCGGGGAGAACTAAGCTGGGGCAACACCGTTCATAAGTGACAGTAATCCCTGTAGCGGCATAGTCAATGACTGAAAGTGAGGCAACCAGCCTCGGTGGCGGATTTGTCCGGGCCTTGAGATTCCAGCACTATGCGTCCGTGGTGCCCCGCGCGTTCCGAAATCAACTTGCCGTCGCGCCTTGCGCTCGTATTCTCCTGCTTGCTGACCATGCGGTTTTCAGCGTGTGCCAGACGTTCGCGTTTGTTTGACTATTGCCCCTGCGCACTCTGGGGCTCGAATGAGCACTTTTATGCCACTGCCATCTGAATCCGTCGCGAAGTTCTACCGCGGTACGAGACCCCTCGGCACCTCCCGGCCGGCTGGGACTTGGTGGAGAGGGCGATTCCCGCCGTGGACCGGCCTTCCTTGGCTGAGAGGCGCCGGCCTTCGCCGGGGCTGAAGCCGCCGCGATCAAAGGTCACGGTGACGCGTCGCTTGCCCACCAGGCGGCGCACTTGCTCCAGGCCATTGGGCGGGCGTTACACGAGATCGATTCGCTTCCAGCCACGCCGCGCCCGGTGCCAGGGACGGACCTACAACTATGTGCTGGCCGACCAGGAAGTGCGTCTGCGCGTTACCTTGGCGCCCCAGAGTTCGCCGCATCGCACGCGCGCCATCGCGGCTCTTTGCGACGAACTCAACCGGGCCACCACGCTTTTCCCGGGCTCGCGCTTGCGCCTGCGTTACTCGATCCGGCAGCCCAAGTGATGCCTTGAGGGGCCAAAAAGCGGACATTTTGCTTGACGGCTATGTCAGGAGTTCTGGAGTCTATCCGCGAGTGGAGCCCAGGGAATGCGGCCAACCTGCCTGACTCAAACCACCCGAGCGCAAAGACTGGCGCGAATTAGAATCTCGTGCAAATCTGGGGTCATTGTGACGACTTCGATTAGCAAGTATCTGATTCGCGCGTGTCTGCGGATCGGCCTTCTGGCCGCCGGGCCCACGGGTTTGTGCTTGGCTCGGATTGCGTGCGCAGCCGGCGGAGCGCCGGATGCACTGCAGTTCTGGCCCCAGTGGCGGGGGCCTTTGGCCTTTGGGGCTGCCCCGCTGGCCGACCCGCCCCTGACTTGGAGCGAGACCGAGCATGTGAAATGGAAGGCGCGAATCCCCGGATACGGGACTTCAACGCCCATCGTGTGGGGAGCCCGCGTGTTCATCCTGAGCGCGGTGTCGACCGGGAAAAAAACGGCCCGGAACAAGGTCGCTGACAAGACCGAGGCCTCGCTGGCGCTTGCGGGCAAGGAACTCTTTATTCGCGGGCACGAATGCCTGTACCGCGCGGAGGAGTAGGCGCGCGCGGACCTACCGCAAACTTCCTCACACCCTTGGCAGACCTGCGTCGGAGGAATTATGAGACGAAGAGAGTTTTTGGCTGGGGCGGGCGGTTTTTCGGTGGTGGTGCTGGCGGGCAAGCTGCCGGCCATGGCGCGCGAGGAGTTGCCTGCCGACGAGGTGCGCCGGCAACTCGAGCGTGCCGCGCCCGCCGCCGCCAGGCTGGCCGCTGGACGACCATCCGCCCGGAGGC
>Ga0187873_1003023_pt1 | contig 12311 bp, 13 predicted proteins | sample June2016WEW_16_1_2_FD_133012 | JGI IMG/M metagenome (GOLD analysis project Ga0187873, IMG submission 133012) | Peatland microbial communities from SPRUCE experiment site at the Marcell Experimental Forest, Minnesota, USA - June2016WEW_16_100 | ecosystem: Environmental > Terrestrial > Soil >... | reverse complement strand
CCTTTTGCTTTAAGTGTTCAAATCAAAGTTATTTGCCTCCGATCTTGAACATGGTTGTGCCACAAACTTCACAAACTGCTTTTGTAGCTTTCTTGCCATTTTTCATGGTAACCTCTTGAGCATCTTTGCCCTCTCTTTTTGCGCGGCACTTTACACAGTACATCATAAATTACTTCACCCCCTTCCTTAGGACAGACAACACTTAATTGTCTTTTACAGAACAGCTCATTTAATCATGAACTTGCTCCAGGCTAAGTATATCACGAGCTCCAGGAACAGGATGAAGCTAATGAGAATTAAGCTTCTGAGAATGTTTTTTCTGGTTTTTGAGGCTGACCCATCTTGTGCCAAGTATTCGGCTTTTTTTTCATGCCTGACCGTGGCTGGTGAAGAAATTTTGTCTGATCTTGATTCCCCCTTGACATGCGTTCCAGAAGGCTCTTTTGGTTGCCACGAAACGAGAAATCCGTAATGCGGATTCTCTTTATTTTTTCGTGTCCTTTCTATTGCCACGGCATCAATTTACATCGAATTGGTAAATTTTACAATCTCCTTGACACTGACTTTTCAAGATGTAAAAATGACACCAGCCTGCCAAAAGTAAATGCAAAATTTGAGTTTATATATTTCTTTAATTTTGGGAGTTTGGCTTTTGGTACTAAGTTTTTTCTTGTACCGTTATTTCGCTCTTTTTAATAGACTAGGTAAAGATATTGAAGTATCTGATCTTAAAAAAGTTTTGGAAAAACTTTTAGGACGGGTAGATGAAAATACCGAAAATATAAAAGGTATTGAAAAAAGAATTGATCTTTTGGAAGATGACGGCAAATACCACGTACAGAAAGTAGGCTTGGTAAGATTTAATCCGTTTAAAGAACTTGGCGGAGATCATAGTTTTAGTTTGGCCATTCTTGACGGTCACGACTCGGGAGTTATCATAACAGGACTTCATACAAGAGAAAGAACCAGAATTTATATGAAGGATATTAAAAAGGGTAAGAGTAGTTCCGAACTGTCAACTGAAGAAGAAAAGGCTTTGGTTAGCGCTCAAAAGAGCAGATAGTAATATATACAAATAAACTTTGTGTTATTTAAAAGCTCTTATTTGCGATTGCAAATTCGGGTCCATTGAGTATAGAATGAAACATTGTTACCTTTAATGAAAAACTTTAAGAATTTTTTTATTTCAAGAAAATTTATAGTAATTGTCAGTTTTGTTGGACTTTTCTTAATTACGGTTGGGGTCTCATTAATCATTTTTTATTATGTAGCTCCTCAAAAAGCTTCTAACCTTCTTTCCGAGATTGGTCAAAGGACAAAAATAAATGTCAATCTTCCCAAGACCGAAGAATGCCCGATTAACGGGGAAATGTATACAAAAGCGGAAAGTGATGTCTGGAATACAAGGCGTCCTATTGCAATGATGATTGAAAATCACACTGAGGCAAGACCAGAGTCGGGTTTATCACGCGCGGATGTTGTTTACGAAGCTGTAGCTGAAGGCGGAATAACAAGATTTACGGCAATATTCTATTGCGGAGCGGCAGCGGAGGATGTCCAAGCAGCTCCTCTTAGAAGTGCCAGGGTCTATTTTGTCAATCTTGCGGCAGGTTATGGAACCGATCCAATCTTTTTGCATCAAGGTGAAGCGAATAATATTTGCAGCACTTGCCCGGGAGGAAATAAACCATCATCTCAAATCGATCCTTTAGTTAATGTACTGACTCTATTTGATAAGCTTGGTTGGCAAGGAGGAACAACAGGCAATAATTTTGATGGCGGCTACGACATAGGCTATCCTATCGTTGTTCGTAACCAATACCGCTTGAGTAGCACCGCTTCCGCTTGGGAGCATTCGGTTGTAGCAGATCTTGATCTTGTTTGGCAGGAAGCTGCAAAGCGGGGATGGAATTATAAAGACAGTAGTGGAGTGCCGTGGACACAGGGCTTTACAAAATGGATTTTCCAAAACGGCAAAGCAACAACCTCACCTGCAGTATCCGATATCAAGTTTAACTTTTGGGCTAGTATGCCGGGTTATGATGTTGAATGGAAATATAATTCCGCTACAAATTTTTACATGAGATATAATGCCGGGCAAGCGTTTATTGATTGGGAATTTGATAAGCCTCAGATAGCGGCAGCGAACGTAGCAATAATGTTCGTTAAGGAAAGTGGTCCTCTTGATAGTGAGCATCATATGTTCTATCAGGATATCGGAACAGGCAATGCAATAGTTTTCCAGAACGGTCAGGCGATAGTGGGAACTTGGAAAAAGGCATCAGCGCTTGACAGGGAAGTTTTTTATGATACAAATGGGAAAGAGATACAAATGGTTCGTGGACAAACCTGGGTAGAGCTGGTACCTTCCACAAACAAAGTCAGTTATTAATTATTACCTGCTCCAAAATAGATGGCGACTCTAGGTGACATTATTACTTCGAAAGTTAGAATTAAAATCTTGGAGCTTTTCTTCTCCAACCTGAAAGAGGTTTATCATGTCAGAGGAATTGTTAGGGAAACCGATGAGGAAATTAATGCCGTAAGACGCGAACTGATGAAACTTGAAACAGACGGCTTACTTAGGAAAGAACCCCGGGGAAACAGGATTTACTATTCAGTTAGACCCGAATATCCGTTTTTTGATGATTTGGTTTCAATGGTTGCCAAAACTACCGGTTTGGGTAAATTGATAATTGAAAACAGAAATAAAATTGGCAGGATCTCATTTATAATGTTTTCAGGAAAGTTTATCAGACGAAAAGAGCGCAAGCGTGAGGACGATGTAGATATTTTGGTTGTTGGAGAAGTGGTATTGCCTGAATTAGCTTCAATTATTAGAGTTGAGGAAAGCAAGCGAGGAACAGAAATAAATTACACAGCGATGAACAGAGATGAATTTGATTTCAGAAAAAAAAGGCGTGACCCGTTTCTTCTGGGAATACTGTCCGGCAGTCGGGTTATGATAATTGGGGATGAAGAAGACCTCGTCGGTTAATTTTATCTATGCTGTCAACTCCCGTTAAAAGACTGGTGTTAATTACGGTTTTGGTTATAGCGGCAATATATATTTGTTTGCCTCATACTTTTTCATTGTTTGGCAAGAATATTACCCGTCCGGATTTGAATGTAAAAATCGGAAATCTTACTATCAACCGTAGTTTTGATTTGCATCTAGGTCTGGACCTTGCCGGAGGCAGCCAACTCGTGTTTGAAGCGGATATGAGCAAAATCCCCGCCGATAAGCAAGCCACAGCTTTGGAAAGTGTAAAAAATGTAATTGAAAATCGTGTTAATCTTTTTGGAATATCCGAACCCACTGTCCAGACGTCTGTTTTTGAAGGCAAGGATAGAATTATCGTCGAACTTCCGGGAATTAGTGATACCCAGCAGGCGATTAGTCTTATTGGTCAAACAGCCCAGCTTGCTTTTGCCGAAATTAAGGAAGTTCCTGGTATCAAAGGGGCATCACCTTCAGCACAGCTTGTTCCTACAGATCTGACTGGAGCTGATTTGCAAAGCGCATCGGTTATATTTGATTCACAAACCGGAAAACCCGAAGTCTCTCTTCAATTTACAACTGAAGGTGGCAATAAATTTGCGGATATTACCGGCAGAAATGTGGGTAAACCTCTTCCCATTGTGCTTGATAATAATATCATTGAGGAACCCGTAGTTCAGGAGCAAATTACCGGCGGAAACGCACAAATAACCGGAAGTTTTACTGTTGATGAAGCAAAACAACTTGCGGTTCAACTTAATGCCGGAGCTCTTCCTGTTCCCGTAAATCTTGTTCAGGAGACAACGGTCGGGGCAACTCTGGGAGCACTTTCCGTTAAGCAAAGTCTTCTTGCCGGGGTTGTTGGAATGATAATGGTTTGTCTTTTTATGATTCTGGCTTATGGAAAACTTGGTATTATCGCCGATCTTGGTCTCGGTATATTCACCGTGATCACAATTGCTCTTTATAAACTTATACCGGTTACAATTACACTTCCCGGAATTGCCGGATTCTTGCTTTCTGTCGGGATGGCAATGGACGGGAATATTCTTATTTTTGAAAGGTTTAAGGAGGAAAAGCCTAAGCACGAATATCATCAAGCGATGGAAATCGCATTTGGAAGAGCGTGGAATTCAATAAGAGATGCTTATACGGCGACACTTATTACATGTTTCATTTTGGCTAATCCTTTAGATTGGAATTTCTTAAATACCTCAGGTCCGATTAGAGGTTTTGCAATTACTCTTGGACTCGGAATTTTTATAAGTCTTTTTTCGGGAATTTTTGTCAGCAGGAATCTGCTTAGAGTTTTTACGAAAGGAGACAAAAATGATTGACTGGATGAAATATCGTTGGCTTTATTTGCTTATTTCCGGAACCGTAATTCTTTCGGGAATTTTTGGGATGATAAAATGGGGTTTTCGGATTGGTGTTGAATTTAAGGGCGGAACCTCTATTGAATATCAGCTTAATCGCGATGTGGATCCGGATAAATTAAGTACGGCAGTAAAAAGTGTCGGAGTGGAAGTTGTTTCTATCCAAAAAACAGCAACAGGATCTTATATTTTGAAACTTGGTCAGGTAACCAATTCCCAAAGGGCGGATATTAAGAAAAGTATCGAAAAACTTGGAGTTTCGGCAGATGAGCTTAGTTTTGAAGTGGTCGGCCCGACAGTCGGAGCCGAACTTGTCAGAAAAACAGTTTATGCGTTGCTACTTTCTTCTTTAGGAATTCTTCTTTGGGTGGCAATCCAATTCAAAAGTTTTAAGTTTGGAATTTCTGCAGTTTTGGCGATGCTGCACGATAGTTTGGTGGTTATCGGAACATATTCTCTCTTTTGCCACTTCTTCGGAGCGGAGGTAGATTTACTTTTTGTAACGGCTCTTCTCACAATACTTTCTTTTTCCGTACACGATACGATTATAGTTTACGATAGGATTAGGGAATCCAAGAAAAGTTTTGGTGATGACCTTTATGGTCTAGCCAACAAAGCAACAAGCGAGACAATGGTCAGGTCCCTGAATAATACTTTTGTTGTTATTTTTATGATGGTGGCGCTTCTTCTTCTGGGAGGATCAACCATCAAATGGTTTACCGCAACTCTTCTTGTGGGGACTCTTTCGGGAGCATATTCGTCACCTTTTGTCGCAGTTTCAATTTTGGTAACCTGGGACGAACTTTAAAAGAAATTCAAGAAGTACTAGTTTTTACTGTTTTTGGACATCTGCTTGGTTTGAAGCGTCGGAAAATTATGCAAGAGAAAATAATTTATGACTTTTGGGAAAGTGCAGCTATTAAATCTTCTTTATTATTTTCAATTTCCTTATTTACTACTTTTTCAAATAGGTCATTCAGTATTTTTCCGACTTCCGGACCCGGTTTAAGGTTAAGCTCTTTCATCACGTCATTTCCGTCAATCTTCAGATCGCGAACAGTGAAGGGTTCCTTTTGAACTTCGATAAGTCTTTTCTTAAATTCCTCGAGCCGCCATGAAGTTTCCCTGGCTCCCCCTCCAAGTCTGTCTGCAACCCGAAGAGCTAGCATATCATCCATATTTTCCAGGCCCACATTCCGTAAAATTCTTCTTATGGCGGAGTCTGTTTGATGTTCATCAACCGTGAATTGATGCCACCGGATAAGTTTTATAAATTTGTCCTTTTCTTTATTGGAAAATCTAAGTCTGTCCGCAATGTTTTCGGCAATTTTAGTTGAAACCATTTCATGATTATAAAAAGTTATAGTTCCGGTTGAGAGTTTTTTATAAGTTTGGGGTTTACCAATATCATGAACTAAAGTTGCAAAGCGTGTAACAGGATCTGGCGATTTACAAAATTTCAGAGACATCAGAAGATGATTCCCAACATCATAAATGTGGTGACGCCCTGGGGATTTTTGCTCGACGCCGAAGCACTTTTCCATTTCCGGTAGAATTTCCTGCATAAGTCCGGAATTCCTGAAAAGAACCATCCCCTCATAGGGATTTGGAGATGCAAAGAGTTTAAAAAGTTCATCTTTTACTCTCTCTTTGGCGATTTTATTGATTAGAGGAGCGTTTTTTTTGATTGCTTCAAATGTCTTATTCTCGATGGTAAAGCCAAGTTCTGCGGCAATCCTTACGGCTCTCATCATTCTCAAGGCATCTTCGGAGAATCTTTCATTCGGATCTCCAACTGCTCTAATTAATTTATTTTTTATATCCTCTTGCCCTTTGTATAAATCGATAATTTTAAGATTTTTATCGAGAGCCAATGAATTAATTGTAAAATCGCGCCTTGCCAAATCCTCTTCTAAGCTCTTTCCCCAGACAATTTTGGTTGGATGGCGAAAGTCTTCGTACCCCTCTTCGGTTCTGAAAGTCGTTATTTCGTGAGGACGTTCAGGATCATCCGGATTATCCGTAAATACCGTACCGAACTGATTGTTATAAAGCCCACCGGGGACCACTTTTAAAATTTCTTCAGGGGTGGCATTGGTTGTGAAGTCCCAATCATTTGTAATTCTGCCCATAATGATGTCCCTGACGGCTCCCCCCACGATATAAATTTCATATCCGGCTTTATCAAATTTTTCCAAGATATCTTTTACCGATTTTGGTAATTGGACTTCCATGGCTATATAAGATAAATTATACCAGTATGAAGTGGGAAGTATTAGACAAATCATCGATATCGGATACAGAGTCAGTCGTAAATGTACTTCTTAAAAATAGGGGAATAAAGGGTGAAAAACAAAAGGAAGAATTTTTTTCACCAACTCTTCCCTCCAAAATTTTACTGAAATTTCTGGGTGTAAAAGAATCTGAGGTTAAAAAAGCAATTGCCAGAATTAAAAAAGCTAAGAAAAACAAGGAATTTGTAATTGTTTATGGAGATTATGATGCAGACGGAATTACGGCAACGGCAATTATGTGGGAAGCGCTCCATTCCTTTGGACTTGATGTTTTACCCCATATTCCGGATAGATTTGAGGAAGGATATGGAATTAATGCGGAAAGTATTCAGAGTCTTAAAACCAAAATTCCAAATTTAAAACTTATTGTGACAGTTGATAACGGGATTGTCGGTTATGAAGGAATTGAATCTGCTAAAAAATTGGGAATTGATGTTATCGTAGTTGATCACCATACAAAGGGAACAAAAAACCTCAGTGCCCAAAGTGTAATTCACACGACAATGACTTCAGGTTCCGGTTTAGCATGGTTTTTTGCCCGTGAGTTGATAATCATCCCAAATACTTTAGAATTGGCTGCAATCGGAGTAATCGCAGATCAGATTCCCCTGATTGGAGTGAATAGGTCAATTGTAAAATACGGGCTTCAGGAATTAAATAACACTAAAAGACCGGGTCTCTTAGCTCTTTTTAAAGAAGCAAGAATAGAAAAGGTTGGTGTGTATGAAGTGGGTTACATGATTGCTCCAAGGATAAACGCGATGGGCCGATTAAAAAACGGGATTGAATCGCTTCGTCTGCTTTGTACTAAAAATAAACTTAAGGCTTTTGAAATTGCCAAAAATATAGGAGGTATAAATTCTGAACGGCAAAAGATTGTTGAAGAGGTTCTTCTTCTTGCACGGAAGAAAGTGACCAATGAAAAAATTATAGTAATATCAGGTGAGAATTATCACGAGGGAGTAATAGGACTTGCGGCGGGACGTCTGGTTGAGGAGTTTTATCGTCCGGCAATAGTATTTTCGGTAAAAGGAGATATTTCAAAGGCATCTGCCCGTTCCGTAGTAGGATTTAACATAATTGAAGCAATTAGGGGGGTAAATCTTCATCTCGAAGGTGGAGGGCATCCTATGGCGGCCGGATTTTCTATTGAAACAGAAAAAATTGACAAATTTACCAAGGAGATAAATAGATATGCCAGTAAATTGTTAACCAATGAGCTGTTATCAAAAAAACTAAGAATTGATTGTAAAATTGGTTTTGATCAATTGAATTATGATCTGATAAAGAAACTTGATGAGTTTGAACCGACGGGGTTAGGCAATCCTGGGGCTACGTTTATGTCAAAGCGCGTAGAAATAATAAGTGTAAAACCTGTCGGGCGTGAGGCAAGACATCTGAAGATGAAACTAAAACAAGATGAATATATTTTTGACTCAATATTTTTCGGTGGAGGAGAAATGTACTCAAAGTTAATTCCAAATTCAAAAATTGATATAGTTTATCAAATTGAGGAGAATATTTGGAATGGATATAAATCAATTCAGCTAAAAATAAAGGATATAAACAAAAATTAGTTATGGTTTTCGGCAACAATTAGTGACCTTACACTTCCATCACTTTGAACAAAAGGAGGAAGCACAATCTGTATTTCGTCGTTGTTAATTAACGATTGATCGGTATATGCATTTGTAACTCCGTGTCCAAGTATTCCATTAATCTCTTTGTGGATTTCCTTATCGTTGGTAGAGGCGTATATATATCTTGGACATTCCTTAATATCAAGTTTTCCACAATGTCCATCATGAGGAAGTGATATCATTTTTGAGTCAGGCGGATTTTCTCTAAATTTAACAAAACCGCAATGTTTACGAAACCGGCATTCACCTTCTGTTGTCATAGGAGTCTATTTTACAAAAACTGTGCTTATTATCAAGGACGTAAAAACTGCTTGCACTCATCCAACTTTTATTTATAGTAATTTATTACCATATTTTATTTTGTTGAATGAGTGCATTTGGAAAGAAACGAAAAAGGAAAAAGATTAACCGCTTCCAGACTTTTGGTGACATTTATATACTTCCGCAATTTCTGGAATTTTTTCATCATCATCTGGTTCAGGTTCTTGCTCTTTCTCCTTTTTTTTCGGACAGTTATCCTCGTCGTGTAGAAAAGAACCACAAAATGAGCAATACATAATATTCTCCTCTCCGTTCCGAATAGTAGTAACACACTACTTGCATGGGTAATGTGTTCCTTTCTATTCGGATGTGTGTCAAAGTGCCGATAAAAACAAAAAACCTCTTTTTAAAAAGAGGTTGAACGGTAACCAAATAGGTTCAACCCCCTTAGGTTAAGAGGTTAATTTGAACAAATTTAGTTCCGTAAGAAAATTCCATAATTAGATATTTGTATTACATAGAATTTATGCCTACTTGTCAAGCACGGAAATTAAAATTACAATTGGGAAGAGTTATGGAAAGAACACTTGTAGCGGAAGCCGTAAAAAAGATTGGAGAAAAAGTCCGCCTGGAAGGTTGGGTAAATACTGTCCGTGATCATGGAAAAATTACTTTTATAGATTTAAGAGACAGGAGTGGGATTGTTCAGTGTGTCGGGAGCGATTTGGAAAAAGTATCTCCGGAATCCGTGGTTGAAATAACAGGAATCGTTGCCAAACGTCCGGAAAAATTAATTAATCCAAAAATAAAAACCGGGAGCGTTGAAATTCAAATTGAAACATTGAAAGTAATCAGTGCAGCTGCCGAGTTACCGTTTGACATGGGTGCGGAGGACCTGAATTTGGATTTACCGACTCTTTTAAATTATCGCGCGCTAACTCTGCGTCACAAAAAACAGCAGGCAATTTTTAAGGTTCAGGCAGTTATCATAGATGCTTTCAGGCAGTCTCTTCTTAAAAAAGATTTCATTGAGTTTCAGGCCCCTTCAATAATATCGGCAGTGCCGGAAGGAGGGGCGGAAGTATTCAAAATAAAATATTTCGATCATGAAGTTTATCTTTCCCAAAGTCCCCAACTTTATAAATCACTTCTTGTTGGAGCGTTTGAACGTGTGTTTTCCGTAAATCATATATTTAGGGCCGAACCATCCGTGACGACACGCCACCTGACGGAGGTTACCAGTTTGGATGCGGAATTCGGTTTTATAGATTCATGGAAAGATGTTATTGATATGGAAGAATATGTAGTGAGATTTATCTTTTCCGAAGTTGAGAAAAAATGTGGAGATGAATTGAGCCTGCTTGGTGCGACTTTACCAAAACTTTCGGATAAAATATCAGTTCTTAAACTACGTGAAGCTCAGGAAATTATTTATAAAAGGACGGGAAGAGATGTCCGAGCCGAAAAGGATTTAGCTCCGGAGGATGAAAGGGAAATTTGTAAGTGGTCATTAGAGGAGAAAGGTAGTGACCTTGTATTTATTTCTCATTTTCCGACCAAGAAAAAACCTTTTTATGTTTATCCTGATCCTTCCGACCCGACTTATGGATTTTCAGTTGACCTATTGGGTAGGGGTGTTGAGTGGTCAAGCGGTGGTCAAAGACTTAATGATTACAAGGAAATATTAGAACATGTGAAGGAGTGGGGTTTAAAGGAAGAAGACATAGAGCTTTTCCTGCAGTCTTTCCGTTACGGGGTTCCTCCGCTCGGCGGATTTGCACTAGGGGCCGAACGGATGACGATGCATATCCTGGAACTTAAAAATATACGTGAAGCTTCGCTCTTTCCGAGAGATATGGAAAGAGTTGATCTTAGACTTTCCAAATGAATCTTCGCAAAAACAAAAATTGGTTTTTGTACTTGTCCATGCTGGCCTTTGTTTTCATTTCTACAAGCGCCCTATCTATTTCAAAAAACCTCCCTACGGCGGTAAAAAATATTTCGGAAAACTTATTCCTTCAGAAGAAGTTTCCACCTAATCCGGTTTTGGGAGCCGATACTTCTTTTCCTGTTCTTTCGGCTCAGGGAGCTCTTGCTGTTGATTTGGATTCGGGTGTAAGTCTTTATGAAAAAAATCCCGATGCAACCCTTCTTCCCGCCTCTACTACAAAAATAGTAACAGCACTTGTTTCTCTTGATACCTACCCGCTTGATCAGGTTTTAACTGTACCCAAGGGAGTTAATGTAGATGGGCAAAAAATGGGTCTTTATGCGGGGGAGCAGATGAAATTTGAGAATATACTTTACGGTTTACTGGTTTATTCGGCAAACGATGCAGCGGAAACATTGGCAATCGATTATCCCGGCGGATATGATGCTTTTATTTCCGCGATGAACGCCAAAGCAAAAGATCTTTCCATGGTTAATTCCCATTTTGATAATCCTGTTGGGCTTGATACCGATGATCAACATTCAACCGCAAGAGATTTAGTCAGAGCTGCTGAAGTGGCAATGAGAAATCCTGAATTTGCAAAAGTTGTTGACACAGAACAAATTACAGTAACCGACGTCACAAACAAAAATGTTTACAATCTCAAGAATATTAATGAGCTTTTGGGAAGTGTACCCGGGGTTATGGGAGTTAAAACCGGTTGGACAGAAAATGCGCGTGAGAATTTAGTTACTTACATAGAACGCGACGGACATAAAGTTATGATTGCGGTTTTGGGGAGTGAAGACAGGTTTGGAGAAACTAAACAGCTTATTGATTGGATTTTCTCAAATTATAAATGGGAAGACGTAACGTTTCCTTAATTTAATTTCCGTGGTGGGATTACTCAGCGTAATGGGATTACTGTGCGTAATAAGCAGAAGTTACTGCAGGTAAGTAGGCTTCAAATCCGTTATCTCCTTCAAATACATAGATCGGTTGGTAAAATTCAGTTATAGAATCGGGATCAAAATAAGCAAGATAAATTTTCCTGATTTTTAGAGAGTCGCCGTCTTTATTTACACCAAGTGACGCAATAAATGCCTGATTATTTTGCAGTTCACTAAATGCTTCTGCAGGAGTTTTAATAGGATAAGTTGAATATTGGGTTTCATCGACGGCGTAATAATGATATTCCGCCGCAATTATTTCCTGTCCCTGATTATTTGCTCCGCTTATTATTGCCCAAACGTTGGCCTGATCAGGATTGCCGGTTACGCTTGGAAGATTATCATAATCTTGTCTAAATAAATTGATTTTAATTAAGTTTGATTCCGAAAGTGAAAGGGCATTTACAAGTTGTCCATTTGAAAGTTTTAGAAACTCATTTGTCATAGGTCCGGTGAGGTCTGTAGGAAGAATATTTGCGCCGGAAAGAATTGATCTGAAGTCTGAAGCTGCAACTTCCGCAACAGGGGGTTTAAAGTCCAGCGGGCTTTTATCAGCGGCTAAGTTGTAACTGATCGAAAATGTGCCCGTAATTATATTCATTTGCAGCGTTGAGGGGTAATTGGCGTTTGTAAATTTGTAGATAGTATCTGAGACTTGTTGGGCGTCGGAGCCGTATCCCAAGCTCGAGCTTATTGTTTTTGCGGAGTCCAGAGAAAGAAGGTTTGCATTTGTTTTAGGCATAAAATAAACCTTGGCCTGAGTTGGAATGTCTGTAGGAAGTCCTCCTTCTGCCGTTTCAAGAGTATAGGTGAGTTTAGCGGTGATTCCATTACTTGGAAAAGGAATTACGGTAAGTTT
>Ga0187873_1003005_pt1 | contig 12350 bp, 12 predicted proteins | sample June2016WEW_16_1_2_FD_133012 | JGI IMG/M metagenome (GOLD analysis project Ga0187873, IMG submission 133012) | Peatland microbial communities from SPRUCE experiment site at the Marcell Experimental Forest, Minnesota, USA - June2016WEW_16_100 | ecosystem: Environmental > Terrestrial > Soil >... | reverse complement strand
CGGGCTACGGTTTCTTCTCCACTACGACCCGTGAGTCCTTCCCCTGTTGCGCCTCTACGTGGAAGCGTTTGTAATCGTATTCCCGCTCGGTAAAGTGCTGATGGTAACCTTTCACCAGCAATACGCGGGCCTGCACGGTTCCCTCGGCGCCAGTGGGAAGCCATACCTCGCCGTTCACCTGCGCCTGATCGAAATGAAAGTTGGAACCTTTCTGGATCGTGGCTACAACTCCGCCAGCAATGCGGAAATTGTCGTAGAAATTCGCATCGCAGTGGGCCACCTGGCGATCGGACTCATCAATCCATATTGTCCCTTGCAGTTTCTTGGATAGATCCTCAGCCAGACCATGGGTCTTGGCATCCTTGCGGCCCACAAAATCAAAGACAATCGCCGGACGTCCGCGATAGATCTCGCGCCGCTCATTCAGCACATCCATGATTTCGAGCAAGCGGCTCACGGTGATCACATGGCCTTCCAGCGGCTGATCCGGCGGCATCTTTTCCGCCTTCTTCAGCAGCTTGGTCACGCGTTCGGTCTCTTTTTTTTGCTCCTCATCCGTAAGCGGCTTTCCCTCTTTCTTCACCAACTGCCAAATCTCATGTCCGTTTACGAAAAAAACCTCGGCCTCCTCTGTCTCGGTCTTGCTCACCTGCCCTTTGGCGTCAATCTCCTGAACCTCCCGCGAGACGCTGAAGGTGTAATTCTCGCGCACTTTATCAAGTTGCTTCTGGTGTTCGTGTACCTCTTGCATCAGTTGGCGGATATCGGGCAACGGAGGGTTAGCCGCCTGCTGGGCCTGCGCCGGAATCATGGGCGGGAGAGGCAAAAGAATCGCCTCGAGCAATAAGATACGTAGGGAATGCATGAGGACAAATCCTCTCGGATAAATTGTATCCATCGCAAACGCCAACCGGAGAAGCGGAACACTCTGGATATACGCCTGGCAACTGCTAGGCGGTATGAGGGCTGTGGGTTCCCCGGCAAATCTCTGCACAAGTTATTGTTGCGCGCCAATCTCCGCTACTTCAAGCCGCTCGCCAGACTTCAGGTAGCCCTTGCGGCGAAACCAGTCTTCCATAGCCGGCTGAAGACGATAAAGAGGCACGCGCGCCCCGGCTTCCAGCAGTCCGTCAGTCACAGGCAGCGTGTCGTCGAAGAGCGGATCGTTGGTGAAGTTGCGCATGGCAAAGTTGTCGATCCAACCAATCGGGCACGCGTGCCGGAGGCCGCTCGCATCCCTGCGTTGAATCGAAAATCTGCGCGCGAACATGCTTCCAATGTAATGGATACGGGCTAGCAACCCGCACCAGCACCGGCTATTACAACCAGCCGTAGCATCGACGTCCTCTCTGGCTCGCGTCTCGCGTGTTGACAGCACCCTCGCCTCTGCCTAGAATTTAATAAGGAGATATTTGCGTTATTTCTGGTGTAAATGATAGAGAAATCAAGAGTTTAATCGGTCCTGTTCGTTTTCGGAGACGCTTGCAGACGAGACTGGACGGAGAGCGGGGAAGATGCCTGATACGCGCGTCAGTCCGCGGGAGCGACTGGTGCTTACGGCCATCATCGAGCAGTATATTGTTACCGGCGAACCGGTAGCTTCGCAGGTCGTCGCCCGTTATTTTTCTAATCAGGAAGGCTTGAGCGCGGCCACCATCCGCAACGTGATGGCCACGCTGGGCGACATGGGCCTGCTGGAACAGCCGCACACCTCGGCCGGCCGCGTACCCACCGCCGCCGCGTTTCGTTATTACGTCGAGCAGATTACTCAGCCGGGCCGCATGGCCGCCGGCGCGCAGGCGGCGAGCCTGAACACGACGCAGCCAGGCTCTCTGCCCCTGAGCGAAGCCCACCGCGAGCAGATCGAGGAGAGCTTCAGCGGCGTCACCAGCACCAACGACTACCTGGAACGCACTTCGCACGTGCTGGCGCTTTTATCCAACGGTCTGGGCGTGGCGCTGGCCAGTTCGACAGCGGGCCAGGTGCTGGAGCACATTCACTTTTCGCGGCTTTCTACCGGCCGCGTGTTGGCTGTGCTGGTCACTCAGACCGGCGCCGTGCAGGACCGCGTGCTGGCGCTCGACCGCGATTTGAGCCACGTCGAACTGGAGACCGCCGCTCGCTACCTGAACGAGAACTTTCGCGGCTGGCCCATCGAGCGCATCCGCGCTGAGGTGGCCCGGCGCGTGGAGTTGGAGCAGGCTGCCTACCGCCAGATGCTGGCTTCTGTGGAGGAGCTTTGCCGCAAGGGAGCGCTGCAGGGCGGCGAGGCCGGACCGGCGATTTATGTGGACGGAATGGCCAACCTGATCGCCGCTGAGGCGGACCGCGAGCGCCTGCGCCAGATGCTGCTGGCCTTGGAAGCCAAGCAGCGGCTGGTGGAGCTGCTCACCGCTTACGTGGACGGACGTCAACAGGAGGTGCGCGTGGTAGTTGGCCTCGGCCAGGAGGGTCTCGACGAGGCATCGCAAGCCATGCAGGATCTTGTCCTCATCGGCGCTCCGGCGCGGCTGGGCGAATCCAATCTGGGCACAGTCGCCGTCATCGCGCCCACCCGCATCCAATATCAGGAGATGATCCAGGCGGTGCGCTATATCGCCCGGCTCTCAGAACGGCTGCTGGAAGTTCCCGCCGATTAGAGGCCGGGAGCGCGGACAGGTCCGAATCGGAACCCGCATTGCTGCCGAGTTGGAACTGCGAAGTCGGCGCAAGCCGCATAAATTATCATGGAAATACATGACAAAGATTTTTCGGAGAACGCATAGAACGATGCCGGAACAGGATACAGAGTTGACCTTGTCGGATGAGGCGGCTGCTTCGCTGGCAGATCATTCCACGAGCGAGATGCCCGCGCAGGAGACGAGCCCCGCGCAGGAGACGAGCCCCGCGCAAGAGCCGGGCGCCGCGACGGATCAGGTCGCGGAGGAAGCTCCGCCCGTTCCCCGCGTGGAGTACGACCAGCTCAAGGCCGAGCGCGACCAACTGCTTGACCGGCTGGCCCGCCTGCAGGCCGAGTTTGAGAACGCCCGCAAGCGTGCCGAGCGCGAGCGAATCGCGGATCGCGACTATGCCGTCGTGAACGTGGTTGAAAAGTTTCTGCCGGTGTTGGACCATTTCGAGCTGGCGCTGAAGTCGGCCGGCACGGTGGAGCAACTGCGTTCCGGCGTCGAGTTGATTGTGAAGCAGATGGAGGATGTTCTGCGCCAGTTGCAGGTGACGCCGATTCCGGCGGAGGGCGCTAAATTTGACCCGCGCCACCATGAGGCGCTCGGCTCGGTGGAGCGCCACGACCTGCCCGACCAGCACGTGGCCGAGGAGATTCGCCGCGGCTACAAACTGCGCGACAAGCTCTTGCGCCCGGCGCTGGTGCGCGTGGCCTCCAACCCCAAACAGACAAGTGAGTAGACTCAATAAACGTGAGCAAAGCCGACTATTACGAGGTTCTGGGCGTATCACGCGACGCCAGCGATCAGGAGTTGAAGAGCGCCTACCGCCAGCAGGCGCTGAAGTATCATCCTGACCGCAATCCCGGCGATCATGCCGCCGAGGAGCGCTTCAAAGAAGCCAGCGAGGCTTACCAGGTGTTGAGCGACGCGGACAAACGCGCCGCCTACGACCGCTTCGGCCATGCCGGCGTCAGCGGAGCAGGCCAGGGATTCGGCGGGCCCTTCGGCGCCGGCGTGGACATCAGCGACCTCTTCGGCGACCTCTTCGGCGAGATGTTCTCCATGGGCGGCGGTCAGCGCCGCGCTACTCGCCAGCAACGCGGAGACGACCTGCGCTTCGACCTGACCGTGGACTTCGAGGCCGCCATCTTCGGCGTCGAATCCGAGGTCAAGATTCGCCGCCTCGAGCCCTGCGAGGCTTGCAAGGGCAGCGGCAGCGCCTCCCGGCGCGGACCCACCACCTGCGGCCACTGCCAGGGCCGTGGACAGGTCCGCTTCCAGCAGGGCTTCTTCTCCATGGCCCGCACTTGCTCGGCCTGCAGCGGAACCGGTCAGGTCATCAGTGATCCCTGCTCAACTTGCCGCGGCGAGACCCGCGTCAACAAAGAACGCAAGCTCAGCGTTAAGGTGCCGCCCGGCGTTGAGACCGGAACTCGCATCCGCTACGCCGGCGAAGGAGACGCCGGACGCGCGGGCGCGCCCAGGGGCGACCTCTACGTGGTGCTCTCGATCCGCTCCCACGAATACTTTCAGCGCGACGGCCACAACCTGCGCTGCGTCGTCCCCATCAGCTTTCCCCAGGCCGCCCTCGGCGCCGAGATCGAAATTCCCTGCATCGGCGGCAACGTCACCCTCAAAATTCCCGAGGGCACGCCCAGCGGCAAGGAGTTGCGCGTGCGCGGCCGCGGCGTCCCCTTCCTCAACGAGAGAGGCGCCGGCGATCTGATCGTGAAGGTGATGGTCGAGATTCCCCGCAAGCTCTCTCGCGCCCAGCGCGAGCTGATCAGCCAACTCGCCGGGTCCCTCACGGTTGAGAACAAGCCCGCCTCCGCCAGCCTGCTTGAGAAAATGAAGGACCTGTTCAACTAGGACAGTGGTCAGTGAACAGTGGACAGTGATCAGTGGTCAGTGATCAGAAAAACCGAGGCTCAGCCTAGGCCAAAACTGATTGTCCGGCATTGTTGCTCAGGCAATCAGTAACTTAGAAGCGAAATAATCTGCAAGAAATATCCACAGATTGAAAATAAAAAAGGGTGGGGAGGGGGGTACCCCTCACAGTGGTCAATGAACAGTGGTCAGTGGTCAGGAACGGCTTGTACGCGTGATCCTTGTTCATGTTTTGATTGTGCGCCAAGGAAAGGTAATTATATGCAAACTCGCGCGCGCCGGGGCGAACTGGTCAGCCAATTGTCCGGGGCACTCCCGGCTGGGAACAAGCCCGCCTCCGCCAGCCTCCTCGAGAAGATGAAGGATTTGTTCAATGAGTCATCTAACGAAAGACAATGTACACTGCAAACCTTGAGTGAAAAATCCGAGATATTATATCAGCCTCCTGGGCAGCGGTGGTAAAAGTAAAATCCTAAAACACCAGAAGAACTCTCCGCGACCATCCCGATCGAGTGACCGGAGGTGTTCGAGATGGACGGTCCTCTTTTTTGATCTTTTATTTTCAGCCTCTTAGAAACGAATAAAAAATGGACAGGCTGTAGTGATTTATCCACTCCCATAAAAATACAAAATACTCAATAAGGGGAAATATTCCAAGGGGAAATATTCCGCATGGCTCATCTTTGGTTACAGGACACAATTAGCTGGCGCGCGCAGAGGCTGGACGCCGCGCAGTACGAGCTTGCTGCCTCCCCGACTCCGCAGGCCGTGGAGGCTCCGATGGGCACGGCCTGCGGGGAGACGGCGCGGCTGATTCGAACGGACAAGAGCGGGATGCCGGCGTGGGCGCTGATCGCCTCACACAACGCCGGCGTTCGCGTAAACAGCCGCGGAGTGACTGCCGGATTGTGCGTACTTTCGGACCGGGATGAGATACGCATCGGCAATGGATCGCAATATTTCTTTTCCACGGAAACGCCGGCCACTGTAGTCCCTTTTCCGGGCGCAGATCGCACGGTGTACTGCGGCCGCTGCCGCGAGCCGATCGAAGCAGGCGCGCCGGCCGTACGCTGCCCTAATCCCAGCTGCGGCATCTGGTACAACGAGTCGGCCGAGCTGCCCTGCTGGACTTACTCAGACAAATGTTCCTTCTGCGGCTATCCCACCGCAGACGCTGGCTTCTCCTGGACACCGGAGGACTGATGCAGATGAAGACACAATCCGTTGTTGTGGCCGGCGCCGGCGGCAATACCGGCTCCCATCTGTTGCCGCACCTGGCGCGCATGGCCAATGTTGCGCAGATTGCTTTGATCGACCCGGATTTATACGAAGAAAGCAATGTTGCCGTACAGAACATCGACAGGCAGGACATCGGAAAACCAAAGGTAGAGGCGCAAGCGGAAAAGTTGCGCAAAATCAATCCGCGTCTTGGTGTAACGGCACTGCAAGAGCGTATCGAAGATGTGCCTCTGGGACTAATGCGCTGCGATCTTCTGGTGAGCTGCCTTGACAGTCGAGCGTCGCGGCAGTTTGTCAATCAGATTGCCACTCGGCTGAATATACAGTGGATTGATTGCGGTGTTCTGGGAAGCCAGAATTTGGCGAGGGTGAATACCTATACGCCCGGGCTCGATGCACCGTGCCTGGAGTGTTCATGGAGCCCAGATGATTACGCGCAGATAGAGCAGGAGTATTTGTGCGGCGCGGGGAGCGGGGCTGCATTTCCCACTATGGCGTCTTCGGCATTGGGCGCGCTGGCCGCTTCTCTGATGGCGCTGGAAATCGCCAAGCTGCTCTTCGGTGAATTAACCGGATCGGCCGCCACAAGGCAGGTGCTCATCGATGCGCAAAACCACATTATGCGGACTACCACGAGCCGGCGCAATCCAGACTGCAGATTCGATCATCAGGCGTGGGACATTCAAGCTTGGCGACGTCAGCCAGAATCCACGACTGTCGAAACCGCATTGAAAGAACTCGGCAGCCTGCAAATCGAGGGGCATCGCTTTGTGCATGCGTTGATTTGTCCCGGCTGCCAACGCCAGGAACAATCGCTGCGCCTCAACCGTCCGTTGGTGCGTTGCCCGGCGTGCGGCAAACGCATGGTCTCCGCGGGTTTCGGCTCGCTGGAAAGCCTGAATATGGAGTCGGCAAGAGGGTACTACGATCTCACTTTGGCGCAAATCGGACTGCGCGAAGGAGACATCATCAGCAGCGGCAGCAATGAACACTGGCAAATGGAGGCGGCATGAGCGCAATTCAGTACAGCAGCAGCGATGCCATCTATCAACGTTTTATGGAACGGCAGCGCATTGAGGGCATGGCGCTGGCGGAGTCGAGCGACATTCTGCGTCTGCATATTCCACCAATGGCCCCGCCTCATTTCGTCGCTGAGTACTTTTGCAAGGGACTGATTCGTGATACCGCGGGCGAAATCAAGGAGGCCAACCGGTTTCAAGTTGGCATTTGGTTTCCCGCTGACTACTTGCGCCGGGCAGATCCCTTCGAGATGCTTCGCATGTTTACTCCCGGCGTCTGGCACCCCAATATAAGTCCCGACCTTCCGTTGATCTGCACGGGGCACATTACGCCGGGGACGCCTCTGGTCGACATTCTCTTCCAGGTTTTTGAAATTCTTGCATACATGAAATATACCCCCGTGGAGAAGAATTCTTTGAATCCGCTTGCCTGTTCCTGGGCACGCGAGAATCAGGATCGCTTTCCTATCGATCGCCGGCCGCTGAAGCGCCGCGCGCTCAACCTGGAGGTGAAGTCGCTATGATGTTTGCGAACGAAACAGCGGAAACCGCCTATCGCGTGCTCAATAAATGCGCCTGCGAGATGGAGCCCTCCGGTACGTGGTGCTGGCAATGCGTTGTCAAGAACGGCGCGCGGCTGAACCTTGCCGCATCTTTCGATGAAGGCTTTCTGCAACTCGCTTGCCGCCTGGAGGCGATTCACAAGACCACATTGGCGCTTGAAGATGCCATGTTGTGCAACAAAACGCTGACCGGTGGGGTGAAACTGGCGCTCGACCCCGCCAGCAGAGGTCTCCATCTGCGCACCGACATTGTGGTGCTGAACGAGGAGCAATTGCAAACTCGGCTGGAGTGGGCGCTGCAAGGTTTTCATGACGGCAATCGCCTGTTGAAGTCGCCCAATTCTCTCAATGACTATCGGATTTCGCAAACCGTGCCCGATTCCGGCGTCGATCTTGCAGAACTGCTGCATGAGAGCTCCTGGCCCTGCGCGGAGCGGGGTCCAAATGATTTCACCGCGGCTCTGGACGCAAGCGCCGCTCCTCCCGCCAGCATCCGGATGAAAGGAAATTGTCTCGCGCTAAGCGTGGAACTGCTTCGCTGCAATGCAACGGCGGATATAACCCGCCAGGCGTTGGCAATTTTTCTTCTGACGGCCAGCTGTTCGTTACGCATGGTGCGCGCCTATGCGGAACATGCAGATGAGCAGATTTGCTTTGGGTTCCTCGTCAGCCTGCCATCTTCTCCGGCCACGGAAGAGATTCAACATGCGCTGGCAGCCCTCTCCGTTGCCTTCCGTGTGTGTGCGCGAGAAACAAACGTCCTGCTTCATAGCGCGGCGGCCACGCATTACCTGGCTGCTCGCAATCCTTCAATCACCGACGACCACCAACACAAAAAGGAGAACTGAAATGGGGAAGACAGAAAACTTACTCGAAATCCCTTTGGAGATCAGCGATGTCTCTGGGCAGAAAGTCTTTTCCGTGACCAACGCGCCCGCCAACAACACGGTGGGAGAACTGGTTCACGAGATGCTCGGAAAAATGGATCTCCCACGCAACGATGCCAGCGGTGCGCCCTTGTCCTACCAGGCGCGTCTGGAGCGTGAGGGCAGACACCTGAATGCCGCTGAACGGATCGGGGACGCCCTGGAACGCGGCGACAAACTGACCCTGCAACCCAACATCGATGCGGGAGCAACACTCTAACCGCACGCAACGAGGATACAAAATGGCCCTGACGTTTCCATACCGTTTTGCCGTGGTTCTGTTCCGTGAAGACGGCGCACGCCTCGGAACAGCGCCAGTGAATCGCGACTGGGAACCCGAACTCGAGTGGACGCGTTTCTATTATCAACGCAAGGGGGAGTTGGCTCTTGATGGTAATGGAAATGCGTCCGCTCTTCCACTTTGGGAATATACGCTGGGGGAACCATACTGCCGCGGCTACCGAATCCAGATTGCACAGCCGGGACGCCGCCTGGTAGCCATTGACTTCCCCAAAACCAATTTTCGCAACATTGCGAGCATCGCGGCTTCACAGCTGATAGAGCAGAATGAGCTTCGCGAGGGCGATCACTACTCGTACTTGGCGGTTGCCCATCCGACTCCCCCGGAGGCGCCTCCGTCTGGCGGGCTCACGGTCGCAAACACGTCCCCCGGCCTGCCGGTTCAGGATGCCGAGATGGACACCTTTTTGACACGGGCACAGCCCAGCGGAGTTATCGACGCAGACGACATGCCCGTGTTTGTCCGCCGGCAGGTTCTTGACGAAGCGGCGGCACTCACACATGCACATGAAGGAATCGAAGTTGGGGGGATATTGCTTGGAAAGCTGTGGCGCGACGCGCCAGCGAAAGAAATATTCGTCGAAATCACAGCACAAATACCCGCTGAACACACCCTGGGCACCAACGTAAAGCTCACCTTCACGTCGCAGACCTGGGCCGCCGCAGATGCTGCACTGCATTTGCGTAATCGGGGCGAAGTGAAGCTGGGATACATCCACGCACACCCAGTTAAGTTCTGGTGCAAGGGAAAAGAAAAGGAATGCACCCCAGAGAAGCAGCAGAACTGCTATCTGGCAAAAGACTTTTTTTCTGACGACGACAAAGCCGTCATGCGCGCTGCTTTTCCGCGCGCTTACAACATCGCCATTGTCGCCAACGATACAGCCTTCACTGACCTGACGTTCAGTATGTTCGGCAATCGCAATGGAATTACACAACCCAGAGGATTTTATGTTTTGGAGGAGAAAACCAGTGCCACGTAATAATGCAGAACAAATGAGCATGGCTGCCAGAATGTTGGAAGAAATCGGCAGCGCAGAAGAAGGATCTTTGCCACTCGAAGAGCGGTTGTCTCTGCTGGAGCGCTTGCGCGCCAGCGGCATGGAGAACGCCGCGGGAATCGACCGGTACCTGCTTGATCGGATCGTGAAACTGCACAAGTCGCTTTCGACGGTGCAAGAACAGCACGGGCATCTTCGGGAATTGATCAAGAGTCTCACGTCGCCGCCCTATTTCCCAGCCGTGTATTTGGCCCCCGCAAATGCGCCCGAGGTGCAGGGCGCGATGGTGCAAACCGATAATGATCGTCGCGTCGTGCAGTTGGCTGAAGAAGTAGAGTGCGAGCAACTAAGGCCAGGGGACGAGGTTTTTCTCAGCCATGAGCGCAACTGCCTGATCGCAAAATCGTGCAGCCCAAGCTTTCTGACCGGTGACGTGGCTACCTATAGCCGCAGCACAGCCGACGGCAGGCTGGTGTTGAGCTCTCACGATGAAGAATTGGTAGTGCTGGGCACGGAGGAACTGCGCAACTCGGGACTGAAAGCCGGAGATTGCGTCCGGTTCAGCCGCGCTATGGGCCTGGCCTTTGAGAAGATCGAAACTTCCAAGGGAAAAGAATACTTTATTGAAGACACCCCCAGCGATTCTTTTGATGATGTCGGCGGGCTGGATCGCGAGGTCGAGACATTGAAGGAACTGTTTACCATGCAAATCTTCCATCCCGAGATGGCTAAGTTGTTCAGGCTGGAACCTACAAAGTCTGTTCTGATGGAGGGTCGTCCCGGAAATGGAAAGACTAAGGTTGCGCGCGCTTTGTGCCATTGGCTGGCGAGCATGTCGCCGAGCGGGCGCGCTCTTTTTATTAATGTGAAGCCGGGAGGCCTAAACAGCATGTGGTTCGGAATGACTGAACAGCGCTATCGCGAGATCTTCCGGATTGCGCGGGAGGCAGCGGCGGAAAACAAGAATGTTCCGGTGGTGCTGTTTTTTGACGAGATTGATTCCATCGGCGGTACCCGTGGTGAATCCATTAATCGGATTGACGATCGCTTGTTGAATTCCTTTATGGCCGAACTGCAAGGCTTTGAAGACGCCGGCAACATCGTCATACTGGCCGCGACCAATCGCATGGATTCAGTCGATCCGGCTTTGTTAAGGCCCGGAAGGCTGGGAGATCTCGTCCTGCACTTTCCTCAGCCCAACAGCAAGGCCGCGCGCGCGATTCTCAGTTGCCATTTGCCCGCCAATATTCCGTATGCCGCAAACGGCGAGAGCGCTGAGGCTGCCCGCGAAGAGCTGCTGAACCTGGCAGTCGCGCAATTGTTCGCGCAGAACAGCGATACAGAGTTGGCCAGGGTGAAATTGCGTGACGGCAAAGAACGCCTGGTGCGGGCAGCTGACCTGGTGAGCGGCGCACAAATTCAATCCATTGCAAAAACTGCTATTAAAAAGGCTTGTATTCGCGCAGCGAAAGGAGGGCCTATAGGCATCTGCGCGGCAGATATCCAGACGGCCATCTCCGACTTCTTCCTCGCCGCTCCGCGCGCCCTGACGCCCCGCAACGCCCGGAACTACCTGCACGATCTTCCCCAGGACGTGGATGTGGTTCGCGTCGATCTTGTCGAGCGCAAGGTACGTCATCCTCACCTGTACCGCCTGGAGGCAGCATAATATGAGCACACATTCAACAAACTCCTCTGCCGGCCTGCTTCCCCGGCTATGCGGCGCCGACATTGAATTAGGCAACTTCATTGTCGGCGAAGAACGCGCTGGGGGAACTGGTTACGAAGCCTCGCGCGCCTTGCTGGCGGAGATCGAGGGCCTGCCCCATCACCATACTGGCTACCTAAATAACTGGTGGAGCGCTTCCGGCGCGTCTACTTGTTCTGGCTACAACTCTCAGTATGGCAGTGGTGCATACACAAACGCCGGGTCCTATGGCCTTCAAGATGTAGGCCGCCGCTTTCTTTTGAGCAATGGCGGATGCGCTTACATAGACCTTGACCATGTGGAACTCTGCCTTCCGGAAGTTATCGATGCTTTCGATCATGTTGCAGCATGGCACGGCATGCTCCAGATCACGAAGGATGCGCTCCATCGCGCCAATCAATCCAGGTCTTCGAACAGCCGGATACAGGTTCTGATCAACAACAGCGATGGTCAAGGCAACGCCTACGGAAGCCATCTCAATTTCATGATTTCACGGCGCACATTTGACAACATTTTCTTGCGCAAGTCGCACTACCTCCAGTTTCTGGCTTCGTTTCAGATCTCGAATATACTTCTGACCGGACAAGGCAAAGTTGGCGCGGAGAATGGCCGGCCTTCTACTCCTTATCAGATCAGTCAGCGCGCCGACTTTTTCGAAGTTCTTCAGGGGCCTCAAACCACCTACAAGAGACCGATCGTCAACGCGCGCGATGAAACGCTTTGCGGCCGGAGTTATACCGATGATCCATCGGCGCCTGCCCGCCTTCACGTCATCTTCTTCGACAGCGCGCTGGCTCACGGGTCCGCCCTTTTCAGGGTTGGGCCAATGCAACTCATCCTTACCCTGATGGAAATGAACCTGGTCAACTCGCGCCTTATTCTGGACGATCCTCTCGCCGCACTTCAAAGTTACAGTCGCGATCCCACATTGCAGGCGCGCGCCGAACTAATAGGCGGTGAACAGCTCAACATTCTTGAGTTGCAGACCGCTTACCTTGAAGAGGTGAAGCGGCATGCAGACCGGGGTCTGTTCAATGGTAT
>Ga0187873_1003001_pt1 | contig 12359 bp, 7 predicted proteins | sample June2016WEW_16_1_2_FD_133012 | JGI IMG/M metagenome (GOLD analysis project Ga0187873, IMG submission 133012) | Peatland microbial communities from SPRUCE experiment site at the Marcell Experimental Forest, Minnesota, USA - June2016WEW_16_100 | ecosystem: Environmental > Terrestrial > Soil >... | reverse complement strand
CGAGCCGATGATCGTTTCTGCGTCCGGTTTGTTCGAGCGGTGCGCCGTGAAATGTTCGCGGAACACGTTGTGGTCGCCGATGCGCAGGCGCGTCGGTTCGCCCTTGTATTTCAAATCCTGCGGTGCGTCGCCGATGACGCAGCCCGCATGAAACTGGTTGTGCGCGCCAATCGCCGTCAGCCCTGTGAAATAAACGTGCGGCCCGACGACACAATGCGCGCCGAGTTCGACACCTTCGTCAATCACGGCATACGGCCCGACTTGGACCGTCGAATCCAGTTTCGCCTTCGGGTGAATGATGGCTGTTTTGTGAATCATTTTTCCGGCCACAGATGACCACAGATGAACGCAAATGAAAACTGAATTTTACAGATCTCCGCTGAATGAAGGTGCTTTGTGCCTTCGTGTCGTCATGATAAATTCCACAGGTGGAAATGAGCGTTACAGCCAAATCTAAACCGGCGGCAATTCGAAATTGTCCGGAGTTGATCGCGCCGGCCGGCGATTGGGAATGCGCCCGCGCAGCCGTCGAGAATGGCGCAGCCGCGATTTATTTCGGTCTGGAAAAATTCAACGCGCGGATGCGCGCGAATAATTTTACCGGGGCCGATCTGCCGAAGCTGATGGAATTTCTGCACCGGCGCGGCGTGCGCGGCTATGTAACGCTTAACACGCTGATGTTTGAGAACGAACTTTCAGACATCGAAAAATATCTGCGGATGATGATCGCTGCCGGAGTGGACGCGGTGGTTGTGCAGGACGTCGGTATCTGCCGCCTCATCCGCCAACTCTCGCCCGATTTTCCGATTTACGCTTCGACACAGATGACCATCACAAGCGCTGGCGGTGTGAAATTTGCCCGCGACCTCGGCTGCAATCTCGCTGTGCTCGCCCGCGAATGTTCGATCAACGAAATCAGTCAAATCGCGGATGTTGATTTGCAATTTCCCCTGGAAATTTTTGTTCATGGCGCGTTGTGCATCGCGTATTCAGGTCAATGCCTTACCAGCGAGGCGCTGGGCGGACGTTCGGCAAATCGCGGCGAATGCGCGCAGGCCTGCCGGATGCCCTACGAATTGATTTCCGACGGCAAACAAGTTCCGCTCGGCGACCGGAAATATCTATTAAGCCCGCAGGATCTGGCCGGGTTGGAGGTTTTGCCGGAATTGATTCGCGCCGGCGTTGCCTCGCTGAAAATCGAAGGCCGGCTCAAATCGCCCGAATATGTGGCCAACATCACACGCATTTATCGGAAAGCTTTGGATGAAATCGTAAATTCATCGGCGGCGCTGACTGACAATCCGCAATCCACAATCTCCAATCCGAAATATGAAATGGAAATGGCTTTCAGTCGCGGCCTGTACACCGGCTGGCTTGGCGGCAACAACAACCAGCAACTCGTCCATGCGCGCTTTGGAAAAAAACGCGGCGCGTATCTCGGCGAAGTCACGCGTGTGTTGCGCGAGGGCGTTATTGTCCGGCTCGAAGGCCCGTTGAAACCGGGTGACGGCGTGGTGTTCGACGCCGGCAAACCCGAGGAAAATGAGGAAGGCGGACGGGTGTATGAAATCGAAGCGCGGCACGGCGAAACGTTGCTGGGCTTCGGCAGGGGCGACATTGACTTCTCGCGCGTCCACATCGGCGACAAACTTTGGAAAACGAGTGACCCGGAACTGGACCGGCGACTCCGTCAAAGCTTCGAAGGTGACACGCCAAAGTTTCAGCGGCCCATTGAAATCGAAGTGCATGGCGCCGAAGGCAAACCTCTCATTCTCATTGCGCACGATGAATTCGGAAATGTCGCAAAGGTCGAATCATCCATGCCGCTGACGAAAGCCGAAAAACAGCCTCTCACAACCGAACGCCTGCGTGAGCAACTGGGCCGGCTGGGCGGCACGCCGTTCAAACTCGGCGAGTTGAAAAATAATTTGTCAGGTAAAATTTTGCTGCCGGTAAGCGAGTTGAACCGTTTGCGCCGCGAAGTCGCCACCGAATTGGAAAAGCAACGTGCTACGCCAAAACGATGGAAGCTGAATGAAGATTACCGCAGAGACGCAGAAACGCAGAGAAATTCAGTCGTGATTTCCTCCGCGCCTCCGCGGCTTGGCGGTGAATTAGAGTTGATCGTTCTCGTCCGCACTCTACCGCAGCTTGAAGCCGCCTTGAAGTGTGGCGTGACGACGGTTTATTGCGAATTTGAAGACCCGAAAAAATATCGCGAAGCCGTGACACTGTTTCACACGGCGCACAGCTGCAAATCCGCGATTTTCGTGGCTCCTCCGCGCATTTTCAAGCCGGGCGAGAAATGGACGTTGGAACAGGTGCGCTCCTGCAACGCCGACGGCTATCTCGTCCGCAATTACGATCATTTGAAATTCTTCGCGAACGACCGGCGCATTGGTGATTATTCGCTCAACGTGGCCAACCATATTTCCGCCAACTGGTTCAAAAAACAGTTTGGTTTGGAACGTGTGACAGCGAGCTACGATCTGAATTTTCAGCAACTCGAAGCGTTGTTGTCAGCCGCGCCGCCGGAATGGTTCGAGGTGACCATTCACCAGCACATGCCGATGTTTCACATGGAGCACTGCGTGTTTTGCGCGTTTCTTTCCGACGGCACAGATTATCGGAATTGCGGTCGCCCGTGCGACATGCATGACGTGAAGCTGCGCGACCGCGTGGGCGCGGAACATCCACTCAAAGCCGACGCGGGCTGCCGCAACACGGTGTTCAACGCGCTGGCCCAGACTGGCGCTGAATATGTGTCGCGGATGATCAAACTGGGCGTGCGGTATTTTCGCGTGGAATTCCTCAACGAAACGCCGGAACAGGTGGAACAAACGATTTCAAAATACCATCGGCTTCTGCGGGGCGAAATTACCGGTACACAACTCTGGCACGAATTGAAACTAATGAACCAGCTCGGTGTCACGCGCGGGAAGATGGGGAAATTCCCAGATTCTTTTTAAGACCGTAACGGCGCAGCAATTCGGCAAAAGGTGTCGAACCATTCCGCGCCAGTTTTGGTTTTAAGCCAAGCCGTTGCCAAAGCACATTTAAAAAATCAGGCCGCGGTTCGTCCGTCTTGGAATCCAGTTTGATTCCCGCCCGCCGCCACATCTCATGCCACAAATGGATGGTATAGGATTCGTTTGTAAATAGCTGTCTTGGCGGATTTGCATTTTCGGTCAGTAACCGTTCCCAATCCCAATAATCGAGCGGGCAAAAAACTTCGGGCGGTTTGACAAATTGCTGCAATCCGTTTTCGCGCACCATGCGGTCAATCAAAAGCGGGCCAGTTTTACCCCACGTCAGTCGTGCCCGGTCTTCACGGCTGGCCGCCTCGTAACACTGGCGGACCACCGCATGGCCGGGAGGAAACTTGAGAACCGCATCCGTGGCTTGAGTCCCGGTTGGGGTTCGTTCGCTCGCAATGATCACCGGCTCCACAAAATCGAATCGTCGGAGACAAACCATGTCAGCGTCAACCCACCATCCCCCTCTCTCCAGCAAAAACTTGAAGTGAAAAAGATTAGCAAAGGCTGACACACTGCCTCTGCCCGGGCCGCGGCGGTAATAAAAAATCTCGGAGGCCGGCAGAATTTCCGTCGCGTCGCGCAAAACCGTTCCGCGAGGGATATTGCCAATTTCGTCGTAGCAATACAGATGATATTCGTGGCCATTTTGCAAAAACGAGGTGATGGATAATTGCTCCATCGCCGATAACGGTTTGCCAATCCACAGGCTGTTGATGACTTCTGACATGCGTCTTTTACGAATAAAAATGCCCTAGTTCTCGCAGCGAGGCGTAATCCTTCTGCCGTTCCGGCGTCGCGCGGCCGATGATGACATGGTCGAGCACGTCGATCTTCAAAAGCTGCCCGGCGCGAATCAAATCGCGCGTCACCTTGATGTCGGCCTCGCTCGGCGTCACGCGCGGACAGATTGGAATTTAAAAACCATTCTACGCGAGCATCTCCGGCTTCACCCCGAACCCGCGCACGCCGGTCTCTAGGGCAACCAACGCGAACGGTAAAAGCATTGAGGCAATCCCGCCGCATTCGTGTCCGTAAACACGAAGGGCGACACATTGGTCGTGAGCGCAACCCAATCAGTCAAGTTGGTGGACCTCTCCAGGGCGTAATAGTATCCCGGCACACCAACGAGCTGGAGCGTGAAACTGTTCGTTGCGTATTGTCCTGCCAGAGACAGTTGGTAAGACGGGGTCACAAACTGCAGTAATTGCTGATCGGCCGGCTCGCTGTACCCAAAGATCGCGTTGGTCAAACCGGGCTCGTACGCGGCCCAGCCAAACTGCTGAAGCGCAAAACTGCCGGGTGACGATGAGTTGACCGCATAGACAATTTGAACACTCGCCTGCGATGGTACTGGATTGGTCTCGGAGAAATTCGGCGGTTCCTCCAGGATCCAGCGACAAGGCGTGCATCCGGGATAGACATCACCGTCCTGACCGGATTCGAATGTATAATTGGTGACGGCCATGCCATTTAGCGTCAAACTCAGTGTTCTTACCGAAAGTGCGGAGGGCACTTGATCGGAATAGAAAAAGCCGTTCAGAACCGTCCCATCGGCGTTCGTAAAAGTGGCGGTGACCACGATCGGCCAGTTTGTGAGGGTCAGTGAACTGGCAAAGGTCCTTTGGAGCGAGGAATTGCTGCTCTGAAAACCCAGGCCGGTGGAGACCACAAATCCCGGCAGGCACACAGCCAAAATGAATGCTTTCAAATTCATGCGATTCCCAAACTCATTGGCTTTCCATGTAAAGATTGACGGCGTCCTTCACGTTTTGCTCGGTCGCCTGACCCGCCTTGAGGTCACGGATCTTTCGCTCGACGTCCAAACGGTTGGCAGTGGGGTGATTGAAATCGTAAGTGATGACCTCAATGCTCTGCGGGTCAAGCGTGCCGATGCCCTGGCTGCTGCATCCCAGCATCTGCTGCCGGGTATGGTTGTTCTGATCGGGATTCAGCCACGAAGCGTAAGGTGAGATCACATCCCGGCACGCAATGTAATCCATGGACACGGGATTCTCACAAGCCAGGACGGTGTTGGTGGCGGCGGCCGCGCCGGTGCGGCTATACCAGCCGGACCACATGGCGGCGCTAATGTACAAGACCGGGGCGAACATGGTCTTGATATAGCGCCCGGCCAGTTCGCCGGCGGATTGCGCGGAACCCTGCGTGTAGCTGCTGTTATGAATATCGTAGTAACCGTGCCAGGTTGAACCGACCCCGTTCGGGATTTCCGTCGCGCCGAAGAACGACTTGATCGCGCTGGTGACACCCGCGTAATCCTCCGAACCTGATCCGTGGTTGTTCAAGGTCGGCATCACGATGGTCTTGATTTGCCGGCCAGTGTAGCCGCCCTGTTCCCACACGCCGTTCTTCATGTCAATCATCCGCCCGGAAGTCAGCGGGGACTCGAAAACGGGATAAGAAAGAAAAGTCGGCCTGCCATTGTAGGAGAAGAAATTTCTGCCCCAGCCTTCGCCGTCCGCCGGGTTCCACCCCGAGAAACCCGGAAAGGTGATGGTCCGCCAAGGACCGGTTGTCCACTTCTTGGCGGCAACAGGTTTGCCGCCGGCCTGGTACTGCGCCGCCAGAGAGTTCCAATTCTGGTCCGCCCAGTTCTGATAGCGATTGGCCGGTGTGGCATCAAATCCCGTTGCGCCCGCTCCACCGTAGATCTGAGTGTTGTCGCAAATCAGGATTTCCCCGGAAAACCCCGGGATGGCCAGAATGCCGTCAATGACCCCCTTGATGCAGCCGGTATGGGTGTACCCTTGATGCGGCCATTGCGCATTGCCCTTGATCACCACGATGTCCGAGGGGCCAATGTACTTTGCCGGGCCGTCCAACAACTCCCACAGCTTGGCCGTATTCTGGAAAGGGTCGCCGTTTTTGACCTTGTAGACCCGGGTCAAATTATTCGTTGCCGCTTCACACACCGCGGCAAATCGATCCACGAAAAACGGGCTCAAGGTAAGGGCGCTGGAGGCGATGCCATAGCGACGTAGAAACTGCCGGCGCGTCATTCTCTGCGCCTGCCAGATCTTTTCACCGGGATTCATGGATTTGTGTTCAGATTCGGTTTTCACGAATAAAAATACCCCAGCTCACGCAGCGACGCAAAATCCTTCTGCTGTTCCGGCGTCGCGCGGCCGATGATGACATGGTCGAGCACGTCAATCTTCAAAAGCTGCCCGGCGCGGATCAAATCGCGCGTCACCTTGATGTCGGCTTCGCTCGGCGTCGGGTCGCCGCTCGGATGATTGTGCGCCAGCACGACAGCGGCGGCATTGGCCGCGATGGCAGCTCTGAACACCTCGCGCGGATGCACTAGAATCGTGTCGAGCGTGCCCTGCGAAATCTGTTCAACGCGAATCAGCCGGTGCCGCGTGTTCAACAAAATGATTTGAAACGTTTCGACCTGGCGAAGGCGATTGTCCTCGCGCAATAAATTCACAATGGCTTCGGGCGTCTCGAGCACGGTTGATTCCGTCCGCAAGTCCGCCGCCATTTTGCGCGCCAGCGCAAACGCCGCCATGAGTGTCACTGCCTTGTCGCGCCCGATGCCCTTCACTTTTTGCAAATCCGCAACGGACGCCTGCGCGAGCGATTGGAGCGTGCCGAATTTTTGCAAGAGTTGTTTGCCAATCTCGACGGCATTGGCGCCTTTCAAGCCGGTGCGGAGCAAAATCGCGATTAATTCCGCATGACTCAAGGCGTCCGCGCCGAGTGCCGCCAGCCGTTCACGCGGGCGTTCGCTGACGGGTTGATCCTTGAGGCGCATGGATTTCATGCCGATTGATTTAACCGCGAAACAACCGAAACACACGAAAAATTAATCGGAGGGCGGAGTGAGGGAACAAAGTTTCCGCGCCTACGGAGCTTTCTTGCACGCGACAAATCTGTGTTTCATCTGTGGCTATCTGTGTCTAAAGTTTCCGCCAGATGGAATCCGCGCGCACCCGAAACGATTCACTCACGCTGTCGCAGCGTCGGGCTGTTGCTGCGCGCGGCAACGTGCTCGTCATGGCCGGCGCGGGTACGGGCAAAACACACACGCTCATCCAGCGTTGTCTGGACTGCCTCTGCAATGAAGGCGCTTCGCTCGACGAAATCCTTGTTGTCACCTTCACTGAAGCCGCTGCGACGGAAATGAAACAGCGCTTGCGCGCCGCGCTGGAAAAAAATCTCAACTCTCAACCCTCAACCCTCAACCACTTTTGCGCCGAGCAGCTTGCGCTCTTCGACACCGCGCATATCGGCACGTTGCACAGCTTTTGCCTCAAGCTCGTGCGCGAACACTTTTACGAGCTTGGCCTCGATCCCCAACTCATCGTGCTCGACGAGGGCGAAACGCGCCTGCTCGCGGAGGAAACGTTGGACGGACAATTTCAATCGCATTACGCCGGACAGGCCGGGCTTTCTGCCGCCGCGCAAAATCTCATTCAAATTTACGGCAACGGCGACGAACGTCCGATCCGCGCGATCCTGCTGCGATTGCATCATTACATCCAGACACGGCCTGACGCCGACCGCTGGCTCGCGGAACAAATCACGCGGTTCGCATCGCCGGAGCCGGTTGAATGGCGCGAATGGCTGCCCGGCGCCATCCGTAACTGGCGCGATGAATGGCTGCCCGTTCTGGAAAACCTCGGAACGCCGGCCTCCGGCACGGCGCGTTCCAAGCGGGACGAACTTCGTGCCGTGCCGGAGGCCGGCGCTCCAAGTAACAACGAAAAGGCCGCCGAGTGTCTGGAAATTCTCCGGAAACTGCCGAAAGATTCTTCGCGTGAACAAGCGGCGCAGATTTTGAAACAATTGAGCGCAGCAGGCGAAATCTGGCCCAAAGGACGCAAAATGAAACTGGAGCCGCCGCTGAAACCGTTCTTCACCGGCGTTGAATTTCTGTTGTCGGTTGCCGCGATGACCCACGACAAAGACCCGCTGGCCGAGGATTGGGATTGGATTCGCGGTCACATGACCACGCTCCTGCAACTGGCGCGGGAATTCGGGGAAAAATTCGCCGAACGCAAACGCGCCGACGGCATTCTGGATTTTCATGACTTGGAACAATTTGCCTTGAAGCTGCTTTGTGATTCCGCCGCCGGCAAACCGACATCCGCCGCCGAACATTGGCGCAAAAAAATCCGGTTCGTCTTCGTGGATGAGTATCAGGACATCAACGCCGCGCAGGACAGAATCATTCAGGCGTTGAGCCGGGAGGTCGCGGCGGCGAATCGTTTTCTCGTCGGTGATGTGAAGCAGAGCATTTATCGTTTCCGGCTGGCCGACCCGAAAATATTTCGCGATTACGCCAAAACCTGGCGTGACAGCAATGGTCAGACCATTCCGCTGGCTGAAAATTTCCGCAGCCGCGAGAGCCTGCTCGGTTTTGTGAATTCGATTTTTGAGCTGCTCATGCGCGAGGAAGTCGGCGGCGTGGGTTACGACGCGGAGGCGCGATTGCGATTCGGCGCGCCGGAACACCGCGCAGCACTCAGCCTCGCCAAAAATCCGTCGCCGCGCGTGGAATTGCTGCTGCGATTCAAAAGCGGACGCAATGACGGGCCGGCGGACGGTGAATCCGGCGGCGACGACTTGGCGGAACTCGAAGAAACCGGGAAAGAGGCGCGGCTCATCGCGCGCCGGCTGCGTGAACTGATCGCGCAAGGCCATAAAATCCGGGACGAGGCGAAAGACACCGAACGCGCAGTCGAATGGCGCGACGTGGCGGTGCTGTTGCGCGCGCCGTCGAACAAAGCCGAGGCGTATGCAAAGGAATTCGAGCGCGCCGGCGCGCCGCTCGTCGTCGAACGCGGCGGATTTTATGACAGCGCGGAAATTCTGGATTTGCTGGGCCTGCTGCAACTGCTTGACAACCCGTTGCAGGACGTGCCAGCCATCGCCGTATTACGCTCGCCGCTGGCCGGCTTGTCGCCGGATGAACTGGCGACGGTCCGGCTGGCCGCCCGGGACACGCATTTTTGGACGGCGCTCAATCGAATTCAGAATTCAGAATTCAAAATTCAGAAGGAACTGCTCCAAAAAGTTGAAATTTTTTTGGATCGCTACCGCCGCTGGCGGCAACTGGCGCGGCAGGCGTCGTTGTCACGGTGCCTGGAAGACGTGCTGGCTGAAACGCATTATGCCGAATGGCTGCTTTCGCGGCCCCGCGGCGCGCAGCGGCGCGCAAACATTGAACGATTTCTCGGCCTTGTTCAAAAGTTCGATCAATTTCAACGGCAGGGATTGTTTCGCTTCCTGAAATTCGTCGAGGCGCAACAGGCCGCCGAGGCCGAGCCGGACGTCGCGGCGGTTGCCGGTGAAAACGCCGTCCGGCTGATGAGCATTCACCAGAGCAAAGGTTTGGAGTTTCCGGTCGTAGTGGTGGCTGATCTGGCGAAACCGTTCAACGAACAGGACCTGCGCGGCGAAATTATTTTTGATGAGGAATTCGGCTTGTGCCCGCGTGTCAAACCGCCCCGACATCGGATGTCGGGGCATTATCCGAGTTTGCCGCATTGGCTCGCGCAACAACGCCAGCGCCGCGAGCAATGGGGCGAGGAATTGCGGCTGCTCTACGTCGCCATGACCCGCGCGCGCGACACGTTGATTCTCACCGCCACCGTCACGCAAAAAAAATGGGAAACGCTTTGGACAAAACCGGACGCGATCACAACACAAGCCATCGTCACAGCAAAAAGTTACGCCGACTGGTTCGCTCTCTGGTTTGCGCAGCAGGCAAATGGGTTGAGTCCACAGCAAACTGAAGGCGAATTCCCGCATTTGCGCTGGCGATTCACGGAGGATGAAGAATTGGCAAACCGGCGGGACGAGAGCACCGGCTCGCGGGGACGCTCGCCCCACCGGCTTAAAACACTCGACCGCGCCACGGCGGAAAAACTCCGCGCGGTTCTAATTTGGAAATATCCGTTCGCAGCGGCAACGCGGCGCGCGGCCAAATCCTCCGTGACCGCATTGCGACGGCAGGCCGGGGAATTGGACGATGAAGCGGAGCAGGTTTTCAGGCTTCAGTTTTCAGCAAAACGGCTCGCGAGGACGCTCGCCCCACCAGCCCGCAATCCGCAATCCGCAATCCGCAATCCGCAATTGAATGCGGCGGACGCGGGCACGGCGCATCACAAATTTCTTCAGCATGTCTCGCTTGAAAAAGCAGGGGACGGCGCAGCGCTCGAAGCGGAGGCAAAACGCCTGGAGCGCGAAAAAGTTCTGTCCACCGATGAGCGCGCAGTGTTGGGTTTGGAGGATGTCGCTGCATTTTGGAGTTCGGATGTCGGACGGAAAATTCGCGGGCAAGCGGCTCATGTGCGGCGCGAACTGGCGTTCACGGTTAAATTCAGCCCGAAAGAACTGGCTGAAATCACCGGGATAAAATCAGAGCCGGAGCTTGGAAGTGAATTTGTCGTCGTACAGGGCGTCGCGGATTTGGTCGTGCTGTTGCCGAAGGAAATCTGGCTGGCTGATTTCAAGACGGATGAAGTTCACGCAAATGAATTGCCGGAGAAAATACGGCTCTATGCGCCACAACTGAAACTTTACGCGCGGGCGCTGGCGAAAATTTATTCACGCCCCGTCACAAATCGCTGGTTGCATTTTTTGTCGGCGCGGCGGACGGTGGAAATTTGACCCGGGAAGGGACGGCGTGCCGCCCCTCCCGAAACCAAACTTAATCAGGCGATTGCAGCGGAAGTTGATCTCCCGCATTTTCCTGCGCGGGTGGATCAGTGGGAACAGATTCCTTAACGGCCGGTGCGGCGGGCGGATTTGTTTCGCGCAGGCGCACCAGCACGGGGCGCAATAGCCTTCCTTGAAACGTGTAACCCTGCCCGACGGTTTCGGCGACGACAGCACCGGCTGGCGGTTTCGTTTCAACGCCCATGGCCTGGTGCCGCTCTGCATTGAACGGTTCATCCGGCGCGGCGGCGAACGGCGTGAGGCCGATGCGACGCGCGGCATCACGACAGGCGTTTTGGAATTGCGTGAGTTGTTCGGTCAAATGCGGCTGACCGGAATGCGCGGCGGCGGCGTGCAGCGCGAAAGTATGGTCGAGAATGCGCACGAGCACTTGCAGCCATTCGGCTTCCCCGCGGCGGAATTTTTCAACTTCGAGCCGGAGCGCGGCCTTCTCGCTGTCGTTCATTTTTTGCATAAACCCGGCGAATTCACGAACTTCGGCGGCCATTTTGTCGGCAATTTCCTTTGCACCGGTGGAAGTTTTTTCGGCCTGCACCTGTGCATTCGTCCATTCGTTCGTTGCGGAAGAGATTTGCGCAACGAGGCGTTCGAGGTTTTGTATTTTTTCGGCAATGGCGCCGACTGCGCTGGCGTCAACCACCTTGATGATGGCGTTATAATCGAAAAAGAACGGCATCGCGCCGAGAATCGCGCCCAGCGCAACGCAGGCCGCGGCGGTGACGATTTCCCAGCGGCCAATCGGGCGCGGCGATTGCCAGAAAAGAAAGCCGGCGACCGCGAGCAGCAGCGCGGTGCCCAGCAGAAAAGGCCACTTGGGAACCTTCCAATTCACCGTGTCTTTCATTGTGGCCAAGTTTCAGGGAAACACGCCGCGAGCGCAAGCAAACGCCTTGCTTTCCACCCGACTAACCGTGCGTGTGGCACAAATCACTCGTCGTGCGAGAACGATTGCGGGTCATTGTTCCTTAAACGGCTTAGTCCCAAATGCGAAAGGGCATTCCACCAGGCCCCAAGCACACTCCGCACCTTGGGCATTTGTCCGGCTGTTTCCATGCGCGAATGCGGTGCAACGCCGAGATGGGACAGGCCAATTTTAATTTAATCCACTTTCGTGTGCCGCGCGGCGGCAATCGGTTTAATAATACAGCAAATTCTGGCGCGGCCTTTGGGGGATTCTCCTTTTGTTGTGACGCTTTGAATTCAACTACTGCGTCGTAAAGTTCTTTGCAGTTGGCGCATGATATGGTTTGGACGGCAATATACTCACCGCGATCCGCGCCGCCGGACACACGGGCACGATAACCGCACTCGGAACATTCAAAGAAATACGTGCGGCCCATAAGCAGTTTGCCGAGTCGTGGCTCGGAAGCGCATCAGTTAAGCCGGTGCCAGCCCACCTATACGCTCTTCGAGCTTCGGCACGGCAGCCCCGAAAACATTCGGGGCTGGTGGGTTGGCCGGGACTCGAACCCGGGACCAACCCCGAAAACTTTCGGGGCTGCTCTATCGGGTTGACCGGTTGCACCAACGTTGCAGCAATGCCAACGCGAGACGAGGGTTTTTCTTGCGTTTCATTTTGCGTTCCAATGCGCGAGCCTCTGCCAACGTGGCTGT
>Ga0187873_1002992_pt1 | contig 12374 bp, 10 predicted proteins | sample June2016WEW_16_1_2_FD_133012 | JGI IMG/M metagenome (GOLD analysis project Ga0187873, IMG submission 133012) | Peatland microbial communities from SPRUCE experiment site at the Marcell Experimental Forest, Minnesota, USA - June2016WEW_16_100 | ecosystem: Environmental > Terrestrial > Soil >... | reverse complement strand
GCCGCGCGACAGTTCTCGGTGCCTCGCGCATTTCGCGGGGGGCGTTTCCTCGCGAGAGCCTCGAAAACTCTATTGAAACCTATCAAGCTGAAGACATATTTAGCTCTAGACCGCCATGGTAGCCCGAGAAAGTATTCTCTATCGCAGGAAGCCACAAAGGAGATTTTATAAGAGCTGCTCTTGTCGGCATAAACAAAATGCTCGTATTCAAGAGGCAGAATCACGACATCGCCTTTTCGTAGCACTCCCTTGAGCCTAGAGAGTATGTAGTCAATTTCGAGCCCGGCATTCAGGGCCATATTTACCGTTGGGATACCAAATGCCTTTTGCACATCTTCTGCCCTCACGCCACAGAAAGTGCCACTGCCGCCGCCAAAAACTATTTTAGGCCTATCGCCGATTCCCCTCGCCAGCATCTCTTTTCTGACCATGCAGTCGTCTATCCAGCAATTCTCGGTATCGATCCAGGGCCACCACCTGTAAACTGCCATACAATAGAGAAGAGTCACGGTCAGGGAAGCAAAGATGGTCACATAAAAGTAATTCTTATATTGATCGCGCATCATCAAAAATTGACATATATGAATTTAGACGGTATATCTGTCGCGAAGATGCAGACGAAAGCAACGAACAGTAAAGAAACGGTAAACAGCCCTGCTACCCATCCAGGCCGAAAATGCTCGGCCGTCTGATTAGAATTCCTCCCGAATAGAGTCAAAAGTAAAAAACCTGCAATTATAAATATGATTTCCCAGGTTCTCTGCGTCGCTCCCAGCCAACCATCGGTGAAGGCGATGCGGCCCGACAGGAAGCCTAGGTCGGCGGACCAGGAGAGGGGCAACTTTATTCCGTTTATGCCGACCATCCCCTTCAGCACGCCGACAGCATCGCTCCAATCTTTAGCTCTAAAAAACAGCCAGGAAGCATTGACAAAATTGAAGGTGAGAATCCAGGCCAAGAAGGTATTCATTCTCACATTCAGCTTTCTCCAGAGGTGGTACACGACCATTGCCACACCGTGAAGGAAACCCCAGAAGATGAAGAGCCACCCGGCACCGTGCCACAATCCGCAGACAAGAAAGGTGATCAACAGGCTTTGATATCTCTTATAATCGCCGTATCGGTTTCCGCCAAGAGGAATATAGATGTAATCCCTCAAGAAGCGGCTTAGCGTCATATGCCACCTGGACCAGAAGTCTTGAATGTTGATTGCTCGATAGGGAGAATTGAAGTTCACGGGCAACTTGAAATTGAACATCAGCGCCGCGCCCAAGGCCATGTCCGTATAACCCGAGAAGTCAAAGTAGAGTTCCAGGCTATAGGACAGGCTTGTGACCCATGCTTCTATAAATGTGAGCACCTGGGCATGCTCGAAGCCATTGTTCGCCCAATCCCCGCAGGTACGGGCAAGCACAACCTTCTTGAATAATCCTATGGAGAACAGGAAGATTCCCGTCGCGAGATTTCTGTAATTCACAGTCTTGTCTGCAACGGCCCCGAGTTGTGGGCTCATCTCCTTATACCGCATTATAGGGCCTGCCAAAAGGCGAGGAAAAAAGGAAACGAACAAGGCGTAGTTAAGAAAGCCAGATTCTGCAGTTGATTCCTTATACGCATCGATGAGATAGGCAACCTGAGTGAAAGTGAAGAAGCTTATTCCGAGCGGCAAGGCTATGCGAAGGACGCTGAAGTGTAAGTTTAGGATATTGTTGATATTTGTAAGAAAGAAGTCCGTATACTTGAAGTAGCCGAGGAGGACGAGATTCACAACTATGCCGAGAGCAAGAATGCCTTTCCTTCGGGAACCAGCTATGTCATTCCGTGTGCCACACCTACCAATCGAAATTCCAACTAAATAATTGAACAGGATGGATCCCGAGATGAGCGGTAGATACTTGACGTTCGCATAACCATAGAACAACAGCGATGCGGAGACAACCCACATTTTCGACAGGAGAAACCAACCTCTGCAGTTGAGCAGGAGATAGACTGCAACCGCCGACGGCAAAAAAAGGAACAGGAATAGCGGGGAGTTAAACAGCATCGATTACAGATATCCCGATTTTTTCCTGAAGACGTCGATGACGCAGCATAACTTTAACCTGTGCTATTCACAGACATCGTTTCAATCCTTTGGTACTGAAACTGCATTGGCCCTTCACAGCGACCGTTCCCATGAGCGCCACACTTTCATTCAGGAAAGTGAGGAGCTTCGGACCCATCTCCAAGCCCCTCATATGTCGTGTCTTATCGCGTTTCCACAAGCTTTCGAGCTGTGTGGTGGATAGTTACCAGGCTGGCAACCCAGCATCCCGGCCCGTGGTTATCCCGCTGTTCATGGATTTTGGGAGAGCAGTCAAAATTGCTTTCATTTCGACTCTACTTTCTGGCTCCCTGCAAAGCAAGGGAACGTCAGTATCATACCCAAACCTGAGCGGGAACACAACAGCGAACTGTCCACTATAAGGGGTAATCCCAACATTCGTGCAACCAGGGGCAAATCAACTAGGAGCTTGTCGGAGAATTCTTAAGAAAGCCCAAAGACAATAAGAATTGCTAGTATTATCAGTCCTTGGAGCCACCAATCTTCTAAACTTCATTTCTCCACCTGTTGCCTTGCCCTATGGTTTTGGGTAGCTGCGGCCATATCTTCTTCCCCAGGAGGTCCGGATCAACAAACCGTCATGGAGGAGTGACGGGGCGTTACATTACATGTTTTTCCGAACGTGTCTCATTTCCATTGACACGTTCCCTAGCGGGCCGCTCCGAGACGGTAAACCTCCACATAATCCGTTTTCTCCCTGAACTCCGCGAAAGGAGCGGGACCCGACAGACAACTCCTGATGAATGGGGAGTCCCGCTCTATTGTCTGGTCGATGACCACGTAGCTTACCCCCGCAGCCTTCAAGGATGTCTCAACCTTGTCACATTGCTGTGCCTTTGCGGCGACTGCCGCCAGATTCACCCAGCGAGCCCCTGCATAAAAACTGGGGATCGGCAGTCTTGCTGCAACAGCTTCCGCGCGCTCCTCCCGCAGGATCAATCCCGCCTTCTTCTGCAAGCCCCTGCGTTGATCCCCGGGATCGATCCCCTGGAAAAACGCCAGTGCCGCCATGGCAGCCAGTGAAAGACCGATGAGCCGGCTCTTGTGCCGAAATCCGGGCCAATCCTCTTATTCGCTCCCGGCCTCGTGGGGCTTGCCGGCAGGGTGACTCCGCTGGTTTTCGGGATCCTCCTGATTTTCCTCTGCTTTCGCTTCACTCGGGCGAGATGGGGTCTGAAAACGGGCGCCTGGGCGGCCACCCTCGTCGCCCTTCATCCGTACATGGCACAGTATTCCGTCCGGGTCTTATCCGAATCCCTCGCTACGTTCCTTTTTACCGCAAGTATTTTCTGCTTCTATAAGGGATGGACTACGGAAAAGACCGGGGACCTCTTGTGGTCGGGCATACTCCTCGCATGTGCGTACCTCACATGAGCCGAATACATCATTTACTTTATCCCTCTCTCTTGTGTGCTCATCGTGCAAAAAGGAAGGACAAAGAACATCCCGGCGTTCGTCATCTGCCCTCTGTTGCTCACTGCCCGCATGGGCATGGCGAGACCGGAAACCAGGAGGTGTCTCATGTTTAAGAAACTGTTTCTAAGCAGCTCCGAAAACGGCCCGATCATCAAGGAGGTGCTCTGTGAACACCTCAGCGAAGAGGAAACGCGGACGGTGGAGGTTCTCGGAGAGCGCTTTGGATTTCGGTGTTTCATGTACGTGTTGCAGCTCGCTGCCGCAACAGCGAAGAGTATGTGCCAAGCGGGTCAGTTGACGTATTCCTGTGCACGCCGTCCAAGAATGAGTACTTGTCCAGACACGCACAGACGTGATGCGGGCAAGGAGTTCTGGACTTCTTCAAGGGTGGGAGGAATTTATCGAAGAAGCTGCCATGGAGCTGATTATGGCAGCCAACCGTGATATTTCCCACAACATCCATTTCGTAGGCCAGCATAGGGAACCGGCAAGTCTTCCCCATTGGGGACTCCATTTGAGTTCGGTACTGAAAGTCTAGAGGCAAGAGTTCCACTCTCAACAACTCCAGATCCTCATGGGAGTAGCGTCCCGCCGAATTCCAGAGCGGATTGGGTTGAAACACCACCCCAAGCTGGGCAGCACGTTGCTTCAGCCTTCTGAAGGCTTCGATGTTCTCTCCGCTCATAACGTAATTGACGATCCCGATTCGAAATCCCGATGACAGAACGTCCTTGATGCGGGAGAAGAATACATCCTCTTCGACTTGGCTTGGATGGTATGAGCACATCAAGATGAGTTTTGATCTATCCAATTCCTCGTATAAGGACGGTTTCCAGCAAACGTTAGTGTCAATGCGGATACACTCTGTCGTTGGCATGGTGCTAACAAAATTCAAGAAAAGGACGATCGACTTTCTATCGATAAGCGTCTCCCCACCCGTTAGAACGAGGGAAAGCCGCGTTCTTGCAAAATGCCTCTTGAAAGCTTCCTGCCACTTCTCGACTGGGAAGTTGTCGAACGCATGCGCCGTCATCCCGTTTCCCTTGGGTGCCCAACGATCATGCGTCTGGGGACAGTAAGGGCATCGATAGTTGCACCATTCAGTAAGCGTCCATCTGAGAAGAACGGTCGGTGTTCCCAACTTAGGCCTCCACGCCTTAAGAACGGGGTCTTGTGTATGCCACCCCGAAGCGATCTTTGAAAAGAGGGCGAACACGGCGGACGCAGACATTGATTACCTCCTTGACAACTCACCAAACGGTAGATGATCTTAGACCGAATAATGAACATTAAGGTGGATCCCTCTGCCTTACTTCTGGTGGACAATGCAGAAAAACATCTTGAAGCGTGGCACCAAGGTCTCTGATCTCCGGCCAAAAACAGTTTGTGCAGGCATTTATAATTGGATCACCGGGACTTCCGTTCTTCAAGTATTTGCGGGCTGCCCGGAACATCTCATTTTTCCAAACTTCAGCAACCGTTTTACCATCTAACGAGCCAAAATCATCGGCTTCCTTCGCGATACTACAACAGGGGGAAACCGAGCTATTTGAATTTATGGTACCGACAAGATAATGCCAGTCGCACCCCTTGTAACGGCAACGGGACAGCGATTCTAATACCTCTTCCATGCTCTGTTTAGGAACTTCCGGCTTCTTCTTGTATTTGTCCATAACGTATTCATCGAGGGATGAGAGCCATTCGGGAAAATTAACCAAGTCAACGATCGGGGCAAGTGGTTTAAAATCGACTCCTATCCTCTCAGCATAGTGCTTTGCCTCCGAAACTTCCTTTTCGTTATGAGAGAATACGAGAAACTGCCAGAGGATATAGGGGTTAGACCTGCCTAGTTCTCTTTTTGCTTTCACGAAGCGTTCCATGTTTGACAGTGCTAATACCAAATCTCCCTTGACCCGATACTTGCTATAAGATTCCTGAGTTATCCCGTCTATAGACACGGTTATAGAATCAAGACCACCCTTAATAAGAGCCTCAATAGTGTCATCCGACAGTTTCATGGAAAGATTAGAGCTGAATCCCACATTGTCAATGCCTGAATTCTTCAGGATGTTCACCATCTCGACAAAGTGGGGATTCATGAGGGGCTCCCCCCAATTGCACAACCAGACGCTAAACAGATATTTCCCCATTTCGTCCATTATCTTTTGAAAAAGGGGCAGTTTCATAGTCGTTCTAGGACGCATAGGATCTTGATCGCGCCCCGATAACTTCGGCACCACGGAGTGTGTTCTACAGAAAACGCAGTTCAACTGACAGGCAGATGAGGGATCAAGCACAAGGCCTATTGGATAACTCGTCGGGTCTTCAACCCCGGCGTGTTGCTCTATTAGGGCAAGCAGGAGATTTTCGTACTTGTCTTTCGGCTTCATTGCGACGATAGTCTAACACCCCGATTTTGGCGCTGTCAAATTGATAGCTATTTTTTCCGGAAGTGGGTCATTTCGATTGAGACGCTCCCTAGCGGGTCGCTCCGAGACGGTAAACCTCCACATAATCCGTGTCCTGCCTGAACTCCGCTATAGGAGCGGGACCAGACAGGCAGCTCCTGATGAATGGGGAGTCGCGCTCTATTGTCTGGTCGATGACCACGTAGCTTACCCCCGCAGCTTTCAAGGATTTCTCGACCTTCTCACATTGCTGTGCCTCTGCGGCGACCGCCGCCAGATTGACCCAGCGAGCCCCTGCATAAAAACTGGGGATCGGCAGTCTTGCTGCAATAGCTTCCGCGTGCTCCTCCCGCAGGATCAACCCCGCCTTCTTCTGCAAGCCCCTGCGTTGATCCCCGGGATCGATCCCCTGGAAAAACGCCAGTGCCGCGATGGCAGCCAGTGAAAGACCGATGAGCAGGCTCTTGTGCCGAAATCCGCTGAAAAACCCGCGCAGCACATATACCCCCTGGGCAACAAAGGGCATTACAACGGGCGCAAATTCTATGGAATACCGTTTTGTCGAAAGGGGGACAAAGGAGCGGCCAAGAATGTGCATCGCCACAAGCATGACGATCAAGAGCCGATATGACCTCTCGACCCGTCTAAACCCGAGGATAGCGAGAAAAAGATAGGGCAGACACATGGCTTCACAGAAATGGTAGAGGGTGGCAGGGACGTTCTCCAGTGCGCCCGACACGGAGACGGTCCCGAAGAAATGGGCGAAGGATGAACCCGGCATCGCTGCCTGTTGCCACGCGAGCATCTTTCTGTCGATCACCCAGAAACCGGTATCGGCCCGCAGATACAGGAGAAACACGAAGGCGGGGATAAAGAAGCAGGCGACGAATAACCCCGCGTCACGATAGCGGCGCTCTTTGAAAAGCAGGAGACAGGCAAGGGGTATGAAGTAAATGATGTACTCGGGACGGGTCAGGTAGGCGAGGGTCAGGAGGATGCCGGAAAGGCCGATGCTCTCTGTCCTCTTTTCGATCCATCCCTGGTAGAACGAGAAAACAGCCAGGCCGAAAAGGAACGCGGCGAGAGATTCCGAGAGCACGGCCCCCGAATAGCGGACAAGATACGGCTGAAGGGATACGGCAGCCGCCACGAGAAGAGCCTCCTCCTCCCGGAAAAACCTGCGTGCAAAGAGATATGCGGCCGGGATAAGGAGGACCCCGAAGAAAAGCGACGCAAGCCTGCCCGCCAGTTCCACATCGCCGATGAATAGATGAAAAAAACCGACAACCATCGGGTAAAGAGGCACTCTCACGCCCTTCAGGGCAAGGCTGAATGCACCTTTTGCATAAAGCTCCGCTGCCCGCGCGTACTCGATCCCGTCCAGCTCGATGGCGCCGCGACTCACCAGGTCGAATATCCGGAGCAGCACACCCGCGGCGATAAGCAGACCGACATACGTTCTCGTTCTCATTCAGCATAAAATATATACTATTTTCACCGGGCCCAACAGCGGAAAGTCTGATAATACTCTTGCCATGCCGGACCTGATTTGGCATCCGGAAAGGCGCTGGATACCGGCTCGGACCATGACTGGATACCGGCTTTCGCCGGTATGACGAGTGAGGGGGCCGGTATGACGGCAAACAACACCGGACCTATTTTTTCACAGCTTCAGGGCGGCGGACGCGAGACTTGACTTGGCCGGCGGAATTGCACTATATATATAAACGCTCTGAAAATAGTGCTGAGATATACCCCTCACCCTCGCCCTCTCCCGCAAGGGATATAAGCGCTAACATAAGAGGAGGGGGAAGTTGGATGCGACGATTCGTCATACCGGCGGAAGCCGGTATCCAGGGCAACTTAAGGTTTCTGGACCCCGGTTTTCACCCCCGGATTCAAACCTTCCGGGGCAGGCTTGGTGACGGCTTAAGTTAGCGCTTATGCCCGCAAGGGGAGAGGGATAGATAGGTTCCCTTCCCATCAAGGGGAGAGGGTCAGGGTGGGGATGAAAAGGATGTCGAGACTACTCTGAGACTGTTAATAAGGATTATGGGACGGACGGCGACCGTAAAGAGGGTAGTGACTATTGTCCCCGGTGTTCTCCTCTTTCTGCTCTTCTTCAAGGGGGCGGCGGCGGTCTACGCGGATGAGACCCTCATGCCCATATTCGGGGAGGGGCGGGTGCAGGTGAGACTCTATACGGACTACCTTTGCGGCCCGTGCAGCCGCATGGAGCCGCGGATCGAGTCTCTGCTCAAGGACCTGGTGAAGAAGAAGGCCATCACCCTGACCCTCGTCGATACCCCGATCCATACCCTCAGCCCCCTCTATGCTCGCTATTTCCTCTACATCCTCAGCCAGGAGAAGAGGCTCGACCGGATCCTCCGCTCCAGAGCGGTGCTCTTCGGGGCGGTGAGAGAGAAGGTGGCGACGCCGGAGAAGCTGGAGGGGTACCTGAAGGCCCATGGGGTGCGGTTCAAAGAGACCGATGTGGGGCCGACTCTTGCGGCCCTCTCCGTCCTCATACGTGAGGACAAGATCCGCTCGACCCCTATGTGCGTCATAATAACCAACGGGAACAAGGGGGTTTTCAAGGGAGAGGCGGAGATCACCGGGGCTCTCGGGCTGCTCAAGTGACCGGGAGCGCTTCCCGCGTGAAATGAAGAGGGGAGAGGGGAGACGGGGGCAACCCCGCGCGTGACTACAGTGCTATCGACGGCGGTACCCACATGGCTGGAGAGAGGTTGGTAAACAGGATCAGAACGACTTCGGAAGTGTTGATCCTATCGGCGATAGACCTTGCCGCGCTTCTTCTCATATTCCGTTTATCAGTCCTGGTGAGGACGCATGTGCTGCCTTCGATTTACCCCAATTTCCCGGTTAATCCGCCCTTCAAGAATGTCGCCAATCTTTTTTGGGTACTTCTCGTATGGTTGTTTTTCTTTTATTACGAAAACCTTTACACACGGTGGTTCTCGCTCTGGGATGAGATTGGAGCCCTCATAAAGGCTTCCTTTCTGTCGACGGCAGCGACATTTGTCATCATCTCGATGGGAAAACTGAGTGATGAGATTTCAAGGACACTTGTCGTGGTCATGGGCGCCATCACTATCCTGCTGGTTCCCCCGGTGCGGATGCTCTCCAAGGGGTTGCTGAGAAAACTGGGGTTCTTCACGCGACGGGTGCTTATACTGGGAGCATCCGATTCAGGGATGCGGGTTGCAAGGGCGCTGCGCAGAGACCCGAATTACGGCTATACCGTTATCGGCTTCCTCGACGATGACCCTGAAAAGATCGGGACGCGGATAGACGGGGTGAAGGTTCACAAGGGCATCGATAATGTGCTTGCCTATGCAACGCGATCGAACGTCAAGGACCTGTTCATAGCCCTCCCCGACGGGGAGCGGGACAGGATCGGTACTCTCATCGATAATCTTCAGCATAAGTTCGACCAGGTACTGTTCGTCCCCGACATGTCGGGAGTCTTTGCCACGGAAACCACCCTGGTCCACTTTTTTCACGAACAGGTGTTCGCGTTGAAGGTCCGGAACAATCTTTCGCGCCCTTTCAACATTGCGGTTAAGCGCTGTTTCGACATCCTTGCGAGCAGCCTGCTCATGATCGTGCTTTCGATTCCCCTGCTTATCCTTGCAGCCCTGATAAAACTCCGTCTGGGAGGACCGGTATTCTTCCGGCAGACGAGAATCGGCAGGAGCGGAAAACCTTTCGGCTGCCTCAAATTCAGGACCATGCATGGAGACGCCGATGAGCAACTGCGCGCTCTTCTCGCGACAGATGCGGAAGCCAGGCGGGAGTGGGGCACCTACCGGAAACTACGGAACGACCCTCGGGTCACCACGTTCGGGGAATTCCTGAGGTCGATGTCACTCGACGAGCTGCCGCAGCTCTTCAATGTACTCGTGGGGGAAATGAGCCTGGTCGGTCCACGGCCCGTGCTCCAGGAGGAGATAGACCTGTATTACAAGGACAAGGCCGAATTCTGCTTTTCGGTCCGCCCCGGCGTCACAGGGCTCTGGCAGGTGTCGGGGAGAAGCGGCAACGGTTACGATTACCGGATCGCCGCGGATCTCTGGTACGTCAAAAACTGGAATTTGTGGCTCGATATTGTCATACTGCTCAGGACCGTGCCGGCGCTGCTGAGCAGGGCAGGGGCATACTGAAAGGGCCTGGATACCGGCTTCCGCCGGTATGACGAATAAGGGGGCCGAACAATTGAGACTGTTAATGCCTTTCTAGTCTTTCGGCCAGTAGTTTTTGTGGCGGGTGATCTTCCGTTTTAAGAAATCGGGGATAAGACGGTGATACTCGCCTACGTTAAAGCCCAGGAATTTGCAGAGAGCTTCAGCGAAGGCATAGGGGATCCAGCGTCGTCTCTTCGTCTCCCGAAAAAACCGGATCTCCTGCCGGAAAAACTTTACCCCCTCGCTATGGATGTTGACCTCGGCGAGCGATTTAAATGTGCCGTTTACCGAAACGCCGATGTCAAAATACCTGCCGAAGACCTGCCTCAACGTAAAGTCATGCTCATGCAGGACGGTCGCCTGGGGCACATAGGCCGTCTTATACCCGTTAAGGATAAGCTTCGCGGCATACAGCATATCCTCGTTCATCAGGGTGTCCGGGTCGAAGCCCCCCAGCTTTTCGAACTCTTTGCGCCTTACCGCCGAGCAGACATTACTGAAGAAAAATGTCTTGATCCCCAGCAGGGGTATGCTCTCTTTCCCCTTAACCACGGCCTTTTCAGGATAGTTAAAACGCCTGAGGAACTGTTCCGGCGGCGCCGCGTTCTCCGACGCGATCTGTCGTCCATACGAGGCGGCGATCCCGGCGCCGGTCAGGGGTTCGATGAGGCGCTCCAGCAGGTGGGAATCGGTTGGGAGCGCATCCTGTGTCAGGAACGCGATCAACTGACGAGAAGCCAACCCGGCGGCATAGTTGCGCGCGCTGCCGTGAGAAAAGTCCCGGCGCCGGATCTTGACGAAGGTCACAGGAAAGGTGTGTGCGATTTTTTCCGTGTCATCGTCCGAGGACGAATCGACGATGATGATCTCAGGCGTCAGCGTTTGACCCATCAGCCGCGTGAGCAACGGCTTCAGATAGCGCCCGGCGTTAAGCGTCGGGATGATAACGCTGATCGACCTCGGATCCATTCTCAATTCCGGTTCCGCTCCTGCAATCCTCTCTCAGGTGTGAATTCCAACTCAGCAGGCACGTGCAGCTCTCTTTCCTCCATGAATGTCACACGTTAAAGATACGCTGCCGACCCCAGGTTGTCAATACTTTTAGGCACTTTTGTCAGTTAACAATTAAAACCGCACTCTTTTGACGAGAGTTACGGTCTAAAACCGCACGCATGAGGGGTAGCAACGGGCACGGAATGACGGATAGAACGGCACGCGGCAGAACAAATAAACGGCCGGACCGCGGTATCTCCGGCCCCTTCCATAAGGACATTTTCGATATGGGCCGATTGCTCCCGAAACAAGGGATAAAAAAGGCGGGCCGACGGCCCGCCTTTTGTTTTCTTAGCTCTAATAGAGTATTGGTGAGCTTGGCGATACCGTAAAGCTGCTGCTGCCGCCGCCCCTACCATAAGAATCGAGACTGTAACCTCCCCTACCGCTGTTACCGGTGGTTGATGTGGTATAAAGAACTTCAACGGGTATTGTTTTGCATCCCTCGGCATTACACACACTGGCATATTGGAATATAGACGTATTAGGCGCATTTACCTTCACAATAGCTGCGAATCCCGAAGGGCTGACCGGGTGGCCTTGTGCAAGCGCCGCGGCCGCGAGCTGTGAGCCTAAGATCATCAACGGGGTCCCGGGGACGATCGTAGCAGTGTAGGTGATATTTGGGGTCACGTCTGCTGTCAGGATCGCCACACTGACACCATTGAGCCCGGTCTGAGTTGCATTTGACTGGAACTTAATGTAAGTCTCATTGCCGTTTGTTACTAAGATGTTCTCAATATAATACGTATTTGAAGGATTCAGAATAGTCCAGTCTAGGGTCGGCGCTAATAAAACCCTCGAATATCCGACCGCGACGTCGCTGCCGCCTCCCCCGCCTTGGAGGGTCACCGCAAGGTTGTAGGTCCCCGCATTGATCGAGACAGGCGGCGTTGAGGGCACGACCAATGTCATCGTGGCCGGCATACTGGGCGTATCCGGGGTGGTGCCTAACTGCGCGTTGGTATTCAGGTAGCAAATCTGGATGAAGTCGCCTGTAACCGATAGGGGAACAGACCCAGCCGTTAGCTGTGCCGCTGTAATAGCGGGCCCATTGTTGCCGCTGTAGCCGATAAACCCGATGCCTGCCAGATTCCCGGTTACCGTGAGCGCAAACGTATCAGCATCTGTAAGTACACGCTGGCAAGAACCCCCACCGGCTGCTACAACTACCAGGTCGTTTATACT
>Ga0187873_1002988_pt1 | contig 12381 bp, 8 predicted proteins | sample June2016WEW_16_1_2_FD_133012 | JGI IMG/M metagenome (GOLD analysis project Ga0187873, IMG submission 133012) | Peatland microbial communities from SPRUCE experiment site at the Marcell Experimental Forest, Minnesota, USA - June2016WEW_16_100 | ecosystem: Environmental > Terrestrial > Soil >... | reverse complement strand
GTGTCGAGTGTCGAGTGTCGAGTGTCGAGTGTCGAGTGTCGAGTGTCGAGGCAACGAAGTGCCGTCCCTCGACAGCCGACACCCCAGTGCTGCATCACGCAGCGAGCTTGATGCAGCCCTGTCGCCCCTCGACACCCGCCCCTCGCCCCTATGCAGACCTTGGTTGAAGATTTTCTGCAATACCTCCGCCACGAACGCGGGCAGGCCGAACACACCCAGCGGACCTACGCCGCTCTGTTGAATAAATTCGTGGCCTGGGCCGCCCGGCAGGGGATTTCGGATTGGAAATCGGTCGAACTGCGGCACTTGATGGCCTTCCTGCAGCACGAGCGGGAACGGGCCCTGACCGGCCCGCCTGGCGGCCCCAAAGGCAAGGACAATCCCCCGGGCGCCGGGGGCGGCGGCGCGTCCGGGAATCCCGCCCGGCGGCTGAGCAGCGAGAGCGTCTATCTGGAAATCGCGGCGTTGCGTTCCTTTTACCGTTATGCTGAAAACGAGAAGCTGCTGCCCGCCAATACCGCCGAGAACCTCTCTTTGCCGCGCCGTTGGAAACGCCTGCCTAAGGCGCTGAGCGACCGGGAGATCGACAAGCTGCTGGCGCCCGAGACGCCCGAAACGCCGCAGTGCCTGTGCGACCAGGCGGTGCTCGAACTGGCTTACGCCTCCGGCCTTCGCCTGGCGGAGTTGCGTCAGATTCGGCTCGAGCAACTCCATTTGGAGGCCGGCTTTGTCAATGTCATCGGCAAGGGCAACAAGGAGCGGGTGGTCCCGCTGGGCCGCCAGGCGGTCGGTGCCATCCGGCGGTTTCTTGAGGCCGGCAGGCCCAAGCTGGTCACCGCCCGTTCGCCGGCCACGGTGTTTCTCACCAAACGCGGCACCCCCTTTGCCCCGGTTACGCTCTGGCTGCGCATCAAGCAACGCGCCCGCCGCGCCGGCATTGCCCGCAACGTGACTCCCCACATGCTCCGCCACAGTTTTGCCACCCACCTGCTCGAACACGGCGCCGACCTGCGCGTCATCCAGGAGTTGCTCGGCCACGCCAGCATCGCCACCACCGAAATCTATACCCATGTCGCCGGCACCCGCCTCCGCGACGTCCACCGCCAATACCACCCCCGCGCCCGCCAGGGCGTCAGGGACAAGGCCGGAAGGCCGGGTTGAAAATTTACAATTGCAAGTTTTCAATTTTCAATTTCCAATCCGGGCCGGACAAAGAAACCGCAGAGTTCCCAGCGCGGCGAAGCCGCAGCCGAAGTGATAACCGCGGAACACGCGGAACACGCGGAAAGAAAAGCGGCCAAGCTCGGGATTCCGCGTATTCCGCGAGGGTATGAGTTTTGTCAACAGGGCGCGCTGGAACACTGAGGACGCAGTTGCAGGTTGGACGGAAGAGGCAAGACCTCATTCAAGCGGCTTTGCACCATTGAAAACTCTGTTCCCGGAGATCACGAGTTGGCCTGCCTGGCTGATTGGATTCCAACAACTCCAAGCGACCTTGGCTGGCGACCGCGTGCAAGTACCTTCGCGTTTCATTCGCTCCGAGCCTCGATTCCTTCCCCGGGACGACCAGAGCAACCAATGCTCCCGGGAACTCGGAACGCACTTGCAACCAAAGGTTAACCCACAGGTAGAACACCGATGGAAATCGCTCTGCTTCATAAAGTGAAACCACAATCACATCGGCCCGCGCCAAGGCCCGGACACCTTCCGAATAGACTCTCGGTTCTTCGAGGTCACCGATCTTCCATTCCGTGCAATGGATGGCCTCCTCGCCAACCACCTCTCCCAGTTGCTCACGCACCTGTTCAGCCCGTTGCCGGGTCAGGGCATCCTGATAAACGAGTGCGACATTGACGACGTATCCTTCGTTCGGGCCGGCAACCTGCATTCCGTCCGCCGTGTCGCTTCGGTCGCTGATCAAGCTTTGTTGCGTAAAGCGCATAAGTCATTCTTCAATTACACCAGACCACAGCCTGGTCGCCTCTCCAAATAAATAGAAGGCTCGGCGGCGTTAAAAAGCCATAAACGACTTTTACCCGCTTTCTTGCGTTCAAAGGCCCACCTCCATTGGCCGCATAAGAAAACCTCTTGGGGATGGGGACTGGGTCCGGCTGTCGAAGGCTGGGCCCGGCTCCCGTCTCCGCTTCCAGGATTTTGCCTGAGGACAAAGGGGCGCTTAGCCTTCAGGACTTCGCTTTACTCCATCCTTGGCGGCGGCTTCGGGGGCGATTTTCACGAGGGCATTGGTCGCGGCACGACGTATGCCATAATCTTGGTCGGCAAGCCGGGGCGAGAGGGCCGGCGAGGCGGATCTCGCCTCGGGTCTCCACGTCCCCAGTAAAACGCACACCGTTCCGAATTCTTTCGGGTCGGTGGGATCAAGTTGGGCAACGAGGACCGGGATTACCACATCCGCCTTCTTTCCGGCTAACTTCCCGATGCTCCACAGGCCACTCTCAATGGACCTGCGCACCTGGATCACTGGATCCTTGAGCGCGTTGGTGAGGGCAGGCACGATGATGTCTTCCCGGACACGTGCAGCCAGTTCCAGAACACGTGTCAGCCTGACCTCCGGCAGCCAGCCTCTCCGCTTTTCAACCATCAACCAAAAGGACAAAATGAGTCGCTTTTACTGAATGCGGGTCGAGTGGTTTTGCAGCCAGAACACGTCCGGGCTGTTGGGAGTGCTGACCGTCGAGATCTGGGCCGGGTTGATGATCGCCCGAGTCGTCCACTTGTGAATTTCGGAGTGGCCGTCCCCGAAACCAAAACCGCAGGCCTGATTGTGATAGCTGGCGGGATAATCGACGACTTCTTCCGCAGCGTTTGGGCTGCCCGTAAAACCGGTCATCTGGACGACAAAGAAGCCGTCATTGATGCTGTCCTGACGCTCGTCCAGCAGGACGAAGGTCATCGCCGGCCCCGGCCGGACCATGTCGGAGAGCCGGCGGAAGACCCGCCAGCTTGCTTCGGCGCTCCAGTTGTGATAAGTAGGCGGGTCATCTCCGTTGCCGCCAACCCAGTTGCTCATGGACATGCTGCGCGGGCGGGGCACGCGCGCGCCCGTGGTGGTGAGCCCGTAGGAGGTGTCTGCCGGGCAATGCCAGATGCCATACGCGTTCCCACAATAGGGCATCATCAAGCTCTTCTCGATCGTGTTGGTATAATCCCAGTTGCCCCGAACAGCCGGATTGCTGTCGTCCAGGTCCCAAGGGGAGCCCGCCGGGCCCGACCACACGCAAGGCGCATCGGCCGAGTTCGAGCCGTAGGACCAAAGCAAGACATCGCGATTGTCTTCCGTGTACATGCGCCAAGCGGTCATGAGCTGCCTCGAGTTGCTCATGCAGAGGACACCCTTTGCCCGGCTTTTCGCCTTGGTCAAGGCGGGCAGGAGCATGGCCGCCAAAATGGCGATGATGGCAATGACCACCAGCAATTCGATCAAGGTGAAGCCGGGCCGGCGGGCGGGTCCGGCTTCACGTGTCGGAAACGAACTCATTGAATCAGGCGATAGAAGTGGTTGGCGGGCCCGATCGTCGTGGTGAACACATTCATAGCACCTTGCACGGTGGGGTCACCCGCTTTGCTCCAACTCGCCGGCGAGAGGCTGGTTGTCATTTGCAACGCATAGCCGGCTGCGGCAGCGGGCCAGGAGATGGCCAGACTACTACCGGTCCGGGTGATCTGCAGCGTCGGGGGCGGCGGAGCAACGGGCAGGCCAATCCGAACATAATCCCACTGGGCAGCATAAGCCCAGCCGAGGATCGTGGCGTAGGGCGCGGTATTGCCGGTCTTGTACCGGGTATAACTCGTGGTCCCCATGTTCGTAGCATCGATAAACGTTGTGAACTGCTGGTTGGTAGTATCCACTTCCACGCGGATGACATGGAAGTCGGGCGACAGACCGGGGTAGGTGGCGATCAGGGCGCCGTCATTGTTGAAAGTCAGCGCCTGGGTGCCATCGGCCAGCAAGGCCAGCCCGAAGGAGAACTGGCTGTAAGCATTATCGCTGCGCGTATCCATGTTGACAAAGAAGTTGGCGCCACTCCATCCGTTTGGATCGGGCGGATCGACCACGCCAAGACATCTGCATCGCTCTTCGACGATGAACGGAGTGTCGAAATTATCATAGGGCCTGGTGTCCAAAATCGGATTCCAGCCATTGCCGACGGTCAGCCAGCCGTTCGTCACGAGGTCGGACCAAGTGCTTCCGGCAGGAAGGGGGCTTGACCGGTTTACCCAGTCGCCCGCGGCGGTCGGATCGGCCCCGGCAGCGCTGAATTCGAGGTCCCAGATGACATTAAAGCCGCCGGGGGGGACCGTCATGGTCGTCCCCATGGCGACGTTGGAAAGGTCCGACACATTGCCGGCCGCATCCTCCGAGCGAATGGCAAGGTAATAGGTGGTGCTCTGAGCGAGTGAGGTCACCTTGAACCGCTGCGCGGTGCCCGCGGGCTGTCCGAAGTAAAAGAGCGTGTCCACTGGCGTGGCATTTGCCCAATTGTTGGAGGTAATCGTCTGGGTGGAATAGCGGAGATCATAAGAGACCACCGGGTTAGTGTTGCCGGGATCGCTCGGGGCGGTCCATTCCGCCCAGACCCAGGAAGAGCCAATGTTGCCGGCGTCGACCACCAAATTGGTCACCGCCGCGGGCCGATTTGTGTCCGTCTCGATGAGAACTCCCAGGAACTGGCCGGAGATGGGATTCGTCCCGGGCTGGGGCGGTGGCGCGGTATCCAGCGTCCAGGTGACGGCCATCGACTCTTCAGGGTAAGTTCCAATTGCAGGGTCGGCCTTCTGGAGGGCCTCGAGATAATACCGCTGGCCGGCGACGAGCGGAATGGAGCCCGAAGGGCCGCTGAGATCATAGCTCCGCGCGGGATGATCCTTGCTGCCCGTCGCGATCAATTGAAGGTTCGTGGGGTTGTCATCGGTGGACAGCCAGAGTTCGCCAGCCAGGTTGGCGCTCAGGTAGAACAGATAATTGGTCGTCTGGTCAGGCACGATGAAGCCGCTCAATCTTTCGCCCTCCGCCATACCCCCGACATTGCCGGTGATATACCTGGCGGTAGGTATTTCGAACTGAGGCACGTAATGAACCTCGGCCGGCTTTGCCGGATAATTGGTGGATGCCCGCAAATCATCGACGGTGAATCCCGGGCAGTTGCAATAGACTTCCAATTTAAGGAAACCTGGACTGAAGGATTGCGCGGCGCGCACCTGGGCGGCGCCCAGGCAGGCCGTGAGGAGAATACTCTGAAAGAGAGCAGAGTGTTTTTGCTTCATATACGTTGCCGATTTGTTGTTTACGAACCATGCACCACGAAGGCCCACTTGCGGACGACCGTGTTCAAGATTTGCAGGAACCTTACCAACCTCCCGACCGCTTGTATTGTCCCCTAATAAGGATACAGGAGTCGTGGCGGACGACGGCGCGGGTCATTACCGGTTGAGCTTGGCGACGGCCTGGGCGCGCGAACGGACGTGAAGTTTTTCGTAGATGCGGCGGCTGTAGGTGTGGACCGTGCCGAAGCTGATGGCCAGCTTTTCGGCGACCTCCTTGAAGAGATAGCCTTGGGCAACCAGTTCAAGCACCTCGCGCTCGCGCTGGGAGAGCGACTCGACTTCGGGATTGGGCGCGCCGCCTTCCTGGAAGGACTGGACCACTTTCCGGGCAATATCTCCGCTCATGGGCGAACCGCCCTGATGGATTTCCCGGAGGGCCGCCAGCAATTCGTGGAACGGCGTCTGTTTCAACAAATAGCCTGTCGCGCCCGCCCGCAACGCGCGGAACACCGCGTCGGCATCCTCATAGACGGTGAGCATCATGACCTGCGGACGCGGGCAAATCTCCTTCAACCGCCTCACACACTCGACCCCGTCGATGTCCGGCAGGTTGATGTCCATGATAACGATATCCGGGTCGAGTGGCGGAATGCCCGCCAGGGCGGAGGTGGTCGTGGAAAAGCCGCCCAGGAACTCGAAGTCTGAATCGGTGCCGATCAACTGCCCCAAGGTCGCCAGTAATTTCGCGTCATCCTCCACGATCGCCACCCGGATTTTCCCCGGCGCCGGGGCCTCGCGGGGAGCGGACTCTGTCTCAGCTTGCATCGTCCTATGTGAGCGTCTTGGCTTCATGTCCGGCAAGTCGCCTGTTTGGTGGACACCGGCAGGTTCGGGTCGGGCCGCGGCACGTGGAAGGTAACCACCGTGCCCTGTCCCGGGGCGCTGCGGATGAGACACTCCCCGCCCAGGGCGGCCAACCGCTCCCGCAAATTGACCAGGCCGTCACCCCCCATGGTTTCCGGCGCGGCGGGCAGCCCCACTCCGTCATCGGAGATTTCCAGATCGAAGGAATCCTCCCGCTGAACCAGCCGCAGCCGCAACTCGTCCGGGTCGGCGTGTTTGATGGCGTTATGGAGGGCTTCCTTTGACGCCAGGAACAGGTTGTGGCGCACGCTGCCGGTCAGCGGCCAGGTCGGCAACACTGAGGGCAGGTCCAGGCGGCATCGCAGGCCGGCGGCGCGGGCCTGATCGGCGGCCATCTTGCTGATATACGTCACCAGCGCGTCCAACGTGTCATTGCCCGGGTTGATGGCCCAGACGATTTCATCGAGGCGCCGGGTAATGTCCCGCGCGGCAGTCTGGATGGCCGCGAGGTGGCCGTCCGGTGTGTGCGTCTGGGCCGGCTCGCGCCGGCCTAGTTCGGTGAGCAGCACAATCCGCGTCAAGGTGGAGCCAAGGTCGTCATGAATGTCCCGCGCGATGCGCGTTCGCTCCTGATCCAAAGCGCGCTGCGCCTCGAGCAGCGCCAACCGCCGGCGCATGCGGCGCATGGAAACCGCGTGCGCCACGCGCGCCACCCCCGTCGCCAAACCGGCAAACACCGCGCCCGCTGCAACCCAGCACAAAACCATGAAAGTCCGGGTTTGGTGGAAGAAGGGCTCCTGCACCAGGCGAATACGGGCGCCCGTGTCGTTCCAAATCCCATCGCTGTTGCAGGCCGCCACCTGAAACTCGTAGGCGCCGGGCGCCAGCCTGGCAAAACGGGCGGCCCGCGTGTTCCCCACTTGAACCCAGTCCGAGTCCAATCCCTGCAACCGGTACTTGTACCGCACCCTGTCAGGGGCGATGTAAGTGAGCGCCGCGTAGCCAATCTCGACGCTCCTGGTTCCCGGTGGAATCCGCAACGCCGGCCCGTCGCCTTGGGCCAGGAAGGAGACCGGCTGTTGATTGAGTTTCAGGCTCTCAATCACCACCGGGGGCGGCCGCTCGTTGAGTGCAATGGCCGTATTGACCGCCACGACGCCAATGCGGGAAGCAAACCACAGCCGCCCGTCGCGGCTGCGCGCGGTGCCCTGGCCCCAAGGCCCCGGACCGAAATAGCCCGGACGCACTCCCCGCGTTCGGTCATACTGGACGGCGGTGACGCGCGAAGCAACGCCCCGAAGGCAGTCCTCCGCCTCCGCGCGCCGGATGCGGAACAGGCCATTATTGCAGCCCAACCAGAGGTTCTCCCGTTCGGCCAGGAAATTGTTGATGCCGCCCGTTTCCGCCAAACCCGCCTCCGGACGAATCACCTGCCACCGGCCGGCCTGGCAACGCCCTAGCGCCACATCCGAGGCCAGCCACAACGATTGCCCCTCCCATTCCAGGCTGTTGGCACGCGTGCCCGGAAAATCCGCGGCGAACCGCAACCAGGACGTCAATTCCCCGGACCCTGCCCACCGGCTCACCCCGTCGGTCGTTCCAATAAGCAACCCGCCCCCCAAATTCGTTGCCAGGCTCGTGACCTGCATGAATGGCCACTCCGCCTTCTTGGCCGCCCCACCCTCGCTCGAGAAAAAAAGACCGGTGCCGGTGACAATCCACACTCCGCGCCCGTCCGTGCAAAACCGTATATCTCCCTCGATGCCCTCGGCCACTTCGGTTTTTCCCTGGCGAAAACGGTAACAACGATGATCGATGACGACCCACAATTCACCGGCGGGAAACTCGACCAGGTTTTCCACCCCGGGGTTGCCAGTAAAGCCGACGTGCTCCCAACCATTGTCCCGATACAAAAAGACACCCCGAACATATACCGACGCCCAAAGCCCGCTCAGCCCGGAATAGAGCGTGTTCACTGGCCCTAATCCCTCCGCCGGCCCGTAGTTCTCGAACGGGATGTTCCGCGCTCGATAAAGCCCGTCGGCCGTCCCCGCCCAAAGACTCCCCTCCTGGTCGCGGAGCAGTGAAAAGATAAACGCGGTCCTCAGATCATTCTCCTGCACGGGATATACCCGGCCCGCTTTCACATAGCATAGCCCCGTATGAGTGCCGAGCCAGAGGTTGCCTTCCAAATCCTCGCAAATCGCCCCCACCCCCTCGGACGTCAATCCCTGGGCCGCGGAGAACGGAATGACCTCGCCCGACGGTGTCACCTGCATCGCCCCAATCTTGCTTTCCGCGCCCAGCCAAAGACTCCCGTCCCGCGCCGGGTAAACCGTAAAGAAGTTGTTGGTTATTGGATAAGGACGATCGAAGCGGCCCTCGCGATAGCGCGCCAACCCGTCGCTGGCCGCCAGCCAAACAGTCCCCCGCCGGTCTTGGGCAATCCCCCGGATACTCCCAAACTCATTTGTGATTGAGCAGTAATCCTTAATCCGGCCATCAGGAGTACGCATCAATAATCCCTCTCCCCCAATCCACAAGTTCTCGTTCCGATCCTCGTACAGTGGAATCCCCCAATCGCTCGCCTTTGGCAGGGTAAACCGCATGGGCTTGGCTTTGCCGTGCTCCCAAAGAACCAAAGTGCCAGCCCCTGACTTGGACACCCACAGCCGCCCGCCTTTTCCCGCCGCCAACCTCGCCCAGCGTTCATCCCGCACCCCAGGAGGACTCGGCACGAGCGCAAACTCCTTCCCGTTGAAGCGAGCCAGGGTGTTGGAGGAGGCAGTGGTCCCCGCCCAGATATAGCCATCTGTAGTCTGGGCGACGGAGACCACATCGTGACGCGGCAACCCATCGGAGGTCTGCCAGAAGTCATACTCGGCGTGGCGGAGCGGTTCCGCTGACGACCACCCCGCTGGCGCCGCTTCCGGCAAACAAAGGCCCAGCCAGAGAACCGCGCGGACAAACCCGCCAGCGTGACCGCGTCGGCCTGGCCCTGGGCGGAACCGATTCCATACGGTTCCCACTGAGGTGGTCATACACCCCACTTTCGCCGCGTTGCCCCGAGGCTGACAAGCCAAATATCACCGAGGGCTGCGCGCGTCGGCGCGCCGCTCGTCATTCCCTCTTGGTTATCAGGTGGCTTTCATTCTAAACTGCCGTCCATGTTGGATATGGCACTGACGTCCATTGGGGCTGGTTGCCCTCCGGCCAGTTCGCGCGCCCAGGTTTTCCGCGTGCGCGGGCTGACGAAGGTCTATGGGAGCGGGGCGGCGGAAGTCCGCGCCCTGGCCGGGGTCGATCTGGACCTTTTTGAGGGGGAGCTGGTCGTCTTGCTGGGCCCCTCGGGCAGCGGCAAGACCACCCTGCTCAATAACCTGGGCGGTCTGGACTTCCCCACCTCGGGAGAACTCCTTTACCGGGACATGGACCTGGCCGGCGCCGGCGAAGATCAACTCACCGCCTTCCGCCGCCAGCGCGTCGGCTTCATCTTCCAGTTTTACAATCTTATCCCGAGCCTGACCGCCCGCGAGAACGTGGGCCTGATTACCGAGATCGCCCGCGACCCGATGCCCCCCGAGGCCGCCCTGGACCTCGTCAACCTGGGCGCCCGCCTCGACCATTTCCCGGCCCAGCTATCCGGCGGCGAACAACAGCGCGTGGCCATTGCCCGCGCCATCGCCAAGCGGCCGGAAATCCTGCTCTGCGACGAGCCGACCGGCTCCCTGGATGTCCGCACCGGCATTGTCGTCCTGGAAGCCATCCAGCGCGCCAACGTGGAACTGGGCACCCTCACCGTCATCATCACCCATAACGCCGTGATGGCCGACATGGCTGACCGTGTGATTTATCTCTCCGACGGCTGCGTCCACCATGTCCGCCAAAACCCCGGCCGCGCCGCCCCCAGCACCCTGAACTGGTAAGCCGCCAATGCCAAAACTTCGTTCTTCGCACTTCGTCCCTCATCCTTCATCCTTCATCCTTGGTTCTTAACTGCCCATGCTCCTGGACCGCAAACTCTGGCGCGACTTGCGCCGCATCAAAGGCCAGGCCATCGCCGTGGCCCTGGTGATGGCCTGCGGTCTGGCCATGATGATCGCTACGCGGAGCCTGATTCATTCCCTCGAGTCGACCCGCCAGGAGTACTACGAGGCCAATCGCTTTGCGGAGGTCTTCGCGGCGTTCAAGCGCGCCCCCAACTCGCTGGCCGCGCGCCTTGCCGAGATCTCCGGCGTGGCCGCCGTCCTGCCGGCCATTTCCGTCCGAGCCACCCTGGACATTCCCCAACTGGACGAACCGGCCAGCGGCCTGATTCGCTCGCTGCCCGAGAGTCGCGCCCCGCAACTGAACCGGCTTTTTCTCCGCTCCGGCCGTTGGCTTTCAGCCGAAGCCCGGGGCGAAGTGCTCGTCGGCGAGGCCTTCGCCGAAGCCAACCAACTCCAACCCGGCGACCTCATCGCCATGCTCCTCAACGGCAAGCGCCAGCGCCTGCGCATTGCCGGGATTGTCCTGTCTCCCGAGTTCATCTTCATGTCGCGCCCCGGCACCGCCCTGCCGGATGACCGCACCTACGGCGTCTTTTGGATGCACTACAAGGAGCTGGCCACGGCTTTCGACCTCGATGGCGCCTTCAATTTCATCTCGCTCACCCTGGCCCCCGGCGCCGCCGAACGCCCCGTCATCACTGAACTGGATCGGCTGCTGGCGCCCTACGGCGGACTGGGCGCATACGGCCGCGCCGATTATCCCTCCCATATTCGCCTTTCGGACGAAATCCGAACCCTCAATATCTTGTCGATCGCATTCCCGGTTGTCTTCTTGAGCGTCGCGGCGTTCATGACCAACGCGGTGCTCTTGCGGCTGCTCTCCTTGCAGCGGGAGCAAATCGCCATCCTCAAGGCCTTCGGCTTTACCAATCGCGAAATCGTTACCCATTACCTCAAGTTCGCCTTCGTCATCGTGGCCCTGGGCACCTTCCTTGGCGGCATCGGCGCCCTCGCCCTGGGCCGCCACCTCACGGGCCTTTACCACGTCTTCTTCCGGTTCCCTGAACTGGCGTTCCGCCCTGATGTGGCGGTCTTTCCCATGGCGTTCCTGGTCGCCGCCGGTGCCGCCGTTCTGGGCGTCTTGAGCGCCGTCCGCCGCGCCGCGCGCCTGCCGCCCGCCGAGGCCATGCGCCCTGAGCCGCCGGCCAACTACCGGCCCGCCATGGTCGAGCGCACCGGCATCGCCCATCTTCTGTCCCACACCTTCCGCATCGCCGTGCGCAACCTCGAGCGGCGGCCCGTCCAGGCCCTGTTTACCGTAACCGGTCTGGCCCTGGCGACGGGCATCCTCATCGTCCCCAATGCCTTCCGCGACGGGGTCGCCGAGGTCCTGGATTTCCAATGGGACGTCGTCCAGCGCCAGGACCTTAGCGTCGGCCTGGTGGAACCCGGCAGCGTCCAGGTTCGCCACCTCTTCCGCCAACTCCCGGGCGTGCTCGCCGTCGAACCGGTCCGCCAAGCCATCGTGCGCCTGGGTTTTGGCCACCAGCGCCGACAGCTTGGCATCCTGGGCCTGCCTGCTGCCGGCCTGCACAACCGCGTCATCGATGACCAATACCACGAAATACCGCTCCCTCCGGCCGGCCTGGTCGTTTCCAAGAAACTCGCCCAGATCCTGGGCGCCCACCCTGGCGACGACTTGGTCGTCGAGGTCCTGGAGGGCAAGCGCCCGGTGCGGACCGTCCGGCTGGCCGGTCTGGCCGAAGACTTCTCCGGCATGGCCGCCTATATGGAGCTCCGCGCCGTGAATCGGCTCCTGGACGAAGGCGATGTCATCACCGGGGCGAGTTTCACCGTCGACGCCGCGCATCGGGGCGAGTTTCTCCGCGCGCTCAAAGACATCCCGCGCGTAAGCTGGGTCGCCATTAAGGAATCCATGCGCGAGAACTTCCGCCACTCCACGGCCCAGAGCATTGGCACGTTCCAAAGAATCTACCTGGTGTTCGCCACGGTCGTCGCCTTTGGCGTGGTTTACAACAACGCACGCATCTCGCTGGCCGAGCGCGCCCGCGAGTTGGCCACGCTGCGCGTCATCGGCTTTTCCCGGCGCGAGGTCGGCGCGGTCCTGATCACCGAGTTGGTCATCCTGGCCCTCGTGGCCGTGCCGCTGGGCCTGGCGCTGGGCACCGGCTTTGCCGCCGGCATTGTCCGGCAGATCAATACCGAAACCGTGCGCGTGCCC
>Ga0187873_1002984_pt1 | contig 12390 bp, 10 predicted proteins | sample June2016WEW_16_1_2_FD_133012 | JGI IMG/M metagenome (GOLD analysis project Ga0187873, IMG submission 133012) | Peatland microbial communities from SPRUCE experiment site at the Marcell Experimental Forest, Minnesota, USA - June2016WEW_16_100 | ecosystem: Environmental > Terrestrial > Soil >... | reverse complement strand
TGGCGTGTTGGTCCACGGTGTGAATGTCCGGCCGGGTAAACCGACCATCCTGGCAGTCTGTAATGGCAAGGCCGTGGTCGGCCTCCCGGGGAACCCGGTCAGCGCGCTGGTCATCGCCAGCCTCTTTGTGGTTCCGGTGATCGAGAAACTGCTCGGATTGAAAGTTCGCCGCCCGCGCGCCCGCCTACAGGCGATTTTAATGACGAACATCGCCTCCCAGGCTGGCCGTGAGGATTGGGTGGCTGTGAAGGTAACTTCCTCCGGAACTGGTTGGCAAGCTGAGCCGATCTTCGCCAAGAGCAACCTGATCTTCTCTCTAGTTCAGGCCGATGGGCTGATCCGCATTCAGCCGGACGTTACCGGTTTCTCCGCTGGGGAGGTGGTCGAGGTCTATTTATATTGAAGTTCTGGTTTGCTTAGTTGTGGAATTTGTTTATATAGTACGTCTGATGTGAATTGAGCCTAAAAGGTGGGGACCGCCTCAAAGGTTTGAACGTTAACACCGAAATCGATCAGAAGCAAATAACGCAAGAGATGGCTGGTCATTTTGGCAATGACTCGAGTACACAGGCCGACAATGGTTTTTGCCAGTAACCGTTCGATATTTCGGCCGGTATCCTGGATCTCGTGAAAGACACCTTCGATGCGTTCCCGGACACTGCTCAACCAGTGATTCAAGTTACGAGTATTCTGGACATATTGGTTTGAGCGGCGAGGGGTCCAGATCAGGTTGTTGGTCTGGTTGAAGATCTGGGTCTGCCATTCCAGGCCGAGGAAGCCCTTGTCGGTGAAGAGATCGCAGCAGGAAAAGTGATCGATGATCGTTTCGGCTGCCAGGCGTTCATCCAGGTTAGCCGGAACCAGGCCGTACACCATCGGAATGCCTCTCAAGCTCGTCACGGTGACCAGTTTGTAGCCGAAATATTTGAGTTTCCGGCTGGCACAAATGCCATAACCGGCATTTCCGAAGAAGTCGCTGTGACTTTTGTTGCGCTTATAGCCCAATACCGGCACCGGCTTCGTGTCCAACAGGTAGCGAGTCTGGCAGTTCCAGCCTTTTTGGGCGATCCAATACCGGCGCAGTTGTTCCACCAGCAGCCGCAAGGACCGGGAGCGACGATTGAACTGGCTTTGGTCGACCAGCTTAGGAAACAGATCCAGATAGTTGGCGCGCAGGAACTCAATGTACTGGGTCTCGCTCGGGTACGGAATGTAATCTTGCGCCAACATCAACGTCATCACTTCGCTATCCGTGAATTCGGGTTTCTTGCCAGGCTTGCCTCGGAGCAGCTTCACACCTTCTGCTTGATACCAATCGTCCACGAGAACAAAAATAATGGTCAAAATGTCAGAAATGGTTATACTTGTCATCGGGAATGTCCTTTCAAGATATGGTGTGGCAACTTTATCTTGAAGGCATTCCCTCTTTTCGTCAATAACTTTTCGAATTCACATCAGACGTTAGTTATAAAATACAAGGTATGAAAATGTATGTCAATAGGACTTGAACCTCCATCCGCTAGGTTTACAACCCTCCCCTCACCGACCCGGGATTGTGAGATTTTCTTCAAATGAAATTGGTCATATAATATATTTATATATCATGCAAAATTGCATGATATATAAATATTCTTATCGAATCATAGTTAGTCCGATCTATGCACGAGAGAATACTTATGAAATCAAAATCAAAAGATTTGAAAAAACCTGTGCCCGCCAAGAAAGTTTCGCTTGGTCGTGTGCTTAACAAAAACAAGAAAATCAAAAAAAACGTCAAACATGCTGCAAGTGAACTCACCTCGATAAATGAAGTTCTAAATCAGGGGATAAAAGTCAGTACCCCTGTTCAGACCATCGAAAAGGCAATCACTCGGAACGAAGATGTCGAGCACAAAGTGGAGAGAGCCGCAGACGATTTGCATCAGGTTAACATCGAACTAGCCGAGCAGGTGGATGAACGAGTAGTCATCGAATCCGAACTCGCTGACACGAAGACCGATCTGGCCAAAGTGCGCGACGATTTATCGAAATCCCAGACTAAAGAGGAAGAAACACGAAAAATTACGTTTCAGGATGCACTCACAGGCCTTCCGAATCGTGTGTTATTTGAAGAACATCTCGACCAGGGGTTGAGCCTGGCAAAACGGCACGGTTGGGGACTCGCCGTCTTGTTTATTGACATCGACAAATTCAAGAGCATTAATGACTCTTATGGTCATGATCTGGGAGACAAGGTGCTGCTCATGGTGGCAAATCGTTTACAGTCTTTAATCCGCGACGAAGACACAATCAGTCGCTGGGGAGGCGACGAGTTTATGTGCCTATTATTGGAAGTCAAGCAAGAAGCCGATGTGACTCGCCTTGCAGAGGAGATGGTTAATCGGATTGCCGTGGCCTGCAATTTTAATAGGATTGTTCTTTCTATAAGAGCCAGTATCGGCATTGCCATATATCCCGCAGATGGAGAAACGGCTGACATCCTTTTTAAAAATGCCGATACGGCAATGTTTAAAGCTAAGGGAACTGAGAAGAGAGTTATGCTATTCCGCGAATCCGCTTTTGACTGATCCGTGACTTCTGGATCATCATTGCATAAGAATTCCCCTCAACCTTGAGCATAGAACTTCCATGAACATAGGCGCGGCTAACAAAGCGTGCACTCGACTGGTGGGATTCGTGCCGCAAAAAAGAGTTGATTCTATGCCTGGGCATTCTCTGTATAATGAGCATAGTCCACGCCCGCCCACCGCCACTAACTCAAACCGTTTGTGATAAAGTGACAATAAAAAATGTATGTATGTAGGACTTGAACCTCGAACCGCTAGGTTCGAGGTTCAAGTCCTCGGCGAGCAGCTTTTTATAAAAATAATTGCCTTTAGCTCAGGTAGCTAAGGCAATTATTTATCGTATACTAACGTCGCTCCCCAAATGCCACTTACAGACTAGTTTTCCCAAATCCCGAACCCAACCTTAGCAGATGCAATCCTAGATTGTCTGGTCCATAGCGCATACCGGCTGCTGAGAAACAGCTATAAATGCCTGTGTATAGGACTTGAACCTCCATCCGCTAGGTTCACAACTGCTTTCCAACTCAAGATATAAGTGTAGACGAATAGGACCTTGAAAGGGACTCCTAGCAGAATCAATTTGCCTTCAGCTCAATAGCTGGAGGCAAATTTTGCTTCTAATTTTGACAGGGAATTTAGGTTCTTATTAAATCCCCGTTTCCTGCCTGATAATGGATCGACTTGCTTGTTACGAAACTACATGCTCGGCATTTTGACGCCCATCTGCGCCATCGCCCCCGGAATGCCACCATCGGCAGGCGACTCGACTTGCATATGAGAGACTTTATCGCCCTGCACAGTGACGATATAGGTATCCTTCACTGATACCTTTTTCCCGGTTGCTGGGATGGTCGGCATCCCCGGCATTGGCAGACTCAACGGACCTGTATTTGTGCCACCCCACTTAGCTTTCACCGTAGCTTGATTGCCATTCACTGTGACCTGCTGAATATCAAATTTGAGGTCGGGAAAAGCAGTCGTTAGCCCAGCCATTACTTTCATGGCTTCCATCACCGGGACGGGCTGCGGCAGTACACCACCACTTGCCATGGCATCCGTGGTAACCATTGCTTTCATCTTTTCAGCATTGTTCATATTCGATACGAGATCACGGGCAACTTGTTCAATACTCATTAGAAACTCCTTTTACTAGTTGTAAATCTGACAATTATGATAATATAACACTTTATTTATATATTGCATAGCCTTGGATAAATCGAATTGCCGCGTATTCAAAGGATCACAAAGCAGCCTTTAGGCCGTGGGGTAAAATCGTTGCCGAACTGGATTTGAGCTAGAATCCGCTTGATTTTGAATCACAACAAAATTCTTTCTGGCTATCGCCATCCTATGCTCAAAAATCCCATTACATACCAGGTCAATTCACCCGATATCAGGTGAGAAGTAAGCATCTTATACGGGAAGGAAGGCCGCTCACGCAACCCTGGTTGATTGAATAACGTATATTTCCTTGGTAATTGATAATACAAATAAGGAGGAACAAATGACCACAGAAACAAACCCAACAGAACAAGGACATCAGAAACCAAAAGTGATTCATCAACGCGGTGCTTCAGAAGCCGTCTATGGATTTGGCCTCATCGGCGCCTGGATATATTACTTCACCCACTCCGCTACATTCTGGCTTGGCGTGCTGGGATTTTTCAAGGGCATCGTCTGGCCCGCGATGCTGGTCTACGAGGTGCTGAAGTATCTACATATGTAGCGACCTGTCCATCATTCTGAAAGACGACGGCGATACACTATTAACCGGCCTGGTGATTGACCAGGCCGAGTTGTATGGATTGCTGAAAAAATGCGTGATTTTGTATGCTAGGAGTCTCGATCAAACCTTTTCAACTCCTAAACAGAGTCAACGCCCGCCCCACCGTCACTCAGGCAAACCGTGGGTGATTAAGTAAGGCTAATGAATGTAAGTGTATAGGACTTGAACCTATTACCGCCAGGTTCGAGGTTCAAGTCCTCGGCGAGTTACTTTTAATACAAAGAATTGCCTTTAGCACCTCAACTAGAGGCAATTTCATTTATGCCGAGGAGAAAAAGGCGGTGATTGTTCTGAGTGGAATTTGGATATATACTGCATTTACAGATCATGCATAATTTCAGGTTACGTAAATATTCGTATTGAGTCATAGTTGGGTGACATTTTCGAACATTTACGGAATCAAGAAAACTAGCATTCAAAAAGACACTTTCGATTTACTTCATACGGAGATGTTCATCATGGAACAGCCACTTCAAACATATCTACAAGTAGCTTCATCAGGTAGACGCATCATGAACTATTTCATGGATACTTTTTTTGGGGAAATCGGAATAATTTTAATCATCGCCCCCCTTGGCCGCCTTATTTTTGGAAAATCTTTCACCTCCCATTTTTGGGGCAACTTGTTGTTTGTGTATGTTGTGGTATTCCTTTACTATTTCGTGTTTGAGACAGTGTTTCAGAGAACGCTAGCGAAATTTATTACAGGCACAAAGGTGATAATGGAAAATGGTTCAAAGCCAGACACCGGGACGATAGCGAAACGAACACTTTCTAGGTTTGTGCCATTTGAAGTTTTCTCTATATATACTGGCAAGCTGCCAGAGAAAAAAGGAACTTGGTGGCATGATCGTTGGACTACAACGCGGGTAATGAGAAACAAAAAATAAGAAGTAGGAATTTAATCTTTATTATTAATAAGGTGAAGAGGCTTCTCATTGAAAGCCGCAACCCAACGCCGGCTCCTGCGGACAGCGGCTCTGCCGCTTGGATCGGGTGCAGTATTACCAGAAGCGAAATTATGTCGCTTATCTCTCTCACCGCAAGTCCAAATTGGTTCGACTTGTGACCTTATCATCTAATGTTGCGCTGTAATAATAGTCTCAAGGACTTTTTTCCGATTGTTGTGCGAAGTAAAGATCCCAGCGCAATTGTAGATTCATCCAGAATTCAGGCGAGTTGCTAAAATCTTCGGGAAGTGCAGAGCATTACTTGGAGTAGCTCCTCGCCGTCCATTGACCAGGTTGTTAATGCGTTGACAGTGACCTGTCTCCTTTTCTTGATCCTAACCTAAATATTGGATCAGCTTTTGGGAGGCAGGTCACATCCCGGCTACTTCACGGCTGTCCGCTTCGCGCTGTGTATCCCCTATCAGACGATGCTTCCCTGCTTCCAGGAACTCCTTGCTCCATTTGTAGTACAGGTTGGGATGGATCCCTTCCCTTCGGCACAGCTCCGTGATCGTGCTCTCTCCCCGCAATCCTTCCAGCACAATCCGCACCTTTTCTTGTGCTGTGTACTTCTTGCGTGTCGTCCGGCGTATATTCCGCACGGTCGCTTCCACACTCTTCTTTTCCTCGGCCATTTCTTGCTCCTTTTCTTGAATTTTATATCCTCCTGGCCGAGAAAGTACACCTTAGTTTTTATTCTCGTTTTGTCTCACAAGATCTGACACGCTACAGTATGCTGCGGCACTTTGACAGAAAACGAGAAAGGTCCTTTTTTTATCCCAATCTCCTACTTTGAGAATGCCCTGAATTTCAGGCCGACGGTCTTGACATTTTCTATCTGCGTGCTATGCTAGCACTATCAGCACTCTTTATCTGCGGGGTCGGGAAGGTGTCTCATTGCAAAAATCAATTATTGTCTCAAATGTTTTGATGTGGGAATGGCCGATATTTAAGAATTGGGGAAAGAAATGTTACCGCCCTCCCTTTTAGAAAACCTAAATGAACTTTCCTCGAAAGAGAAAAAGGTGCTAGAGACTCTGGTCAAAGGATTTTCAAACAGAGATGTTGCTCTCGAGCTTGGTGTTTGTGAAAAGACTGTCGAAAAACATCTGACAAGCATTTATAAGAAGCTGGAAGTATCCTCGAGATCAGAGGCGATTGTATGGGTGATTTCACAAAGTAGGGATTTCCCCCAATGAAATTGAAGACCATAATGGGTATAGTCTAGTTGAGCAGTGGGGTAATTCGAAGCCACATATCCGCAATGCGACGCCCCGTCTAAAACTGAAGCTGCGCTGTTCTTTCTCCGACCGTAAGAGTGGCTGGCGTAAATTTGAGTCAAAGCCTCTATTTAGGTCATTTTGAATAAATCAAGGAGTGCCATATGGCGAAGAATGATAAGGCTAAGAACATTCAAGAAAATATACAACCTCTTCCAGGCAGCGAACACCCCCATCCAAAAGACAGCAAGCCGGTCGGACCGGCGGATGCCGGTGAGCTTGCGACTGTGACCCTGATCGTGCGACGCCGTACCGACGGCCTTCCGCTGCACGACCTCGAGTACTTCCATAAGACCCCCGCTTCCCAGCGCACGATCGTTTCTCACGAGGCTTTTGCCGAAGCTCACGGCGCCGCCCAGTCGGATTTGGATCGGGTCACTGAATTTTGTCGGTCGCATGGCCTGGAGGTCGTCGAAACAAACCGTGCCAGCAGGTCGGTCATCGCCCGCGGAACCGTCGCCAACCTCAACAAAGCCTTCGCGGTTAATCTCCAATATTACGACTCGCCGCGCGGAAAGTACCATGGCTTTTCAGGGTCGGTCCAGCTCCCTGCCTCGCTCATCGAAATTGTTGAGGCGGTCATCGGGCTGGATGATCGTCGGGTCCCTGCCCGGCACGGCAGCGCCGATCCCGCCGGAACGAATCCGCTTACCCCACAACGGGTGGCGCAGCTGTATGACTTTCCAGCTGGAAATGGTTCGGGGCAGACGATCGGCATTTATGAGATGCAGACATTCGATCAATTCAACAACGCCTCCAACCCCGGATATTCGGCGAATGATATCAGCTTGACGATGAATGCTTTCGGCGGCAGCTTGACTGTGCCTACCCCTACCGATGTATCCATCGACGGGCAAACCAACGCCGGCGTCTCTGATGCGGAAACAGTGCTGGACATCACGGTGGCGAGCGCCATTGCCCAGGGGGCAGCTATCGCGGTCTATTTCACTGCCGGTTCCAAGAACCAGAATATCATCCACGCCCTGCAAAAAATGATCCATCCGCTCGCGGGCGATCCGGTTCCGACCATTTTGTCCATCAGCTGGGGGTGGTCCCCGGACGATACTACTCTGTATATCACGGCCAGCGAGTTTAACCAGATGAGCCAGCTTTTCAAGGATGCGGCAAATCTGGGTATAACCGTCCTGGTCTGTACCTTGGACTGGGGCGCCAAGTACATAGACGCAACGTAGGCCCAGGCGAGCTATCCTGCCACGGATCCATGGGTCATTGCCTGCGGCGGCACAACGATCGGCAACATCAGCGGATCGAATTTTGATGAATATGTCTGGAACGATACCTTTGGAACCAACTCGGGCGCGACCGGTGGAGGCGTCAGCGGCCGATTCCCTGTGCCCGTTTACCAAAACGGATTCGGCATTCCCACACGGAACAACACGGGCACTTCAGGCCGAGGCATCCCGGATGTGGCCGGAAATGCCAGCCCCAACAGCGGATATCCGTATTTCCTGGCAGGTGTTTCCAAAGGAGATGTCGGCGGGACCAGCGCGGTGGCGCCTTTGTACGCGGGTCTGATCGCCCGGATCAATACCATCCTGGGCTTTTCAGTCGGCTTTATTAACCCGCTCCTGTACGCTTTGTCGGGCAGTGCCTTTCGGGACACGCTGGGCTCCCCGGGTCCTGCTAACAACACCTACGGCGGAGTGACCGGCTATCCGGCTGGCACAGGCTGGGACGCTTGTACGGGTCTAGGCAGCCTCAGGGGAGCCAGTCTGCTGGCAGGCCTGCAGCAGGCCTTCACCAAAGACTGCCTCTTTATCACCGACCGGAACACATTCGGCAAGGACGAGATCGATGCCATGCTGCATTTGGGAAATCCGGCGACCATCCCGGCGGCTTTCTATATCGAAGTCGATGGCTTCCGCCCAGGTGAACTGGGCATCACGACAGCCGATCTCACCGGAATTCCATCCGTTAATCCGGCCATCGTTCCGCTTTCGCCCGTGACCGGAATGACAATAGGGGACAGCCTGGGACGGGCAAGCGCCCTCATCGCGCAGGATTCGAGCCTGCCTCCTTCCCCACAGCGGTTCACCTGGGTCTTTCCGGTTAGCTTTACGAGTACGGACGGCTTTATACCGGGCGGACAGACGATAACGCTGACCGCTTCAATCAGCTCTGTTTCCGGTAGCGCAGATATCCAGTTGAATGAAGTTGCCAACGTCTATGAAGTTGACGGCGCGGTCTCCTGGCTCAGTGCGGATACGCGTGTTTTCATGGTGAAGGAAGGGGAGTCGTGGTTCAATTCACCGACCAAGGGATCAACGACGGCCGACACTTCGGCTTTCATTATATCCATCATCAACAACCTTAATAACAATACGACAGGCGGTCAGACGTTCGATTCCCTTCCGGCTGACGAGGATGCATCCTCTCTGGCGCTCTACCAGTACGATCACAACGGCAAAGCGGTTTTTAACTTTGCGGTGTCGCGCGTGCGCTACCGCTCTTTGAACCCTCCCGATCCTCAGAACGTGCGAGTTTTTTTCAGGTTGTGCCCGGCGCTTTCGGTTTCAGTTGATTATGATCTCACCACGACCTACAAGCGCTCGCCTGTGCTTAATCCCGACGGCCAGCCTATTCCGGTTCTTAGCGTCGCCAGTGGCAATATCGAGACGATACCGTTTTTCGCCGAAGACCGGGTGGTTGCAACCACCACCAGCATGGACCAACAGACCGACTCCGCCAACGTGCAGACAGTTCCGCACGATCCATCTGGAAACGAAGTCGAACATTATTATGGCTGCTGGCTGGATGTCAATCAGTCAGCGGATGGCCGGTTCCCATTAAATCCGTCCAGCGATGGCCCCTACAACGGGACATTGAATTCCGTCTTCGACCTTGTTCGCAATCAGCACCAGTGTTTGTTGACAGAAATCGCCTTCGACCCGGAACCGATCACCGGCAATCCGAGTCCGGCGGCATCGGATAAATTGGCGCAGCGGAATATTTCGCTCGTGCTCTCTGATAATCCCGGGGATGAACATTCACGGCGGATCCCGAATACGTTCATATTGAAGGCGACACCACCCAAACTTGGGGCAGGCGAGAGACCTGACGAACTCCTCATTGACTGGGGCAATACCCCCGCAGGCAGCACCGCGCAGATCTATCTCCCCGCGGTCCAGGTGTCGGAGATCCTGGGGTTGGCAGGTCGCATGTACTCAACGCACCGCTTGACGAAGGTCGACGATCACACCATCCAGTGCCCGGCTAGCGGCATCACCTATATGCCGATCCCGTCCGGGGATGCCTTGACCTATGCGGGACTTTTGACAGTCGATCTGGCTGCAGGAGTTCGCCGCGGTCAGCTGATCAAGATTCTGGTGCATCAAGTGACCAATGCCTTCGGGCCGCGCTACGATAATCAGCCGGTTGTCATAGAAGCCGCCGGCGCGCCTGCGGAAACCGGCGCAGAAACGCAGGCCCGCGTGGTGCGCTGGAGGCGGGTGCGCGGTTCGGTTCAAATTTCGATCCCGATCAGCAGCCGGGAGCTCATCCTTGAATCGGAGGAGCAGCTCCTGTCCATGTTCCGCTGGATCGAGAAGTCGATCCCCGCTCAGGACCGCTGGTATCCGGTGATGCACCGCTATGTGACTCAAATTGCAGACCGGGTCAGTGGATTTGGCGGCAATCCCAACCTGATCAAACCATCACCTCTGGGGGATGGCATTTCGACCGCAGGGGTATGGTGCCACCGCATCGAATGGCTGGTCATTATCTTCCTGGCACTCTGGATAGCACTGCTGGGAATGGCCCTCGCTACCCCAGCAAACCTGTTAATACCTTTGGTGGGTATATTGCTGGTGGCCCTAGTCGTAGTCTGGCAATTGCGGTGCAAGCCCGACCTGTGTACGAACATATGGGTGTTACTCCTGGGGACAGCGGGAGGAGCAGGCCTGCTGGGTCTCGGGATCCTGGGCGGTCTGAGCGGCCCGACAACGAATCTGGTTCTGGCGGTGTCAGGAGTCGCAATATTCATCTTCGCTCTTGTTGCCATGGTTCGCGGCTGCCTGAATAGAAGACGAACCTGAACCTGTGCGTCAGGCCGATGATATATGATCAAAGGCACAGCGCGTAATACAACACGCGCTGTGCCTTTTTAATTCCGCAAGTTTGTTTTTTTACCTTGTGGCTGTTGCCACTATCTACGATTGACGTCATTTCCAGCTGAATGGATAGGTGCTCAAGGGACATACTCGGTCCTCAGATAGAACAGATAATCCTCAATATCCTGTTTGGCGATCTGGGCAACTTCGACATCCCCCGCATAAGTTGTCCACTGCTCGAGCGCTCGCTTGTAAGAATCGACCGAACGATCGGTCAGGCCCTAGGCGGTTTTATAGTTCGTAAAGCCGATGACGGCTTTGCGTAGGGCTAACGAGAATGACGCTTATCAAAAACAAATCGAGCCATGATTTTTTTACTAGCCACATGACAGTTTGGTGTCATAGGTAAGCACAAAGTGAAATTGAGACAGGAATGGCATTGGTCAACCTCCTTTGGATAAAGCGTAAGCCGATCTAAAAAATGCTCAAGTCGCAGCGATCATTGCGATCTACCAGGTGACGCAAGCCCTGATGAATTGTGCGACCGCCGACAGAAATCAACCAGACATACAAAAAGGCGACAGCCAAGGTAAGGCGAGACAAACGCAAGAAATCGTGCAACATAGTACTTTCCAAATTGAAGCCGTGCTTTTTCAAATCGGCGTGCAGTTCTTCGCACCACATTCTGCGTCGATAGTAATGCAGGGCCATTTCACGGTCGGGCAGGTTGGTAGCCAGGCACCAGGGTTCTGCTTCACCGGTTTGCCAGTGGATGAGCAGATTGGTCGGGTAAATCTTTTGAGTAGTCAGATATCCTTTACCCAACCAAACACTTTGACCGGCCTTTTGAATAAAGCTGCCGAACGGTTTCCACTCGCTGGACTGCTCCAGCCAGAGGCCAGTGACCGATTTTTGGCGCAAAACATAGAACCAATGCCATTGATCGAGCCATTTCAGGGTTTCTACTGAGCCAAATTCGCAGTCACCAACCAGAAAAACGACTGTCCCAACGGGTAAAAGTGTCCTGACATAGTTCAGCAAGGCCAATTGCTTGTATGCACTGCTGTGACCACGCACATGTTTGACCCAAGTCCAGGCAATTGGGATATCCCGCTTCCGATAGGCCAGACTGACCAGAAGCAGCTGATGACCAAAGCCAACCTTCGTGCCATCCACGATCAGACGGATCTCTCCCAGACCCACGGCCTGGGCCTGCAGCCAGTGCTTGGCGATCGGCCGGTACCATTCCCGCACATGGACTGCCGGGTTATCCAGGAAGCGGCTCAAGCGCCGAGTGGTGCTTACCAGGTTCGCCCTTCTGGGGATCTCCCCAGCGATCTTGCTCAAACACACCGAATGACTTACGTAGATCCCAATCAGCAGCCAGACAAAGTTCCGTACCTGGGTAATTCTTTGCTTGGGTCGCAGTTCACAAATCTGGCGCATCCAATTATCATAGAGTTCGTTGATCGGCATTGGGTTACTCTGTTGCTAGAATGGTCTTCGACAAACCAATTCTATTGGAGAACTCGTGCCGATCAACACCTTTTTACTGGCAAATAACAATAAGGTCTCATTCTGGAAACAGCAGATTTTGCCAATAAAAAGCAATTTATTTGAATATCTGAGGTCGAAAAAATAGGCTTTTTTACTTACTTTCATAACAATAAGGACTTATCCTGATAATTCGCTTTGATTACCCCCGAAAGTTTGTTTTCCAAAATTTTGCCACTGGGC
>Ga0187873_1002982_pt1 | contig 12392 bp, 14 predicted proteins | sample June2016WEW_16_1_2_FD_133012 | JGI IMG/M metagenome (GOLD analysis project Ga0187873, IMG submission 133012) | Peatland microbial communities from SPRUCE experiment site at the Marcell Experimental Forest, Minnesota, USA - June2016WEW_16_100 | ecosystem: Environmental > Terrestrial > Soil >... | reverse complement strand
CTGGCGTACCTCCGGCAGGCGGCCGAGCGTGTCCATGGCGAGTTCGCGCGCCCGCGTGCCCGGCTGGGAATCCTTCGCAAAGCGCAGGCACTTCTCGATCTCGGTGGTCATGCGCGCGGCGATTTCCCCGAGGCGCCGTTCGATGAGCGTGCCGACACTCCGGCGGGTGACGGGGCTCTGCTCGAAAAAGCCCGGGAAGAGCACGTGCATCAGGTCCGAGGCCAGCCGGTTGACCGACTCTTCGGAAGGCAGGTTGGTGCCGTCGAAATGGTTGATGCCGCCGTGGGCTTCGTACGAAGCGAGGAGAGCGTGCTTGATGGAGTCGAGAGACATGGCCGGGTGCACACTACTTTCCGCGAGGAAGCCCGGCGGGTCAAACCGGATAACGGGACATGGCCGGGTAGCAACCACAAGGCGCATGTCCTCCCAAACCGTGGCGTTAAGCAGCCCGAACTGAGCACCGTTTGATCGGTGCCGGCCGCGAATTTCTGGCCGGTCTTCGCCTCTTGATGGAACCTGTTTTCAAGAGGGTAAACCAGGAGTAAGTTTTATCGTCATCTCCCGAACAAAATGGCCTTAGAAAGCGGGCAAATTATCTGCGCAGTCACATGACGCTGGGAAAGTGGTGCTCAGGACTCGAACCCGCCGAGCAAGTTGGGAAAGGCGCTAAGAGCGGGAAAGAAGCGGGGGAATCAGGCAAGGCCGATCCATGCCATTCTCCACGCATCCCCGGCCAAGCGGGGGAAGAGATGGCCGAAATCGTCACTGCGTGGCCAAACCTCTCGCCTGAAATCCGTCACGCCATCCTGACGCTGTTGCGCGCAGCGAAACGAGACGGACAGTGACTTATGAAATGACACTATCGAGCATCACTCCGGCCCGAGGGCCGGAGTGATACTGCGCGGGCTTGGCGGTCGTGCCGGAGCAAGAACTGTTTCAATCCGCACTCCGCCCCGAGGGGCGGAGTGATAGTGAACGTCGCGTTCTGCGAGGTGTCGAGGGTCAGGTTTCAATCCGTACTCCGCCCCGATGGGCGGAGTGATGTCTGTAAGTAATATTAATCATCAGGTGATGGAAGTTTCAATCCGCACTCCGGCCCGACTTTTGCCTTTCTAGGGCCATAGGAATGTTTCAATCCGCACTCCGGCCCGAGGGCCGGAGTGATATGGGCCTTGGGCATGTCTTTGCCGAGGCCGGGCAGTTTCAATCCGCACTCCGGCCCGAGGGCCGGAGTGATTCGTTTTCGGGGGATCCGTCCTACATTCCTTCCCTGTTTCAATCCGCACTCCGGCCCGAGGGCCGGAGTGATCCGTCCATTCCCCACTCACACCGTGATCCTTAAGCTGGTTTCAATCCGCACTCCGGCCCGAGGGCCGGAGTGATTCGCGGGATTCAACGGTTCCGCCTGGATCATCCTGTTTCAATCCGCACTCCGGCCCGAGGGCCGGAGTGATGATGCCACGGACGACCTTTTCGGCAGCCGAAATCAGTTTCAATCCGCACTCCGGCCCGAGGGCCGGAGTGATCCGGCCGAACAGCAACCGCCGAAGGGTCATCATGTTTCAATCCGCACTCCGGCCCGAGGGCCGGAGTGATGGCGTACCGGTTTGAGCCCGGTATGCCAGTCCCTTAGCTCGGAGATTTTGCGAACGTTGTCAAAGAACCAAAAATGAGCCGCCGCGAATGACTCAGAAATCCGTCTCAGACCTTGAGTGCAGAAAGAGATGCGATATCTCGCGAAAGGGTGCAGCAGCGACCGAGGTAGGTGGTTCGCGGCACGCAGATATTCCCTCATACGATCAGCGCATCTGTTTCTAGATCGAGCGGTTTGTCCACGCCATGATGCTCGATGCGGACGCGATCAGCTTGGTCGATGAAGTAAAAGCGCAGGGAGTCTTCGTCGAGCTTGATTTCGCGCAGCAGTTTGGCGCGCAGCTCGACCCACTCCGTTGCGCCCACCTGACATTCAAACACCGATTTTTGCACGCGTATGCCGTAGGACTCGCACACTTTGGCGACGCGGTGCAGGCGGCGCGCGCCGGGTTTGGCGTCAACCGTCGAAACATCATAGGTTACAACTACGAGCATGTTCCGGCCTCCTCTCAGGCGAACAGGTGGGGCAGGTAGCTCGGGATGTCGCCGCGTAGCACCCGCGCCAGAATCCGCGCCTGCAAAAACGGCAACTGCCCATAACGCACCTTCTCTTTGAATTGGACGTGCCGTGTCTCTTCGAGCTTGCGCTCCTGCCATGCCGCGACGAGCGCCTTGCGCCCTGCCTCGGTCAACTCCCAAGCACCGCCCTCTCGCTCGACGAAATCCGTGACCTTCAGTTCGCCGCGGTTGAGGAGCGTGATCGCCAGCCGGTCGGCGAGGGGGCGAAACTCCTCCATGAGATCGAGCGCGAGCGACTCCCGGCCCGGCCGGTCGGTGTGGAGAAAGCCGACGAACGGATCGAGTCCGACGGCGGTGAGGGCAGCTACACAATCGTGGCGCAGGAGCGCGTAAAGAAAGGACAGCAAACAATTGAGCGCATCCCGCGGCGGCCGGCGTTCGCGTCCGTCGAAAGGAAACCTTTCCCGCACGGCCGGCTTCAGATGCAAGGGAAACACATCGAAGTAGAGCGCGGCGGCGCGACCCTCGACGCCGCGAGCGGCATCGGCGTGCACGGCGGCGGGCAGTTCCCGTAGGGCGTAGGCGAGTTGTTGCGCGGTTGCAACCAGTCTGGTGCGCTCGGCTTCGTCGGTCGCCTCGCGAGCCGTACGGTTGAGCAGCCAGCGACTGTTTTGCACCTTCCCGGCGACAAGGTTCTTAATAAGCGGCAGGGCGAGCGCGGAGTCATCGGCAAACCGGTGTTGCGCGCGACGGAGGAGCACGGAGCCTTGAGGCACGCCCTCGACCCGCGCGAGAAAGCGACCGTGCTCGGACAGGAAGGCGACCGTCACGCCGTTCTCCCAGCAAAGCTGCATGGCTGGCGGCGAGACGCTGCTCGGTCCGAAAACCAGCACAGATTCGAGGTTGTGGATGGGTAGCGAGAGCTTGAGTTGGTCGTCCTGCTCGACGCGCAGCGACAAATGATCCCGGTGCACGTACAGTCCGGGCGTGAGCAGGTAGAGCGTGTTTTGGATGATCTGAGACACGGGGCGATCAATCGGTCGGGGTGTAAAGCTGCATCTCTGCGCTGCGCCAGGCGGTAGCAGAGCGGGCCAGCTCGGGCAGGCAGATTTCATGCAACGAGCAGCCCTCGCATTGGGTTTTAAGTTCGGCGGCAGGCGTCTGATTGGAGGCAACCAACGCGCGGGCGGCGGCGATGGTGTCGAGCGTGAGACGGCGCAGGGCATCATCGAATGGAATTTCGAGGCGGCGCTGCGACTGCGTGTAAAAGATTGCGCCGGACTCGACCGAGAGACTGAGCATTTCTTCGAGGCAGAGCGCCTGCGCGCAGAGTTGGACCTCATCGTTGTCGAAGCGGCGCTTGGGGCCTTTCTTGTATTCGACAGGACGTGCAGCCGCGATGCGGCCGTCAGCCGCTTGTTGGATTTCGACCAAGTCAGCCTTGCCGGAGAGACCGAGTTTATCCGAGAAGAGCGGCAGGGCGCGGAGGAGTTTCCAGCTCGCGCGCTGCTCGAATCCGGGGAAATCCACATGCTCATGCGCGAGTTCGCCGAGCACGGTGTGCTCGTTCTCGCTGCGTAGTCCCTCGATGAACTTCAACGCCGCTCGCCGCGGGCAGTAGAGGAAGTCGTTGAGGGCGCTGAGCGGGATGGGGTCTGATGAGTTCACAGTATCTCGGTCACTTCGACGCCCGCCGGGAGGCCGTCTCGATTCACTGTGACGATGTAGTCAGCGAATGATCGCGGGGCAGTAACGTCGGCCTTCTTGGCCACCGTAACGCGCTCGAATAATTTGTGGGCGGGCGCATTGCCGAGGGCGGAAGCGTGCTTGAAGACGACGAGCTTTTGGGGGGCCATCGTGCCGCGCGAGGCAGAACGGTCATGATCGAACATCTGGGTGAGCGCCTGCCAAAAGAGCGCGAGATCGTCGTCACTGAAGCCGGTTTCGCGGGCGAGATAGGCACTGATAAAACCGTGGCAGCGGTAGAGGCCATAGGGAATGAGGTTCTTGCGGCCCATCTCCCCTTCTTCCTTGTCGACGTCTGTAACCCGGGTGATCGGAAGATCAAGGGGGAGAATTCGGTCCACGCTGCGTGAGAACGTCAATTGAACCGGCCCACGAATTTGCCCAGCGTTTGGCCCGGTGGACATGACTGCACCAAAGCTCCGCACATCGAAGTAGCGGGAGCATAATTTCTGCTGAATCCTGCGAATGTCTTTTTGTGAGCGGCTTTTCGCCTTATCGGTATCCCACTTGCCATCTGCCTTCTTGTAGTCGGGCAAGTTGGCTTCCTTGCATGCGTCTGCGATCCTTGGGTTAAGGGGAGACTTGGTCTGGACGAAGATGTCCCGGCCGTCGCCTCCAACAGTCAGAACATAATTCCGGACCTTGCGCTTTAGGCATACGTCGGAAACGAGGCCATGCATGTCCTGCGGGTCGATACGCGGGGCGTTGGCGGCATCGGGGTCCCCGTTGGGATTGCCGTCTTTGCAGTCGAAGAGATAAACGAAATCGTAACGGTGATTCATGTATTGGGTAGTTGAGTGTTGATAGGTAGGGTTAGTGGTTTCGATTCAGATGCTTTCCTCGACGACCTCAGCGGCAGCTTCGGCGGCCTTTGCTTCGTCTCGGTCAGCTCGGTATTGAGCCAACTGACAATAATAGCCGAGGGCGAAGCGGCCTTGCTCTTCGAGACTTAGGGTCTGTGGAATACCACCAAGCTCTTCGATTCGGACACTCAGGTTTTCGAGTTCCTTCTGTTTGTTCGTTCCGCTGCCTGGGAACCGCGTGTTGGCCTTTTTCAAGTAGGCCGGCAATTTGGTGAATAACGGCCCGCATGTCGTAGCGGGTCGAGTCGCCACGCCTCCATAGGTGCGCTCGGCGATGGAGGCGCCGACTTTGCCGAGTGCCAGCAGCTGCAAGCGCCCGATCACTGCGAACAATTGGCCGCAGAGGTAGGCGCGATCCTTTGATTCCGGGTCGAGGCGATCTTTCATGGTATCTGTATCCTTTCGGTTTGGTGAACGAATGAGGCATGCCTTGATCAAAGCGAGGCGGGCAGGATTGTTCTTGTTTTCGTCGAGTTGGTGCCGGCGAATCGCTGCTGCGAGTATGGGTTGTGGGAGCGCACCGCCATTCAGAGCGGAATGCAGCAGTTCCGTGGCGGCCTGAGGGGCAAGTTTGCTAAAGTCTGGATTGCCATCTTTTCTGGGAACAAGTGTGGCGAGCAGGCCCCAAAGGCTGAAACCCCGTCGTGGCATTGCGTCAGATTGATCGATGACGGTCAGGTCAGAAAACCAACTTGCGATGTTGCGCTCAACTTCAGGGACAGTGCTTTCCAACCAATCCCGAACTACGATGCGGGCACCATTAGTGGACAGGCTGAGCGCATAGTAGAGATTGGAATCAAAACCTACCGGCTTCCGGCCAGTCTTCACTGATTCGATAAGTGTGGCCACAGCCTGCTCGTCGGGCTCGGCAAGCAAGTCGAAAGGATCTTTAGGCGTCGGCTGGCGCGTCCAGTGGAGATGAACAGTATTGTTGAAGACCAGCCCCTGGCTGCGGCTCTTCTCAATCAGGCTGTTCAGTGCGGATCGAAAGCTCTCCTCGGCACCCGTGCTGACCGGCGCGTTGGCAGCTTGCGAAAGTCCGAAGGACTCAAAGGCGGGGCACTCCTTGTTGAAGGAGATCAGCTTCGTGTCCTCGCCCAGCAATTTGATGAATCCAGCGGTTCGGCAGACAGGTCCAAGTCGCCCCGTGGCCAGACATACGGCCTCGATCGGTTTCTGTTCGTCACGCTGGCTTTGGTTCTTCCGTCTCCACCAGGCCTTGAGGTCGGTAGATTCCAAGAGGCGGTGTCCATCCACCGAAAAGGTGGCGTTGTTACTGGTCTTTGCTTTGGCAGCAAAGAGTTTTGCGTGAAGGCCGGCTAGCTTGGCGGCATCCCGGAGAAATGCCGCCAGCAACATGAGCCGCTTGGATTCAGCCGGGCAGCTCTTGGCCGCCTCCACGAGCAAACCCACAAAGTAAGCTTGATTGACCCGGCGCTTTTCACGCTTGGCGTTATCCTCAACGAATGCCGTCGAACGTTCCAGGCTGTCACACAGGAAATAGGAACGCCCATGGGAAACGAAATCAGGATCGGATTTCGGCCGCACCAGCCGTTTGGGTCTGGCTTTCTTCTCGCCCGGGTTCTCAACCAGCGGAATCGGGTCGCCCGCCAAGTTGCCGTGAGAATCGAGAGCGATCAGCCAGCGGACACCGATGGTTTCAAAATCCGGGTCGCCGAGGCCTTCGCGTTCGGCGTAGGCGATGAGGGCTTGGAGCATCATGCGGCACCTCCGAGTTGGGTTTTGATTTCCTCCCATCCGGGTACGGCGACGATGCCGTCCTTGAGTTTTGCCGGGAAGAAGGTGATGCGGGGCTGCGGCTTCTCGACTTTGCCGGGCTGCTGATCCTTGGCGACGTCGAGATGGAACACGTCATAGAGCATCAGGCCGAGATCGGTGTCGCGGTTGATGCCGGGGGCAACCTGCATGGCCGACTCGTCGGCAAGTTCGAAGTGGGCGGGAAACTCTCGGCAGCCGAAGCAGGGCTGGGCAAAGCACTGGCCCTTCTCCACGCGTCGTTGGAACATGGCTAGGTATTTGACAAGCGTGTCGTCGCCGCGGTCCTCGGCATCCTCAGGCTTGCGGCGCGGCAGACCGGCGAGAGGCGTCAGGTGCAGGCTGGCTTCGATGACGTATTCGACATCGCGCAGCGCGAGGGTATTGCGTTGGGTGCGGTCCTCGTCTGCCAGCAGCGGTTCCGGCTTGCGCGGGGAGAGGCGGGACTTCACCTCGTTGCGGCGGAAGGCGAGGAAGCGGATGGGTTTTTTCACAGCGATGCGCCGGATGCGCCAACGGAACTGCGGCTTGTAGAGGATGGCCTCCAGCAGGCCGCGCGCAGCGCTGGGCGTGATGACTGGGTAGCTCACACGCTCGACCTTCATTTCAGGTCGCGTGAAGCAGGCGAGATCGCCCCAGGTGCGGAGGTGGATGATCATAGGATGGTGTGGTTGGAGTGGCCGAGGCCGAGATCGTCGTCGTAGTCTGAGTTCCAGACCCAGAAATCCCAGTCCTCGGCAGGTTGGTAGAGGTAGCCTTTGGCCCGGGCATCGGTGAATTCAGCTTGGTAGAGATTGACGGAATAACGCTGTGCTTCGCGACATTCGGCAGCGGTGAGGTGTTTTTGAGTTTTCAGTTTCTCGGCGAGTTCATCCCCGCGGTCGCGCCCGTTCCTGTCGCGCCATCGCACCAGCACAGCGCGAGTTTCGTCGCCGATGAGACTGCAAGCTTCGTCTGCCTTTGGAAAATCGAGCGCCTCGCTGGCCGCGAAGACAGGATCGTCCTTGGCCGCCTGTGGGCCGAGCAATCCGTAGAGTTCGCGGAAATAGGCGGCGTAGAACTCCGGCAAATGCAGGCGGTCGGCGGCATCGGGATGGCGATGGAGGAATTCCTGTGTCTTGGCCGTGGCGATTCTGTAGGCCCCGGGCGCGGTTTTGTGATCCTCCGGGCGGAACACGATGACGGGGCAAGGCTCGGCGTGCCGGCCCTCGCGATTGCAGCGCCCCGCTGTCTGGATAATGGAGTCGAGCGGACCGAGTGCCCGCCAAGCGATGGGGAAATCCACGTCCACTCCGGCTTCGATGAGCTGGGTGGAGACGAGACGGCAGGGCAGGTTGACTCGGGGGTCGAGGCGGCGGCGGATTTCGGCGAGCTTCGCCTGGCGATGGGCCGGGCACAGGCGGGCGGAAAGATGGAAACGATTCTCTGGGGGCAGGAGCCGGAACAACTCACGAGCGTGGGCAGTGGTGTTCACCACGCACAGGACTTGGTCGTGCTGCGTCAGCTTTTTGGCGACGCTCGGCCAAGAGACGGTGCAGTCCTGGGGCGGAAGCTCAATTTGCGTGCGGCGGAGGGCCTCGGCCAGGCCGCTTTCGTCCGAGGTGATGGGCCTCGGGTTCCAAGCGTAGCGCAAGGCTGGCCCGGCGGAAGCAAAGGCCGGCTGGGTTGCGGTCATAAAAACGGCGGTCACGCCGTAATCACGGGTCAGCAAGCTGACTGCGGAGAGCAGCGAAGGAACGAGGTTGGGAGGCAAGGTCTGGACTTCATCGAACAGCACGACAGAGCGGCCAATGTTGTGCAGCTTGCGGCAACCTGACGGACGGTGACTGAACAGACTTTCAAAGAACTGCACGCTGGTCGTGACAATGAGGGGCGACGCCCAGTTTTCTTGGGCGAGCCGAGCTCGACGCAGACGGGTTTCCTCCGCATCCCTGCCCCGGTCGTCCGACCTTTCGCGCGGTGCCACCGCGCTGTGATGCTCCAATACATAGTCGGGGCCGAACCGGGATTCAAAGCGGTCGCGAAAGACCCGTGCGGTCTGTTCGATGATGTTGGAGTAAGGGATGACGACGATGATGCGGCGGAACCGGCGTGGGTCGTTGGGCGGGATTGCAGAATTGTGGTGAGCGATGTGTTGCAGGGCGAATGCAAGCGAGCTGAGTGTCTTGCCGCTGCCCGTTGGGGCGGTGAGCGTGAACAGGCCGGGAGGATGCGCGGCTGCAGCGAGACAGTCGGCAAGCAGCCGGCGTCGGCGGGCGTTCAGATCACCGGCGGTAGGCAACGAAGCGAGGTGCTGCTGAAGGAGGGCGAGCGCACGATCTGCCTCCAGTTCGGGAGCCGTCCGCCACGCAGCGGCTGCCGGGTCAAAGTGTGCTTCCGTATCCAGGAAGTCCGCGTCCACGAGGCAGGAGAAGATCATCCGCGTGCGAACAGCCTCGGCAAACCGGTCATCGGTGCGGTGCGGAGAAACACCCGGGAGTTGAAACCCGTCAGACTCGAAACGTGCCAGCAATTCCAGGATTGATTCCGTGCAGCGGGTGAATTGCACGCGGGTTTCGTCACCGAGCATCCGTAGCACGGTTTGCTTCAGTCCGTCTCCATCCAACGAGGGAATGCCGGTATGATGCCCATCCACGGCGAAAGCGGCAGCGAGTTGCTTCAAGTCGCTGCCCGCGTGAGCGGCACCTGCAGCCCAGTGATTGATACCGTGGATCGAGTTGTCTTGAAGGCGGTCTTGGAAACGAACTGCGTATTTCCCCAGATCGTGCAGCAGGCCGGCAAGTTCGGCTTCAGCGGCGAGGCCGAGTGGCTCGGCGAACTGCTTCGCCATAGCGGCCACGTTGCGCAGGTGCTCGGCCAACGGTTGCCAACGGCCGCTGGACTCGGGGAGCGGGCGGCCGTTTTTATCTTCGGCCGTGTGGGCGTAATAATGCCTGGGAGGCATTTCACGCTCAGGAAAACAAAATCAACTGATAATAGCAACCGGTTCCCATAGCGTATCTCCCGGGCGGTAATGCAGAGACGTGACCAAACGCAACAGCGGCAACAGACAGCCGACACCGTTTCCCGCGTCCAGAGCGCCCATTTCTGTGTTTAATCAGCGGAAACGACACCCGTAATCGGGGAACGGCCTTTTATTAAGGGAATAAACGGTACTATTTGGGAAAGAATGGGCGTTTAACGGTGATTTCCCTTTTCGCCGTTTGACCGAGGGAATGGGCGAAAAACGGACTTTAATCGGGAAAATAGACGAGGGGAACGGGGAATTAAACGGCGGAAAACGGTCCCATCGAGAGAAACAAACGGGGCTGGTTTGGGCGGAAAGGATCCCGAAAGGATTCTGCAATGGGCTTTCCGATACTTTGCCCATTTCCCACCGTTTTCCCCATTCTTTCCACCCGTATGGGAAAATAGGGAAAACGTTTGGACCGTAATGGACAACAATCGACCGCGAACGGACAGCTTTGGACAAAAGAATGGGCATAATTCGGTCCAGAAAAAGGGGGAACGGATTGGGAGATTGGGCGTTTGGGCCAATGGGGGAATCGGTAATTCGGGGAAATGTCCCCGCCCTTGGGACCTGCCCGGCGCGACCTTTTCGACCTGCGCCGGGAGATTTCCGAGCAAGCGGCGGCTAAAGTTTTATTTCGAGCGAGGTTTCGCAGAGAAACCGCTCAATTTCCCAGATTGGGAACAAGAGTCTGCGTGTGGCACGGGAAGGCCGCAAGAGTCCGCGTTTGACCAGACGGTAAACGGTGATCGTAGAAACTCCAAGGGCTTTGTCGGTTTCAGTGCGTGAAAGAGCGAGCTTGGCCCGCCCGGAATCATTGAGGTTGAGTGTAGTTGTCATAGGGCCGCCACACTTCGCGTTGGCCGTCAGTGGACAAGCCGTAAGGGAAACATTGCTTGACTAGAGGGATTAGAATTAAATATAGGATAGACTATAACATGAAGCCCGCGGAAATTCGAACCCTGCGCGAGTCATTCGGGATGAACCAGACCGAGTTTGGTCAACTCATGAACGTGCATTGGACGACGGTCAGTGGTTGGGAAAGAGACGTGACTCCGCCGTCCGCCTATCACGAACAAATGCTTCAGCAGTTCAAGAAGGCCGCAAAGCTCAAAGAAAATACCGACATCATAAAAGGGGCTTTGATCGGCGCAGGTGCGCTCGTGGCCCTGGCAATTCTTCTCGAACATCTAATCCCCAAAAAATGAGCACACCCCAAGCAACGATTTCAGCGCCGGTAATGCCTAACGGCGACCAACTGTTCCGTATCAAAGAAGCCGCGGAATTTATGCGCATGTCCGACAAAACAGTCCGGCGCATGATCATCGCAGGCCAACTGCGATCCACAAAGATTCGCGGGCTTCGACTGATTAAGTGGAGCGACCTGCAAAAGGTAGTTCAGTAGGGCACTACCACTCGTATCTCTCCAGACCTGTCACTCAAAACGCTCACGGCATAGGAGATTGTCATGCAAAAATATCTTGTCCTGCCTGATGGGAAACACAGGAGTTACCGGGGACGCTACAGCATTGGCGAAGACCCAAGGGTGCATGAGGTCACTTTGCATACCACGGTCAAAGAAGTGGCTATGAAACTTCTGACCGAGATTCACGAAGATGCCCAGCGGGAGTCAGTCGGACTCATCCCGGCGGCGTTCACACGAAAGGCGCTGCGGCGTCCGCTGGTTGAGCTTCTGGAAGAGTATTTGAAAGACGTGAACAAACGTGGCCTGTCGCGCAGCTACACGCGCATGCTCAAACCGCGAATCGTTGCTCTCGCCAAAGGCTGTCGTTGGAACTGCATGGCTGATGTGACGAGGCGCGGATTCGTTGACTGGCGCAATGCGCAGAAAGGTTTCGAGGCGCGCACGCTCAATCATTTCTTCGATGCGGCGCGAGCATTCTTCAATTGGGTGGACCGCACCTACGAAATCCCCAATCCGCTCAAACGGATCGAAAAACTGCCGGTTATCGTGAAGTATCCCCAAGGGCCGCGTGCGTTCAGCGAAGAGGAGCTTGCTCAGCTTTTTGCCGTGACGCCAAAAAGGAGGCTCTTGGTTTACCGTGTTCTGGCTTTCAGTGGACTGCGCCGCAAGGAGGGCAGGATGCTTTGTTGGGGCGACGTGCATTTAGACGATGAATCCGGTTTTTTTCTGCGTGCGGAAGCAACCAAAGCACGGCGGGCGGATTGGTTGCCAATCCTCTCCGTGCTTGTACCTGAATTGCGCGCCGCACGTTCTGAGTTTTTTAAACCAAGCACTCGTGTTTTTTGGCGCGGTGTTCCTGACGCGGATACCCTTCACCGGGATATGGTGAAGGCGGGGATTCCGTTATTGGACAAATGGGGCCGGCCAGCCGGCATCCACACGTTTCGACGGACGTTCATCAGCCACCTGCAAAAACGCGGTGTGCCCTCGCGTGTGATCATGCAACTGGCCCGGCACAAGAGTCTGCGTCTGACGGATTGGACCTACACGGACACAACCAAACTGCCGTTGGCCGAGGGCATCGAAACGCTCGCAGGCATGGCGAAGGCTGTGACGGCGACCCCGGCTAATCCACGTAGTTCTCCACGAAAAACCCGCAGAGGCGAAAACGATCCACGTATCTCTCCACGTTTTTCCGGCCCAAACGGGGATTTTCAGTCCAAGGCCGTCCTTGATAAAAAATCGGGTCCGATCTTGAGCGTGGCGGAAGTCGCTGAATCAGAGGACGATTGTCCGTCGTTGAGTTCGGCTGACCAAGACCGGCCAAATGTTGAGATGGTGCTCAGGGCGGGACTCGAACCCGCACGCCTTGCGGCACACGCCCCTCAAACGTGTGTGTCTACCAGTTCCACCACCTGAGCGTTTCGCGCGTTGGGAGGACGGATAAGTAGGACCACGG
>Ga0187873_1002980_pt1 | contig 12400 bp, 9 predicted proteins | sample June2016WEW_16_1_2_FD_133012 | JGI IMG/M metagenome (GOLD analysis project Ga0187873, IMG submission 133012) | Peatland microbial communities from SPRUCE experiment site at the Marcell Experimental Forest, Minnesota, USA - June2016WEW_16_100 | ecosystem: Environmental > Terrestrial > Soil >... | reverse complement strand
CAGATTATTACATTCCGTTGTCGCACAATGATTTGAAGGAAGACTTCTGAGAATCATTGTCCTGGCACGTCCTCTTCGCTGGGTGCCCCAGGTCTCTCGCATTTGGGGACCTGGGAAACCGCGCTTTTCAACCGGAAGATGCCGGTAGTGGCCGAAACCTCACGTAACTCCTTTGCCAGGAATATTTTGCAGGGAACTTCATTGTTTTCTATATTTTGCAGCGCAACCCTCCTTGTAACCTCAAGAAAACAAGGATTTTGCGCCCAAAGTATGGGTGGGGGTACCCGAAGACTTATTATCTGGATCAAGCAGAATCCAGCCGCTTATCTTTGGAATCACATTTATGGGAGTATCTATGGCGGAAAACAAGACCAAGCAGACTGCCGTAAGCGTATCGGCGTATCTCGGCAAGCTCGATGATACCAAGCGCGCTGACGCCCAGGCGCTGGTCAAGCTAATGCAAAGCGCCACGGGCGAAGAGCCGAAGATGTGGGGGCCGTCAATCGTCGGCTTCGGCAGTTATCACTACACCTACGACAGCGGGCGCGAAGGCGATATGCCGCTCGTCGGTTTCTCGCCGCGCAAGCCGGCAACGGTGCTCTACGGCATGAGAGGCGCCGGCAACGCCGAGGCGCTGCTGGCCCGGCTCGGCAAGCACACCACGGGCAAGGGCTGCGTCTACATCAAAAAGCTCTCCGATGTTGACCTGAAGGTGCTGAAGGAGCTGATCGTCAAATCCGTCGCCGCTTCGCGCAAGAAGAAAGCAAGCTAAAGAAGCCATTCCATTCTTTGGAACCGCAAAGTCGCCAGCTCGCGCTTCTCAGCCCTTTGTCGGCAACTTGAGTCCCAACTCTTTCATGGCAATCTGCAAATCGGCCCAGGCTTCCTTCTTCTGGCGGGGATCGCGCAGCAAATAAGCCGGATGGTAGGTGACGATGAGTTTGGTTCCGCGCACCGCGTGAACCCGCCCGCGCAGCCCGGCCAACGGTTGCCGCGTGCCTAAGAGCCAAGTGGCCGCGGTTGCTCCCAGAGCGACCAGCACCTCCGGACGCACCACGTCGATCTGGCGGAAGAGAAACGGCGAGCACGTCGCTCCCTCTTCCGGCTCGGGAACGCGGTTATTCGGCGGGCGGCACTTGACCACGTTGGCGATGTACACCTCTTCGCGCTTTAGTCCCATCGCCGCGATCATGTTGTTCAATAGTTGCCCCGCCTTGCCCACAAACGGCAGGCCCTGCGCGTCCTCGTCGGCGCCCGGTCCTTCGCCTACGAACATCAGCCGCGCTGCCGGCGAGCCGTCGCCGAAGACCAGTTTGTTCCGGCCCTTGTGCAGCGCGCAGCGAGTGCACTCTCCAAGTTCTTCGCGGATGAGTTGCATGGCGGCTGCGCGCTCGGCCGCCGGAACGGCATCAGCAATTGCGGGAGCAACTGGAAACGATGACTTGCGAGGCGGAATGGTCGGCTCCTCCAGATGGAAAAGCTGCGGTGCGGGTTCTGGTTTGGATTGGTCCTGTTCGGCGTTGATCCGCGCCAGTAATTCCGGATCCACAGGACGGCGATAGAACTCGGTGAGGCCAAGATCGCGGTAGAAGCGGACGCGGTCCAGCAAGGCCTGGCGGGTTGCGGAATCGAGCGAGTGCGCCAACGTCTTTACTCCACAGTCAGATACCGGAGTCATCCATCCGCAGCTTCACTCCGCGTGAATTATGGATGAGGCGGGAAAAGCTAGCCGGCCAGGATGGGAATGCCAGGACCTTCAATCGTCGGCTTAACCACCGGCACGTCAGCTTTGACATAGGCGATCTTGCCCGCATTGATCTCGTCCTGGGCGATGCGGCAAGGCTTGGTGGATTGGGTCGGGACCAGTGCGCGGGAGCCGCTTTGTATCTGGCGGGCGCGGCGGGCGGCCACCATCACCTTGCGGTAATTCGAGTCGAAGCCGGTTTCAATCGTCATCGGAGACCTCCTCAAAGTTTAATTGCCGCTGGCCTGTGGGATGCAGAATCCCGAAGGCCTCGAGCACGGGCTTCAGCCGCTCCCCGGAGTTGATCTGCAGGCAGCCGGCGGCCACCTCCAGCACCCGGTGCGACCGATATGCAATCGGCTCAGCGTTGCGATAGAACCGTTCGGCCTGCACAATGGCTTCCAGTTGTGCCACCGCTCGGTCCAATATGTCGTTGACCAGAATATAGCCGTATTCGCGATAATTCTCAATCTCCCGGCTGGCCGCGCCCAGCCGGCGGAAGACCTCTGCCTCGTTAACCACGCCCTCGGCGCGGCTGCGATTGCGCAGGCGGGTGCGCAGCACCTTGGGATTGGGCGGCAAAACAAAGATGCTGACCGATTCGGGCATGGAGGCGCGCACCTGCGCCGCGCCCTGCACATCGATGTCCAGCACCAGGTCGTGACCTGCGCGCCGGGCCGCTTCGAGTGATGTGCGCGCCGTGCCGTAATAGTTGCCAAAGACCTCGGCGTGCTCCAGGAACTGGCCGGCGGCCAGCATCCGCTCAAACTCCTCGCGGCTGGTGAAGTTGTATTCGCGCCCGTGCTGCTCCGAGCCGCGCGGCGGGCGCGTGGTCCATGAGACGGAAAACTCTATTCCCGTCAGTTGTTTGCGCACTTCGCTCACCAGCGTGCTCTTGCCCGAGCCCGAGGGCGCCGAAATGATGAAGAGAATACCTGCCACGGTGCGATTGTCCTTTGGACGCTTCTGTTGAAGTTTACGCCTTGCGGGTCTGGTTATTCCACGTTCTGTATCTGTTCGCGGGCCTTTTCGATCTCCGATTTCATGGCCAGTCCCAATTCGGTGATGCGGGTTCCCTTGCCGCCCGCGCCGCCGGTCTTGGAGAGCATGGTGTTGGCCTCGCGGTTCATCTCCTGGAGCAGGAAGTCGAGTTTCTTGCCCACCTCGCCGCCCGCTGTCAACAGCTCGCGGAAGTGGCCGATGTGCGTGGTCATGCGGGTTAGTTCCTCGGCGATGTCGCTGCGCTCCACCAGTACGGCAACCTCCTCCAGCAGACGCTGACGATTGAACTCCGGGCCGGTGGCCGCCAGCAACCGCTCCGTGAGCCGGGCCTGGTAGCGCTCTTCGACCTCGGGCCGCAGTGCTGCCACGCCCTCGGTAGCCTCGGCCAGACGGTCCAGCGTTCCGCGCAGAATCGCTTCCAGAGCTTCGCCCTCGCGCGCCCGCATCGTCTTCAACTGCTCCAGCAGCGGCCCGATCTCGCGCTGCACGCTATCGGTCAACGCGATCTGCTCCTCGTCGCCGTTGGAGCGATTGTCGCTTTGCAATGCTCCGGGCAAGCGCAGAATAGCGTTCAAGTCCGGCTGGCCGCCCAGCCCATGCTCCTCGCGCGCCGCGGCAAAGGCTGTTAGATAGCTGTTCACCAGCTCCCGGTTGTAGCCGGCTGTTTGTTGGTTGCTGCGGTCAATGGAGAGAGTCAGATCGACGTGACCGCGAATAAGGTTATCCTTGATCGCCTTGCGCAACTCCATCTCCAGCGCATCCAGGCCCGAAGGCAGGCGCATCTGCACGTCGAGAAAGCGATGGTTCACGCTTTTGACCGTGAGCGTGTAACTAAGCTGACCCTCATTGGGAAGAGGTACGCGAACCTGAGCCCGTGCAAACCCGGTCATTGAATAAATCGGCATTTTTCTATTTCCCATTTCCGGTTCCGTTATTTTCCGGCACGTCCATGAATTGCAGTTGATAGAGCCGTTGATAGGTGCTGGATGCGTTCAGCAGCTCGTCATGGGATCCGATAGCGGTGATGCGTCCGTCTTCGAGAACGGCAATGCGGTTGGCGCGGCGTATGGTGCTCAGCCGATGAGCGATCACCAGCACGGTGCGGTTCTGCATCAGGTTGGCCAGCGCGGCCTGCACCAGGGATTCACTCTCGGCGTCCAGCGAAGATGTTGCCTCGTCGAGAATCAGCACTGGCGCGTTCTTCAAGAGGGCGCGGGCGATAGCCAGCCGCTGGCGCTCGCCACCACTGAGCCGGAAGCCCTTTTCACCGATCACCGTGTCGTAGCCTTGCGGCATTTGCAGGATGAAGTCGTGGGCCAGGGCGTTGCGTGCTGCCTCTTCCACTAGCTTTATGTGCGTGTCGGGTTGTCCATAGGCGATGTTATTGCGCACCGTGTCGTTGAACAGGATGGTCTCTTGCGTGACCTGGGCAACCTGTCGGCGCAATGAGGCCAACGTCAGGTCGCGAAGGTCGTGGCCGTCGATGAGAATGCGGCCGCTGGTTACGTCAAAAAAGCGTGGAATCAGGTTGGCCAAGGTGGTCTTGCCCGCTCCGCTGGGGCCAACCAGCGCCAGCACTTCGCCTGCTTTTATTTCGAGATCGACGTTGTGCAGTATCTGATGCTCGCCTTCTTCGGTGGAGTAGGAGAAGCCCACGTCCTCAAAACGGATGGAGGTAGTGAAGCCCTTCAACACGGCCGGATGCTGGCGCTCTTTCACGTCATCCTCGGCGTCGAAAAAGCCGAAGATCGACATAGACGCGCCCATGGCTCCCTGGAAGCTGTTGTAGAAGTAGGCAAATTTGCGCACCGGGTCGTAGAGCTTGAAGAGCAAAAAGATAAACGCGCCGAACAGGCCCATGGTCATGTGGCCATGGAGAATCTCATTGCGCCCGATAAACAGAAACATGGCGATGGCAATGGCTCCGATGAAGTCCATTAAAGGAGAACTGATGGACTGGATGCGCACATTGCGCAGATTGGCGCGGAAGAGGCGTCTGGCCGCTTTCTTGAAGCGCAGAATCTCCCACATTTCGGTGTTGAAGGCCTTGACGATGCGGTTGCCAGTCACTGTTTCATGAAGAATGTTCTGAATTTCGGCCAGCTTGTCTTGCCCGGTGCGGGTCCGTGTTCGGACTTCGCTGCCAATCTTGCGCGAGGAGGTGACCACCACGGGCACAAACAACAGGAGCGCCCAGCTGAGCTCTCCTCCGAGCTTGATGACTAAGACAAGAACGACGACAAAGGTGAAGAACTGCTGCAGGAATTCGCTGATGACCGTGCTGACCGCAACCTGCACTCGGTCCACGTCGTTGATGAGCGTAGAGAGGATGGTGCCCGTAGCGTGCTTGTGAAAGAAGCTAGAGGAGCGCCGCAACGTGGCTTCATAGAGTTGGTTACGCAGATCCATGATGGTGCCGAATCCGGCGTAATTGACCATGTACGTGCCTGTGTAGTCGCACAGGCCCTTGGTCAGCGTGGCAACGATCAGAGCAAAGGCCACCACCGTCCAGGCATTGTGCATGTGCAGAACATGGGGAATTGCCTGCCGCAGGTCAAGGTGCCATGGACTCTTGGCAACGCCCATCGTGATGGGACCTTCGGGCGCGTGGGGGTCCAGAACCTGGTCGAAGATGGGCTGAAGAAGGAGGATGCGAAAGGCTTCCAGTAGTCCTACCATGGCCAGCAGCACTACGCCGCTCAGCATTTGCAGCCAGTAGGGCAGCCCATAGCGCAGTAAGCGCAGAAATCTTTTCATGCCGGTTGACCCGCCTGGCGGACGAAAGAGTCCATCTCCGCATTATATCTGGAGCCCGCGGCCGGAGTTGACTCCTCTTGCGAGCAAACGCGGTGGCTCATGCAATTGCATGAGAAGAGCATACATTCAGGTACATTCCAACTCCGGGAACATTTAGAATGATCCTTGACGTATATTGTCCTTGCGCCGGGTTGCCGGCGGGAAAGCGCGCCCTCATCCGTATGCAACGCTGGTCGAAACTTTTCATTCCCACGCTCCGCGAGGCCCCGGCAGACGCCGAAGTGGCCAGCCACCGCTTCCTCGTCCGCTCCGGTTACATCCGTCAGCTCGGCGCGGGCATCTACAGCTATCTGTTTCTCGGCCAGCGCTCCATCAACAAGATCATCGGCATCGTGCGCGAAGAAATGGACAGCATCGGCCAGGAGTTCTACCTGCCCGCCATCCATCCGCGTGAAGTGTGGGAGCAGAGCGGCCGTTGGACAACCATGGGCGACACCATGTTCCGCCTCAAGGATCGCAAGGGCGCGGAGCTTTGCCTGGGCATGACCCACGAGGAGATCATGACCTCCATCGCACGCAACGAACTGCGCAGCTATAAGCAGTTGCCGCAGATCTGGTATCAGATCCAGACTAAGTTCCGCGATGAACCTCGCCCCAAATCCGGCCTCCTGCGCGTGCGCCAATTCATCATGAAGGACGCCTACTCCTTTGACATCGACAAGGCCGGACTGGACAAGAGCTTTGATCTGCACGATGCCGTCTATCGCAGGATCTTCACTCGCTGCGGACTGAAATTCGTCGCCGTCGAGGCCGATTCCGGCTCCATGGGCGGATCGCAGTCGCAGGAGTTCATGGTTTACACTGACGCCGGCGAAGACCTGATCGCAAGCTGTCCGGTCTGCGGCTACGCGGCCAACACCGAGAAGGCAACTTCGCTGCTTGATCCGCTGGTCGAGCTGGAGCCAACGGGCGACGGCAAGCCGGAGCTGGTCTCTACGCCTGGCTGCGGAGCCATCGCCGACGTGGCCGCTTTCTTCAAGATTTCTCCAGCCTCCGACATCAAGTGCGTGGCGTATATGGCGCTGAAACACGGCGCGGCGGGCAAACCGAATAGCTGGCATGGCGTTGCTGCCTTTTTGCGCGGCGACCACCAGGTCAATGAAACGAAACTACTCGGAGCACTTGCCGCGGCGGAGTTGCGTACCATGCAGGCCGAGGAGCTGGAGCAATACTTTAGCGGCCCGGCGGGGTTTCTGGGGCCTGTGGGCCTCAAACCGGAAGTGAAGCCGCTCGGCGACGGCTTGACGGTTGTCGTGGACAAATCCCTCGAAGGCCGCAAGAACATGGTCTGCGGCGCCAACAAGCTGGACTACCACCTGCGCAACGTTGTGCCGGGCCGCGATTTCTCCTGGACCATGATGGCCGACATTCGCAGCGTCAACGAAAGCGAAGCCTGCCCGAAGGACGGCTGCAACGGCAAGCTGGTCGTCGGCAAGGCGGTCGAGGTCGGCCACATCTTCAAGCTGGGATATAAGTACTCCGAGTCCATGGGCGCGCGCGTGCTGGACGAGAACGGCAAGGAAATTACGCCCATTATGGGCAGCTACGGCATCGGCATCGAACGCATTCTGACCGCGGCGGTCGAACAGTCCAACGACGCCAATGGCTTCTGGCTGCCAGTCTCGATTGCGCCCTTCACCGTGGTGGTCACAGTCACCAACATGACGGACGCGCTGCTCCGTGAGACCGGCGAAAAACTCGCCGCCGAGCTCGAAGCAGCCGGTCTCGACGTGCTTCTTGATGACAGAGACGAGCGCGCCGGCGTCAAATTCAAGGATGCGGACCTGGTGGGCATTCCCTACCGCATCAACGTGGGCAAAAAAGCCGTTGAAGGTAAGGTCGAGTTAGTCACACGCGCGACGGCAACCAGCGTGGATGTGGTGCTGGCAGACGTGGTGAAACAGGTAAAGCAGCTTCTAGCTACTAGCTGCTAGCTTTTAGCTCTTTGTGCTTGCATCAACGGCTATGGCTTGCCAAAAAGGTATTTCCCAGCACGGAAGAGCTAGAAGCTAAAAGCTGCATTTGAAGGAGCGGCGATGGCGGTAAAGATCAGGTTTCAAATGCCCAATGGCAAGCATCCCTGGTTATCCTTGCTGTTGCGAGTTGGGCTGGCGGTGTTTGCGGCGTGCGCGCTGATATTTTTTTCGATCTTCGGCTATTTCTACATCACTTATAAGCATGTTGTGGATGACCGCCTGAAGCAACCGATCTTTGCCAACACCGCCAAGATCTACGCCTCGCCGCGCGAGGTGCGTCCAGGGCAAAAGTTCACTGTGCGGCTGATCGCCGGCGAGCTACACGCAGCAGGCTATTCGGCTGAAGGAGCCTCGCAGACCTCCGAGATGGGTACCTACAAGGAGGGCGTGCAAACCATCTCCATTCACCCCGGCCCGCAATCCTACCACGCGCCGGACGGCGCAACCATTCACGTCAGCAACGGGGTTGTGGATTCGATCACCGACGATCATGGCCAAGCTCTTTCCAGTTATGAGCTGGAGCCGCTGCTCATCACCGGCCTTAGTGACGACGTAAACCGCACCAAGCGCCGCCTGCTTGCCTACAGCGAGATTCCGCCGAATCTGATTAATTCTGTTCTGGCTATTGAAGATCGCCGCTTCTTTGAGCACAGCGGCGTGGACTACATTCGAATCATCGGTGCGATTCGCAACGATCTGACGCCGGGGCATCGCTATGTTGAGGGCGGCTCCACGATAACCATGCAGTTGGCGCGCGGATTGCTGCTCACACCGGAAAAGCGCATCAAGAGAAAGATTATCGAGATCGTCATCACTTTCCAGCTTGAACACCGCTTCAGCAAGCAGCAGATCTTCGAGATGTACGCCAACCAGGTCCCCCTCGGCCAGCGCGGCAGCTTTTCCATCGACGGCTTCGGCGAGGCTTCGCAGGCCTTCTTCGGCAAGGAGGTGCAGCAGCTCGACCTGGCCGAGGATGCTTTGCTGGCTGGAATCATCCAGAGCCCCAGCCGGTTGAATCCTTTTCGTCATGCGGACCGTGCCATCGAGCGCCGCAATCTCGTCCTCGATTCCATGGTAGAAATTGGCGCCATCACCAAGGGCGAGGCGGAGAAAGCCAAAGCTGAACCGCTGCACCTGGTTCCCGGCAGCGTAGACGCCAGTGAGGCGCCGTACTTCGTGGACCTGGTTCATGATCATTTGGTGCAGAAACTGGGCGATCGCGACTTCAACCGCGAAAGCCTGCGTATCTACACCTCGCTCGATCCCGATCTGCAACGCGAAGCGACGGCCGCGGTCGAATCCACCATCCACGTGGTGGACGAAGAGGTGGACAGGCTGCACGCCCATGAAAGGAAACTGGGCCAAAGTTACATCTATCCGCAGGTAGCCCTGGTGGCGCTCAATCCCCACACCGGCCAGGTGCTGGCGCTGGTTGGGGGGCGAAGCTATGGCAACTCGCAGTTGAATCATGCCGTGGCCAAGCGGCCCACCGGCTCCATCTTCAAGCCGTTCGTCTATGCCACGGCCTTTGCCACGGCCGCAGAGGGCACCATCTTGCCCGGCCAAACCAAGCTCTTCTCCCCGCTGACTATTTTGAAAGATGAGCAAACCACCTATGGAGAGGGCACGGAATACGAGTACACGCCGCACAACTTCGATGACGAGTATTTCGGTATGGTGACGGCGCGCGAGGCCCTGCAGCATTCGCTCAACAACGCCACCATCAGCCTGGCCTCGATGGTAGGCTTCGACCGCGTGGCCCAACTGGCCCGCGACGCCGGCATCAAGGGCGTGCAGGGAACGCCCTCCATGGCCATCGGCTCCTATGATGCAACGCCGCTCGACATGGCCGGCGCTTACACCGTCTTCGCCAACGGCGGCATGCGCCTGGAGCCCTGGATGCTGGCCAGCGTCCGCACCACCACCGGAGACGTCATCACCGAGTACGCGCACGACTCCAAACAGATTCTGGACCCGCGCGTGGCCTATCTCACCGTCAGCCTGATGGAGAACGTGATCGATCACGGCACCGGCGCCGGAGTACGCGCGCGCGGCTTTCTCGCGCCCGCCGCCGGCAAGACAGGCACTAGCCACGACGCATGGTTTGCCGGCTTCACCTCCAACCTGTTGTGCATCGTGTGGGTGGGCAATGACGACTATACCGACGTGCAGATCGAAGGCGCTCACGCCGCTGCGCCCATCTGGGCTGAATTCATGAAGAAAGCCATCGCGTTGCCGCAGTACTCAGACACCAATCAGTTCACACCGCCGGATGGTGTCGAGATTGTTCCCATCGACAGGGCCAGCCTCCTGCTCAGCGATGCCTCCTGCCCGGACAGCTTCAATGCGGCCTTCCTGGCCGGCACCGCGCCCACGGAGACCTGCGACCACTCCGCCGAGCACCGCAACCTGCTGCAAAGACTCTTCGGTACGGGTAAGAATTGAAAACAGCGATTGCAAGCGCGCCCTCCAGCTCTTCCCTAGGGCACTTACAGAACCCCATCAAATGTTCTATAGTTTCTGTGCCATGAAATTCACAATCCGTACCATCTTTCCGTCCCTGCTGGCGATTGCCAGTTTGCTCTTGACTGTCTCCACCCCGGCGCAAACCGCCGCCTCAACCCAACCCGCCGCCAAGCCCACCGTCGCCGATGCTCTTACCTTCATTGACAACGCGGAAAAGGAACTGGCCGCGATGAGCGTTACTGCCTCCCGCGCCGCATGGGTCGAGGAGACCTACATCACCGACGACACCATTGCCCTGGTGGCCGAGGCCAATGACCGGGCAATCGCCCGGCAAACCGCTCTCATCTACGAGTCGCGCAAATTCGACGGCCTCACGTTGCCGCCCGATGCAGCTCGCAAGATGATGCTGCTCAAGCTGAGCATCGGCTTGCCCGCGCCCTCTGACTCCGCGCTGCGCGCTGAAACCACCCGGAAGGCCGCCGAGCTCGACGCCGCCTATGGCCGCGGGAAGTACTGCCCGGACTCGAACCCCGATCATTGCCTGGGCATTGACGATATCAACGTCAGGATGACCCAAAGCCACGATCCAAAGGAGTTGGCGGCGCTGTGGGCGGGCTGGCATGCCGTCGGCAAACCCATGCGCGGCGACTATGCGCGCCTGGCCGAGCTGAGCAACCAGGGAGCGCGCGAGCTGGGATTTGCCGACACCGGCGCCCTGTGGCGCTCGCAGTACGATATGACCCCCGAAGAGTTTTCCGCCGACATCGAGCGCCTCTGGAAACAAGTGGAGCCGCTCTATCTGGAGCTGCATACCTACGTCCGCCACAAGCTCATCGAGAAATACGGCGACCAGGCGCGCCGTCCCGACGGCATGATTCCCGGGCATTTACTTGGAAACATGTGGGCGCAGGAGTGGGGCAACATCTACGACGTCGTCGCGCCGCCCTCCGGGCCGATGCCCTACGATCTGGGCGCCATCCTCAAGGCACGCAACACTGACCCCAAGCAGTTGGTCCAATTCGGTGAGGGCTTCTACAAGTCACTGGGATTCGACGCGCTGCCTGACACCTTCTGGCAGCGCTCCATGCTCTCTCATCCGCGCGATCGCGAGGTAGTATGCCATCCCAGTGCCTGGGACATAGACAGCCAGCGCGATGTGCGCATCAAGGCCTGCTTCCAGCCCACTGCCGACGACTTTGTCACCGTGCATCACGAGCTGGGCCACAACTACTACCAGATGGCCTATCGCCATCAGCCCTTCTTCTTCCAGAACGGCGCCAACGACGGCTTCCACGAGGCCATCGGCGACGCCATTGCTCTGAACGTGACCCCGGATTACCTCAAGAAGCTGGGCCTTATCGACCAGATTCCGCCGCCTAGCGCGGATATTCCGTTGCTGCTGCGCACGGCTCTGGACAAGATTGCCTTCCTGCCCTTCGGCCTGCTCATCGACAAGTGGCGCTGGCAGGTTTACTCCGGCCAGGTGACTCCGGAGCATTACAACAGCGCCTGGTGGGCTCTGCGCGAAAAATATCAGGGCATTGCCCCGCCGGTCGAGCGCACCGAGGCTGACTTCGACCCCGGCGCCAAGTACCATATTCCCGGCAACGTGCCCTATATGCGCTACTTCCTGGCCCGCGTCTACCAATTCCAGTTCTATCGCGCCATGTGCCAGGCCACCGGCTACAAGGGACCGCTGAATCGCTGCTCGGTCTACGGTTCCAAGGAGGCCGGCGCAAAGCTGAACGCAATGCTGGAGTTGGGTGCATCCAAACCCTGGCCGGAGGCGATGAAAGCGATGACTGGCAGCGACAAGGCTGACGCCTCGGCCATCGTGGAATACTTCCAGCCGCTGATGGACTGGCTCAAGGAGCAAAACAAGGGCGAGAAGGAAGGCTGGACGCTGCCGGCCGATCCGCTGAGGTAGGGGAACTATCGCCGGTCATGTAATGCCGGCATGGTTTATCTTCGATTCACAGTAACTTTCGACTTCCGACCGGGTTAGATATGTTGGATCTCGTTGACAGAAACACTGCAAATAGCTGTGCGGAGGTGGAAAATGAAGAGTTTTATACGTGTTAGCAGTACTTTGTTCTGGGTTTCAGCTTTGTTGACGATTCCCGTGATGGCAGCGGCTCTTAACAATAACCATCCCGCTCCGGCGCCCTCACATCCCGCTCCGGCATATCACCCGTCGGCTCCGGCTTACCACCCGGCTCCGGCCTATCACCCGGCTCCCTCTTATCACCCGCCGGCCTCCCATCCGGCGCCGTCCTATCATCCTCCGGCTTACCACCCGGCGCCATCGACTCCGACCTACCATCCATCAACCCCGGCCTACCATCCGGGTTCATCGCCTCCGGTACACAGTTATACGCCGGGTGCGCCGTCGGGT
>Ga0187873_1002971_pt1 | contig 12439 bp, 9 predicted proteins | sample June2016WEW_16_1_2_FD_133012 | JGI IMG/M metagenome (GOLD analysis project Ga0187873, IMG submission 133012) | Peatland microbial communities from SPRUCE experiment site at the Marcell Experimental Forest, Minnesota, USA - June2016WEW_16_100 | ecosystem: Environmental > Terrestrial > Soil >... | reverse complement strand
TACATCGCCGCCTGCTTCTGATCGTTTCCACGCATACTGATTGGATAAATCAAGTCCCGGTAAAAAGCTGTGACCGTCGTCAGACAAAGAGTTTTTCCGCAGCCTCTTTAGTCGTGCCGCAAATCAAACAAAATGAACGCGGGCTTTAGCCCCTGAGGGAATATACCGCTAGGAATATGACTAAATCAGAGGTTCCGAGGGGGTTTTAACCCCTGAGGGATTTCAAATGAGACACGCTCTAGTATTCTGTTCTTCGCTGAAGTTTCAGCGGTGGGACTGAAAAATAATTGATTTTATGGTGGACGCGGCAGGAATCGAACCTGCAACCTGTCGGTTAAGAGTTACGATTTTCCGTTTTACCAGGTTTTACCATGGATTACCTTAATATAGCGTTTTCTATCACTTGCGCGGGTTTTTCCAGATCACTGATTACTCGTGTTTACCCTGGAATTCCTACTAGAGTCCCCACAAAAGTCCCCACAGTTTCAGAGGATGAAAATCGAGCTCCTACAGACCGGAAGTGAAGAGTGAACCGCAGGCTTATTAGTACATGGCGGAGTAAATCCTCGATGGCGTTTATTAATGTGCAAGGCCTGATGCAACTCCCACGCTGTGAGCCGCAATACTGACCACCGGCGAAACCATCCACATCCTGGAGTGATGTTTCTTTAGCCGGTAGCTGACGTATGAGCCATAGCCGACGATTGCGAGATTCACGCTCAGCGCACCCGCCTGCGACGATGGCATCAAAGGGTTGCCCTCACTGCACTTGTGAGTTGCGATGCAGTGCTGGGTTAATTCCACGTCGAAGACCGCCATCCCAAGGGATAGTCCATTGAGCAGGAAGTAGTTTGAGTTGAGGGTTCGCGGAGACCGTACAGGGGAGACGCGCTCAAAGCTCGCGCTGCCAGATAGCTCCGAAGAAACAACCGCTGGGTAGAGGCTGCTTGAGGTTTCGTTGCCCGGCACCGTGAGTGTTGCAGTGAGTTGCGCATCTCGCTCGATCTGTGCGAATGGAATTGTAGTTTTTTGCGCAAAGGACATCGAACTAACCATTGCGATTACCAGACTTAGCATTGTTCCACGTACTGCATTCATGCTTCCCTCCAGCCGCCTTGCATTTGGCTGCTGGGGTTATCGACAAAACACAGTACGTATTTAGGCCATTTTCAGTAATTAAAATTAGAAGCTACAAATCTGCTGGCGCTTCGCGCTCGGGATGAATTTCTATAAAGTGGATTGCGTTTTACAGCAGATGAATCAACATGAGGTTTTAGCGTAGAGAGCCGATTCGTCGACGTCGAGGACCGTCAATTGGGGGTCTTGAGCAGAGTGACCTAGACGATTGGTAAGAAAACCTGAAGAGAGAGCAGAATCGATTCAGCGTTAGAGGGTATTGCATTGCCGCTTGCAATCAGAACAAGGATGTGGCATACAATAGTCGCATTGCCAGTCATACCTATTCGCGCGGATAACGGGGTTAATAACCCGGCAGTTACTACTAACCGGCGCACGCCTGTAGTCGTGGGCGCGTGTCTGCTTTTACTGCTTGCTTATTCGACAGCGACCGTCTTTGTGCGGGATGCATGGGCACTTCAGTCCTTTCAGATTGGCGTCTTTGCCCTTCTTGCCGTGTACCTTCTGGTTGGCATTCGTGACGGGAAGGAACACATTGCCGGCGGGCTGGCTCCATGGCTCGTGTACCTGATCCCTCTCTGGGGCGTGGTGCAGATCATTACGCACACCACCGCATCCAGCTTCGAGACCCGCGAGGCAGTTTTGCGCTGGGGTGCTCTTGCCGGGGTGTTTTTTTTGAGCCAAACTATCGGTTGCACCAGGACTGCACGGCGCCACCTGCTGAGCGCGTTTCTCCTCTTCGCGACGGGGATGGCTGTGCTCTGTCTTACACAGCTATTTACCTCCGAAGGCAACGTTCTTTGGTTATTCCCGACCGGATATTCGGACGTCTACGCAACGTTCCCGTACTACAACAACTACGCGCAATTCGTTGAGTTAGCCTTGCCGATAGCCCTTTGGCGAGCACTGCGCGAGGGCTGGCGATCCTGGTGGTATGCGCTTGCCGGCGGAATTCTCTATGCGTCTGTAATCGGCTCGGCATCGCGTGCGGGCTCAGCACTCTGCACGGCGGAACTGCTGGCTATGGTGGCGATTGGCCTGGTGAGATTGCGGGATCCGGAGACCGGCCTGCCGACGCGCTCAACAACGACAATGCTGGTGCTGGTTCCTGTCCTGGCAGCGGCATTCACTCTTGCCGTGGGATGGGAGCGCGTCTGGGAGCGTTTTCAGCAGAACGATCCGTATCTTGTGCGCCGCGAGTTCATTGTGGCCGCTGTAGACATGGCCAAGCAACGGCCGCTGACAGGCTACGGCCTGGGGACATTTCCGGAGGTCTATCAGCGATATGCAATCAAGGACTTTCCGTTTTACGCCAACCACACCCACAACGACTGGGCGGAGTTTGCCGCCGACGGTGGAGTTCCTTTTTTGCTGCTGGTGTTAATCCCGTTTGCCGCCGCCGTTCCCGCAGCCGTTCGGAATCCCTGGGGGCTGGGGCTGATCGCGGTGATGCTGCACGCGTGCGTGGATTACCCTTTTCCGCGCCCCGCGGTCTCGGGCTGGATGTTTGTCATGCTCGCTCTTCTCTATATGACGCGAACGCCGGATGAGACCAATCAGCGGGCAGTTAAGCTACCCATTCAAGATGGCCCACCCACGCAGAAACCCGCTTAAGATGAGATAACTCCAAGGAATACGCCGTCTACGCCAGGAACTTCAAGGACAGAGAACTTATTGACGTGGAATTCGGCGGGGAGCTTGGCTCCTCCGTGAGATAGTACAGAAAAAACAGGAATATAGTGAGCGCCACGGCGAAAATTGAGATTACGACCAACCGGCGAACAAGGCGCTTCTTGGCCTTAGAAGTCATGAGTTTTTTGGGATGGGAGGTGTGCTTTGATTGAATCACTTGCTTAAGAACTGATCCAGAGGATTGCGAGGCAAAGAAGCGAAGTCGGCACGAGCGGCAACGAAACGCCTCTCGCCCGCGAACCCGCTGGAAGATGTCGCTCCAGTGAGCGTGCCGTGATGTACGAATTTCGGAACTACCGCACGCTGGACAAGTCATATCTACGGATGAACCAGAATCTGAGTTGATGTTACCACGAGCGTACCCGAAATTCGCGTGGTTCCGAGAGCACGCCGATACGCAAGTCGCAGCCGAAGGAGTGGAGCGTCCGGCGGGACAGAAAACGCCAGCGTCGAGTGCGTTAATGTGTCGCTGGAGAGGTTGGGAGAGTCCGCGAGGACCGTATTCGACTTCAAATCAACAATCTGCCAGCGAATTCCCGTGTCCGGGGGGATGTCGGAGGTACGGTAGGTGTAGGCCAATGTGTAGTTGCCGGGCATCAGCGTCACTACCTGCTCAGCGACAGTGCAATCCTCCGGCTGGCTACCAGTGAATTCCGTTTCCAGGCCGGAAGCCCCCGGCCAAGAATGAAGGCCGGGATACTCCGGAAGCGACCAGTCGAAGATGATGGGTAGCGGATCTCGCGCGAAGTCGGGGTTGTTGGGTACAGAGAGGTCGGCAATGACCCAATGCTGCTCAATCAGCAAATGCCACAATGTATTTGCCGCGGCAGCATCATGAGCGGCAACCAACCGGTTTACAACAGAGAACAGCAGCGGGCGATCCGCTTCCGGCTCGCCGGAGCGGACCAGGTGCGGAGCGATGCCAGCAACGGCATGCAACTGATCCTTGGAAAGCAGAAAACCGATGTACTGGCGGATCAGCTCCGGCTTCTCGTTGAGAATTGCCCCCGTGATCTTTTCAGGATCGGGTGACACGCGCCAGCACAGCTCAAAGAGCGCCCCAATATCATCGGCAGGCATTTCGGCAGCGCTGCGGGTCCAGGTCCAAAATGCTGGCATGTTGTCACAGCGAAAATAGTAGTTGGCAAGGCTCCAGCGGGGCAGATAAGTGTGATCCACCTCATAGGCGTCCAGCAGAAGCTTCTCCGCCTGGACAAGGTCTCCCTCGGCCTCATATCGCAACCCCAACTCGATATACGCCTGGGCGTCGTAGTGGTTGAGGCGCAGCGAAGTGGCCAGCAGCTCTCGGGCATGCTCCCGATCGAACTGTGCAAGGCGCATGTAGTATTCCCACCCGTCGGGCACCAGACGAATCGCCGAGCGCACCGATTCCTCGGTGTCCTCATGGAAGAGGTAGTCCGCACATGCGAACTCCCAGGAGCACCAGATTCCAAGGCAACAGGCTCCCGCGACGATTATTCGCAGTGCGATCCCGACCGAGCGGCGAAGAAGAGGCACCATGGCTAATCAAAAAGCATAACACCTGAAACAATGCTGTCAAACCGAGATCAGCTTTCAGAATAGCAGCGCCGTTTCGATATGCCGAGACTCCAAGGTAAATGCAACAAGAGAAAGCATTTACAGACAATATTGTTCCCTTTTTCCCTAATTCGGGGCGGTGTTGTACTGCACATGTCTTACGTAAAGCATTGATTTTAATGAAAAGAACTTGCGCGAGGCGCAATTTTGGCGTATACAGGAAGTGTTAGCCCAAAGGGTGCAGTGTATGCATCGACCGTAAGGAGGCAAGGCTATGATGAGAAAACTGCAAGTTGTGGCAGTTCTGTCGTGCATGTTGTCCTATGCAGCGGCGGGTACAGTTTCCATCGGCACTGCCAGCGCGCGTGGAGACATGCGCGTGGACAACTATATGGTCAAGGGCAATGCCACGCTCTTCGATGGGTCGGTGATAGAAACTGGGCAGGCTACCGCGGATCTGCGCCTGGACAAGGGCACCGAGATCACGATGTCGACGAGTTCGCGCGGTACCTTGTATCGCGACCGCCTGGTACTGCAGCGGGGAGAAAGCGAATGGGCTTCCAATTCATTTCAGCTTGAGGCTAATGGCATTCGCGTGACCCCGAACGAGCCCAGTTCGCGCGGCGTGGTTTCGCTGAAGTCGGGGAACACTGTGGAAGTCGCCGCGCTGAATGGCAGTTTCGGTGTTACGAACGATCATGGAATCCTGTTGGCGAACGTGCGCCCGGGCAAGTCGATTTCCATTGCTATGCAAGCGGGCGGAAACCCCGCGCCTCTTGGTTATCAGTTTTCGGGCACAGGTATGATTAGCTTCGAGAACGGGCATTACTATCTCACCACCGACGAAAATGTGAAGTATGAGGTTACGGGCAGGGATTTCAAGCAGTACGTAGGCATGAAAGTCCAAGTTTCAGGGATCCTGCTGGTTTCCAATCCGCCGGCGGGGGGTGGCACATCGGCGAAACTCGAGGTGGTTCAGATTAATTCGGTATCGGTCAATGGCCCCGGCGGCGGGATGTCGTTGAAAGAAAAGTTAATCATTGGCGGGTCAATTGTCGGAGCCGGCACCGGTATCGGAGTTGGGGTCTACGAAGCAAACTACGCGCCATCTTCGGCAAGCCGCTAACTTAAAATTCGAGAACCCAGGCACTCCCCTTTACGGATATCAAGTTTAGGTGTTGAACACATGATGCCCCGGATAAGCCGGGGCATCGTGCTTTTGTCTGACCACGTGTAAACGGTTGGGGCCCCGATTGCCGCCCGGTTGTGCTGCTGGACGTCCTCATTTTGTTCGTATCTGCAAACCTGTCTATTGGCTCTTCATAGCCCAAAGTTGCCCAGCTATCCCGAGCGAAAACTCCATAAGACTGCCAGATGGCAAATTATGTATGACGACAGATCTCAAGCGGAGTGTCTATGAAAGAGCAAGTGTCCTAAAATTAGACACATACAAGGGGGCACAGGAATTTAAGGTTGTTTGGTGCTGTATTACATTTTTTTCTTGCGTCTTTCAAATGTGCGTGCTATAACTTTTATAATTCTGCTCATGCAGTATGTGAGCATCGCGCCCTAGCCCCACCAATCAGTGAGCGCCCAAAAGAAGCACCTTCGCACTTGATCGACAAGTGCGACTGGTATGCTTAACGTCCCACCAGAAGCCTGGGACTGACAGGGGCGAAGCCTGTCCTAAATTCATCCACGAAATAACGAGTTCTAGAAAGTAAAGCGAAGCAATATCCCTTTTTCAATTGTCATCCGCTCGGTCTCTGCGGGTGATAAGCGCTATCCAGAATCACAGGACGGCAAGGGGTCTAGCATGACAGTCCAGAAACCACGATCACGCATGATCAGCGTGCGGCTCTCCGATGAGGAGTATTCGGCTCTAAGACGTCTCTGTTCATCGTCTGGTGCGCGGAGCGTATCGGACCTCACGCGCGAAGCCATGCACACGCTTCTGAGTGGCGCAAATCGAGATGATGTGCTCGGGAGTCATATGGATGAGTTTCGCGATCAAATGAGAAGTCTGGACAAGAAGATCGAGCAACTTGCGTCGGAAATCACAACGTTCAAAGCTAACGGAAATCTCTGAATGAGATCAAAGAAGTACTATCAGGATCGTGCAACTGAATATATGGGGATGGACAAGATGCCGCAAGCAGGCATCCGGGAGTTGTTTATGAAACGCTTAACCATTACGCTTCTGGCAATTGCCGTTGCCAGCTCAGTTTCGGCGCAACAGGCGGCTCCCAACCATGTGGGTGGTGGAGCAACCACTTTCGGCGAAGGCTCCAATCTGCCTGTAGAAAAGATTGGCCGTGACGACCTAATCGGCATCACGGTATACGATGCGCCCGAATTGACACGCACTGTCCGTGTTGGATCCGACGGCGCTATTCGCTTGCCGATGCTGAAGCAGCACATCCAGGCCGTAGGCCTCTATCCGGCCGAGCTTGAGAATGCCATTACGACGGCACTAACCAGTGAGAATGTCTTGGTAGACCCCATCGTGACTGTGTCTGTCGTGGAATACCGCAGTAGGCCGATCACCGTTGTCGGGGCTGTTAAAACCCCGTTAACGTTTCAGGCTACGGGTACGGTAACTCTACTTGATGCTGTTTCACGAGCTGGAGGACTTGCTGATAATGCTGGGGCGGAAATCCTTGTCAGTAAGCCGTCATTGGCAACAAACGATAAATCGGGCACGCTGATTCAACGGATACCCGTGCGCGGCCTTATTGGCGGAGGGGACCCGGCGCTGAACCTGCATCTGGAGGGCGGGGAAGAAATCCGTGTTCCAGAGGCCGGCCGGGTCTTCGTTCTGGGCAGGGTGAAGAAGCCGGGCGCGTTCTATATTACCGATGGTTCCGAGAGCAGCATTATGAAGGCGCTGGCCCTTTCCGACGGTTTGGATTCTTTTCCCTCCCACAAGGCCTACATCTACCGTGTTGAAGGCGGTAGCGGCGGTAGGAACGAAATTCCAATCAACTTGAAAAAGATTATGGATCGTAAATCCCCAGACGTGGCGTTGATGGCAAACGATATACTCTACGTCCCGAATGCGACCGGAGCTCGGGCAAGTTTGAAGGTTTTGGAAACAAGTCTAGCTTTAGGTGCCGGCTTCGGCACCACTTTGCTCTATGTAACTCGCTAGGTAATCTGAAGAGGACTTATGCCTAAACAAACGCAATTAGCGAAGGTAATTCCTGCTGAACAGCCCAACAACCTGCCAGCGGTAGCCTACTACCCGCCAATTCCCATGCAGCAGGAGTTTGAACCGGAAGCTCCCGCGGTTCCACTGTCGCACTACCTTTGGATTCTGCGGCGGCATCGCTGGAATATTGCCGCCTTTGTGGCAACCTGTGTGTTGGTAACTGCGGTAATTTCCGCGCGGCTGCAACCAATCTATGAATCGACGGCAACGGTAGATATCGATCGGCAGGCTCCGTCGGAGGTTGTTGGCCAGGACTCAACGCGGTCTTCTGTCATCAACGACGCAGACCAGTTTCTCGCAACACAGATCAAGCTAATCCAGTCGGATGCGGTGCTACGCCCAGTGGCCGAGCAATTCCATCTGTTGGACCGCGAAGGTCAGCTGAAGAGGATGAGCCCCGAGAAAGCGCAGGAAACAGTCCAATCGCCCGTAGTGTTGAGCCGCCTAAAGGTAACCCGTCCTCCTAATACATACCTGTTGCTCATCAGCTATCGTTCTCCAGATCCCAGCCTTGCAGCAAACGTCGCAAATGCAATCGCAAATTCTTATTTGGCACACACGTATGACATTCGCATCAGGTCGTCAGCCAGCTTATCGACCTTTATGGAGAAGCAGTTAGATGAGTTGAAGGCGAAGATGGAAAAATCCAGCCTAGCCCTTGCGCAGTTTGAAAAAGACCTGAACGTTATCAATCCAGAGGAGAAAACAAACATCCTCTCAGCGCGATTGCTACAGTTGAATACAGAGTACACGACCGCCCAGGGAGAGCGGGTCAACAAAGAAGCGGCCTGGAATGCCATGAAGTCTGGTTCCCTGGAAGCGGCACAGGTTTCCTCCCAAGGACAAGACCTTGCAAAACTGAGCGATAGCCTAAACCAGGCGCGCCAGAGGTTTGCCCTTGTTAAATCGACCTATGGGTCCACCCACCCGGAATACCGCAAGGCCGCCGCAGAATTGGCGGAAGTGGAGAGGCAGTTCGAGAGTACACGTAGCAATATCGCCAAAAGAATCGAAGTAGAGTATCGCGCAGCGCTGAATCGCGAACAGATGCTTCAGAAGACCGTAGCCGAGACCAAGAAGGAATGGGACCTCATCAACTCCAGATCGTTTGAGTATCAGCAGTTGAAGCGGGAGGCCGATGCCGATAAAAACTTGTACGATGAACTAATCCGCAAGATTCGTGAGGCCGACATCAACGCCGGTTTTCAGAATAACAATATTCGGATCGCCGATCTTGCGCGACCACCGTTGAGTCCGGTGTATCCTAATTTAAGACTCAATCTCATGCTGGCATTTCTCTTTTCAACACTTCTTGCGGTAGGCGCGGCGCTGTTGCAGGACACACTCGATACGACTCTCCGCGATCCCAATGAGGCCAGCCGGTTCCTCGGCACCGATGTCATTGGCACGATGCCTGTCGACCGCCTTGCTGCCCAACTTCCGAGAAGTGCAGCGACCGTCGCGGCGGGCGCTATTGTGGCCAAACCGCCTCAGAGTGGAAAAGGAAAGAACTACTATCGATCCACATCTGATTTCGAAGAGGCTGTAAGGACTATACGCAATACTATCCTGCTGTCCGATTTCGAAGGGCGGTTGCGCTCGATTGTGATCACCAGCGCAGCTCCCGGCGAGGGGAAGACGACTATTGCAGCCCATCTTGCTATTGCCAACGCCGACCGAGGCAAGAAAACGCTGATTGTAGACGGCGATTTGCGGCGCCCCAGCCTTCATGCGAAGTTTGGGTTTACCCCGCGAGAGGGGCTCTCCAATGTCCTGACCGGTGAATTGGCTTGGCAGGATATTGTACTGCCGGTGGAGGGTAAACCAAATCTGAGTCTGCTGCCGGCTGGACTGGGCTCTCATAGGGCAGCTGATTTGATAGGCCCGCGACTTTCAACGCTGTTGGACGAGTTCTCAAAAGAATTTGACCTGGTGATTCTTGATTCGCCTCCATTGCTGGGCTTTGCGGAGTGCCTCCAGATAGCCACCGCCGCAGATGGAGTGCTCATTATCAGCCAAGCAGGAGAGACCAGGCGTAGGGCCGTAGCAGAGGTGATCGCGGTACTGAACCGGCTGCGAGCCAACATTGTTGGCGTGGTTCTGAACCAGGTGAGCCAAAACACGTCCGCGGACGGATACTCGTATTACGGGTATTACCGCTATGGACACTACAAGTACGGACAGTCTCAATAATCCGAGTGATGAGACGAGTAGCGTCTGCCTTTACTTCAGCTTGCTTTAAGCAGAGCTGCAAATAGAACGGTTGATTTGTTAGCTCTGCGCAGGAATCTGAAAAAGTAGCCCATTTCTCGCGGGGGGGGAATTTCTGACTTCCTAGTGTGATCGGTCAGTTCTAGCTGCTGAGGACGGCTGGGGGAGCATCCCGGCAGGAACACCGAAGCCGAATGCCGATTAGGAACCGCCGTCGATATCTAGGTGTAAAGTTAAACAGGTTGTTCATTCGATCTTAAAGAGAGATGCTGGTTGTGACAAGCATACAGTATTTCAAGGAGATCAAATAGACTATCACAAGAATACGAAAGGTCGTTCATATCGCGAGCAAATGGCTTGGCTGGCGGTTGAGCAAGGATACGATTCCTGACTATTGTAACAATCTATGGAATAACCGAATCACGCCCTGACTCGAATCTTCTCAGAAGTTCATTTCTCTTTTGTTTGATTACCTGTCTAATTGCCGCACTGTCCGCCTCGTTCCATAACGGTTACACAATGTGATTTACTAATGCAATCTCCCCGCATTCTCATTCTCGGTGCAGGCTGCACAGGTCTCGGAGCCGCCTATCGCCTTCACGAGTTGGGTTACACGAACTTCCAGATTCTCGAGCGTAACTCTTATCCTGGCGGTCTCGCCGCATCTTTTCTTGATGATCATGGCTTCACGTGGGACCTGGGCGGTCACGTACAGTTTTCACACTACGAATACTTCGACCAGTTGATGACTCGAGCACTCGGAGATGCGTGGATAGAACATGTGCGCCAGTCGTATATTAAAATCCGCGGAAAATATATTCCATATCCGTTACAGAACAATCTTCGACATCTTCCAGCCGAGGACTTGGCCCAGTGCCTCAAGGGATTGATCCGAGCGCAAACCGTCGGTCATATCGTGCCGTTAAACTTTCGTGACTGGATCGTCCAATCCTTCGGCGAAGGCATTGCGGAGATGTTTCTTCTTCCGTACAACTTCAAAGTATGGGCGCACCCTCCAGAGATCATGGACTACCGATGGGTGGGTGAGCGGGTGGCTACAGTTGACCTAGAGCGCATCGTCGAAAACATCATCTTCGGGAGAGACGACCCAGGTTGGGGGCCTAACAGTACGTTTCGTTTCCCTGCATCGGGGGGTACTGGGGCAATCTGGCGCGCCGTTGCCGGTCTCATTCCAGAATGCTATTTTTCGTACCGTACTACCGTATGCCACATCGATCCCGCCCAGCACAGAATTACGACCGAGGAAGGGCCCACAATATCATACGACATTCTGATCTCAACCCTACCGATCGATGTTGTATCAGGATTAATCGGGTCGGACGAACTGAAAACTCACACGGACCATCTGAAATACTCAAGCACGCACGTAGTCGGGATTGGGCTGATTGGTCAAGCCCCGCCAGAACTTGCTTCCAAGAACTGGATGTACTTTCCAGAGGATAACTGCCCTTTTTATCGGGTAACTGTGTTTTCGAACTACTCTCCCAACAACGTTCCAGATTCTGCCCTCTACTGGTCGCTAATGGCCGAGGTTGCTCAGTCGCCCTATAAGACGGTTAACGAAGACACTCTGCTCCGCGATGTGATCCGCGGAATGGCTACCACGCGCCTCATCCGGTCAGAGGAGGAAGTTATCTCGACATGGTACCAGCGCCTGGAGCGGGGCTACCCGATTCCGACGTGTGATCGCGACGAACATCTCTGTGCCGTGCTTGCCGAACTCGAAAAGAACTCCATCTACTCCCGAGGCCGTTTCGGCGCCTGGAAATATGAAATCGGGAACCAGGACCACACATGCATGCAGGGCGTCGAACTTATTGATCGCCTACTCTTTGGGAAAGGGGAGCCAACGTTAAATCTCCCGGCCGTAGTCAACCTTCAGCGGCCGAGTGCAGCGGATATTGACACTTGAAGCTTGTACCGAATTTGAGCCTCAGGGTTTCCCCGCTACGTCATCAGGCACGGCTTTTTGTGCTTGCTGGCATAACCACTGCGTCCCTTGACTATCTGTTGCTGTTCGCTCTTGTCAAATTCCTCAACCTGAATTACCTCATTGCCGCTGCTGTTTCCTTCTTGCTGGCATCCGGCGTCAACTACCTTCTGAGTGTTCGATGGGTGTTCGTCTCTGGTAGGTATGGAAAGAGCCTCGAACTAAGCGTCTTTATTGTGACCAGTCTGTTAGGGCTCGCAGTAAACCAGCTTGCAATGTGGTTACTTGTCGATCAGATTCACCTCGATTATCGAATTTCCAAGCTCTTTGCCATTGCTGCTGTTACATCTTGGAATTTTTTCAGCAAGAAAAAACTGGTTTTCATCAACTAAGAAAGTGGCAACTCATGGTCAGTATTATTATGCCCGCCTATAACGAGGCAGATATTATCGAATCCTGCGTTCGGGAGTGGCATGCGGAGGTCGTCTCCCGAATATCAGATTCCGAACTGATTATTGTAGACGATTGCAGCCTCGATACCACAGGAGATATCGTCAAGCGTCTGAGCAGAGAACTACCAGGCCTGCGTTATATCCGTACTAGCGGTAACGGCGGCCATGGACCCGCTCTGCGCGTCGGGTTTGACGCCGCGCAGTGTCCTTGGATCTTCCAAACCGACAGCGACCGCCAGCACTTGC
>Ga0187873_1002963_pt1 | contig 12456 bp, 8 predicted proteins | sample June2016WEW_16_1_2_FD_133012 | JGI IMG/M metagenome (GOLD analysis project Ga0187873, IMG submission 133012) | Peatland microbial communities from SPRUCE experiment site at the Marcell Experimental Forest, Minnesota, USA - June2016WEW_16_100 | ecosystem: Environmental > Terrestrial > Soil >... | reverse complement strand
CGGAGTAAGACCGATGTGAGCCATCACCGGGATATCGATATCGACGATCGCCCTGATCACGTCCCGCATTTTTCTTCCGCCCTCTATCTTGACTGTTTCCGCGCCGCTCTCCTTGATCATACGGCCGGCATTCTTCCGCGCCTGCTCGATGCTTTCCTGGTAGGACATGAAAGGCATATCGATAACGACCAACGCCCTCCTGGCGCCCCTCGTCACCGCGCCGGTATGATGGATCATCTCTTCCACGGTGACGGGGAGCGTATTGGGGTATCCGAGCACCGCGTTTCCCACGGAATCTCCTACGAGGATGATATCGATCCCCGCGGCATCCATTATCTGCGCAAAGGGAAAGTCATACGCGGTCAGCATGGTGATTTTCTCTCCGCCCTTCCGTGCCCTTATCATCGGCGCCGTTATTTTTTCCATCGATCCCCCAAAAAAAAGCCTTCTGAACTGTAATTTCAGAAGGCAAAGGTCCTCACGTTCCTTCCGTCTCAGTCCAAGTCTGGATCCAAGCGGTATATATATTCATCATACACCTGATTCCCGATTCCCGTCAAGGGTTTTATAGAAAATTATTGTATACATAGTCCGGGGGCAACCGGGGATATTGAGGCCGGGGTAATTTGAATGAAGGCTCGTGCTCAGATATACGTTTCGAGGAGTAAAGACAGGTGCTGCTCGACCGACCCCGGCCCCTTCTCCTCCATCTCCCGGATCGCCCTTTCGACGCGCCCGTAAGTCGCCACGTCCGACAGATCGTCGGTGCTCCGGTAGATGCCGGCTCGCCTCCCCATGCGGTAGACGAGCCGCTGTTCCTCGTTCAGCGCTAAATAGCGGTCGATAACCGACAAGATCTTCTTCTTCTCCTCCGGCAGCTTTCCCTCCACTTCCTCCAGGAGATTGAGTATATGATCGCTCTTTACGAAGCTCCCGATGCCCTCTAGATGCTCGATGAACAGCCTCAATTCAGCGAGGACCTCCTCGTCGTGCTCGATGACGAACGCTCCGCTTGCCACCTTCTCATGAAGGAGCATGCCCCTGGTGACCTTGAGCGTCCTTATGCGAATGAAGTCGGGATCGATCTGGTTCAGCGCGTCTGCCGTCTCGAGGGCATGTTCCCGCCACCACTTCTTTCCCCCCAGACCGGCGATGACATATTCGGACAGCTCTATCCCCGATTCCTTTATCCGGCGTCCGGCGATGATATGCTGCTCTTTCGTGGTCCCCTTGCGCATATACCGCAACAAGAAATCGGAACCCGTCTCCAGGCCGAGGTGGAGCCTTGTCAGCCCCGCTTCTTTCAGACGTCTCAAGTCGACGACGGTGTAGAGCTGTGCAATTGTCTGAGAACGGGCGTAGCACGTGACCCGGTCGATGGTGGGGAAGGCTTGCCGGAGGTACTGCGCCGCCTCGACAAAGTCGTCCTTTTTCATGACCAGCGAGTTGGCATCCTGGATGAAGACGTTCCTGGCGCCAAAATAGATCCAGACGGCGATACTCTTGAAGAAATCGTTATAGCGGGGAGCGGCGAGTATCTCTTCGGTCAGGCCCTGGGAGAGTTTCCCTCCCCCGCCCCTTTGCCATGACAGGGCAACAATCCGGCTTTGTATCGTCTTGATCGCATCGATGTCTTTCTTTATGTCGGCGAGCGGCCTCCGCTCGAACCGCGTGCCTTTGTAGAGGTGGCAAAATTCGCATTTGTTCCAGGGGCAATTCCGCGTAAAGCGGACAAGCAGGCTGTAAGCCTCACTGGGTGGCCGTATCGGTCCTATCTCGTAGCTAAGAAGGGTCTCTGCCGGGCTGTTTTCACTCATGGAACCTCGCTGCCTTTACACCCGGCCTTCCGGATCGTCCCCTTCACGCGTGATGACCCGACCCCCTATCAGTCTTTTTGCACGTGGATCTGGAAAGCGGGTGTGGAGTGCTTCGACTCGGCCTTCTTTCTCTTTTTGCCGAGATTGCCCTTTTTTCTCTTTCTCTTCATTTCAGTGATCTTGGTGTTCGACGGCATCGCTCCCTCCTCTCGCAACGCAGAGAGCATAGCACAAAAATGGGCCGCCTTCAACATTTCCCGGCGGGTCAAAAGCTCCGCTCCTCCTTTTGTTTTTACTTTCTCCAGGGCCTTCTATATAATAACCGGAGCATACGGACCGCTTCGCGGCGCTTGGCAGGGCGGATGGAGGCACCTCGTGACCGCTCACACAATTATAGTCGGCGATTCCAGGGAAATGCGTGAAGTGCCTTCCGGGTCGGTCCATCTCGTCGTCACGTCACCGCCGTATTGGCAACTGAAAGATTACGGCGTCGCCGGTCAGATCGGGTTTGATGACTCTTACGAGGATTATATTAACAACCTCGACATCGTGTGGCTGGAGACGCATCGCGTCCTCCATAATGGGTGCAGGCTGTGCGTGGTCATAGGGGATCAATTCGCCCGGTCCGTCTATTACGGAAGATACAAGATCATCCCCATCAAAACCCAGATCGTCAGGTTTTGCGAGACCATCGGCTTTGACTATATGGGGGCGATCATATGGCAGAAGGTCACTACCTGCAATACATCGGGCGGCGCCACCATCATGGGTTCTTATCCCTATCCCCGGAACGGGATCGTGAAGCTCGACTATGAATCGATTCTTCTCTTCAAGAAGCCGGGGGCTCCGCCTCCTGTGTCGAAGGAGATCAAGGTGCGGTCAAAGCTCTCTCCGGCGGAGTGGAAGCTCTATTTCTCCGGCCATTGGCGTCTGCCCGGGGAAAAGCAGCGCAGCCATCTGGCCGTTTTTCCGGAAGAGCTGGCTCAAAGGCTCATCAGGATGTTCAGTTTTGTGGGAGAGACCGTGCTCGATCCCTTCCTCGGAAGCGGCACAACGAGCCTCGCTGCCAGGAACAGCGGCAGAGATTCGATAGGCTATGAAATTAACCGGGAGGCCCTCCCTGTGATAGAACAAAAGCTGGGGGCGAACGGACTCATCCATTTGGGGGACTTTACGATCATGGAGCGGGACAGGGAACCGGTGCGGGTGCAAGAGAGGTTGGCCGAACTCCCGTACGTGTTCAGGGACCCGGTCCGCATAGCGAAACAGATCGACCCCAGAAAAAAAGATTTCGGGTCAAGAATCGGGGCAGAGCGGCCGTCCGGACAGGAATTCCATACTGTCAGGGAGGTGCACAGCCCTGAAGAAATGATATTAAGCAACGGGTGGGTCGTCAGGCTCCTGGGCGTCCTGGGAAACGGCCTGACGGACCGGGAGGCAGTGGCGTTTCTGGAGAGACTGACCAGGAATCAGAAGGTTTTTCTCAAGTTCGATCCCGCCAAAGGTGACGCTTCCCCCCGTTTCTGTTACCTTTATCTGAAGAACAAAACCTTTGTCAACGCCCACCTTATCAGGACAGGATTTGTTGACGTCGATATGTCTATCGAGTACGGGAAGCGGACGAAATTTCTCGATTACCTCCGCGCCGTCCCCGCCGTGTGATGCTTCTCCCCCTCACAACCCCAGGCCATCGATCTTTGTCTTACAGAATCGACAGCGGCCTGCTTCGAGATTGTACTCGGCAACGGCAAAACCCCACCTCTTGATGACGGGTTCTTTGCAGGTGTAGCAGTACGTGTTCTCTCCGTCTATGCCGGGGATATTTCCCGTGTATACATACCTGAGCCCGGCCGCAAGCCCTATCTCTCTCGCCCGCAGCAGCGTTTCGGGCGGTGTCCGGAAACTGTCCCGAAGCTTGTACGTGGGGTGGAAGGCGCTCACGTGCCACGGGGTCTCGACTCCCGCCTCGTCCCGTATGAAAGCGGCGATCTTTTCGAATTCCTCAACGCTATCGTTGTAGTTGGGGATAACGAGGGTGGTCAGCTCGATCCAGATACCCAGGGACTTATAGTGCTTTATGGACTCCAGGACTCCTTCCACCCCGGCGCCGCACACGTTCCTGTAAAAACTCGGGGAAAAACTCTTAAGGTCGATGTTTGCCGCGTCCAGATAGGGTCTTATCGCGGTGAGGGGCTTTGTCTCGATGTAGCCGTTTGTGACAAAATTATTGTGGATGCCCGCACCACGCGCGAGCTTTGCGATGTCGAAGGCATACTCGTAAAAGATAGTGGGTTCGGTGTAGGTGTAGGAGATACTCGCGCATCCTTCTGTTCGTGCCCGCGCAACTACCTCTTCCGGGGTCATCGCATAGCCCTCGATCCGGTCTTCGCCCCGGGGGAGCTGGGAGATATCATGGTTCTGACAGTGGAGGCACCGGAAGTTGCAGCCCACCGTGGCAATGGAAAACGCTTTCGAGCCGGGAAAAAAATGGTAAAGGGGTTTTTTTTCTATCGGATCTACGTGCCACGAACACGGGGCGCCGTAGACCCGGGTGTAAAGAACACCGCCATGGTTTTCCCTGACGCAGCAGATGCCCCTCTTTCCGTCAGGTATCACGCAGTGGTGTCTGCAGAGAAGACAGGCGGTCTTCTTTTCCTCACGCTTTTCGTAGAAGGAGGCCTCTTTCACGACTTACCCCCCTTTTAGGCTGCTTTTTCTTCCTGTTTTTCTTCGGCGCTATCTGAAACAGGATAGTGATCACGTCCTCCATAGTTTTTACAGGCAGGAACTCGAGCCGTCGCTTCACGTAGGAGGGCATCTCTTCCACCTCGTTCTTATTTGCTTCAGGAATAATCACCCTGCCGATTCCCGCACGGAGCGCCGCCAGCGTCTTTTCCTTCAAGCCGCCGATAGGAAGAACCCTGCCGGTGAGGGTGATCTCCCCCGTCATCGCGATCTTCTTGTCTACAGGCATCCCGGTCAGTGCGCTCACCATGGCAGCAGCCATGGTGATGCCCGCAGAAGGGCCGTCTTTCGGTATCGCGCCCTGGGGCACGTGAATATGCAGCTCCAACTGGTCGAATACGGCATCGTCTATCCCGAGGGCGTCACTCCTTGCCTTGATGCAGCTGAGCGCAGCCTGGGCCGATTCCTTCATTACGTTCCCCATATTTCCCGTCAGTATCAGCTCTTTTTTGCCCTTCCTCGCGGATGCCTCGATAAAAAGCAGGTCGCCGCCCGCTTCAGTCCATGCGAGACCGCAGACGATCCCGACCATATCCTCAGGCAAGGTGTTTTCGGCCAGAAATTTCGGCCGGCCAAGCAGGCTGCGAAGGTTTTTTGGCGTTGCCGAGATATTTCTGTCGAGCCCTTCCGCGATCTTGCGCGCCACCTTGCGCGCCACCGAAGCTATTTCCCGCTCCAGATTCCTCAGACCTGCTTCTCTTGTGTAAGAGGTAATGATCTTCTCGATAGCCTTATCGGTGAACCTCAAGGCGCCTTTCTTGAGTCCGTTCTCCCTGATCTGCTTTGAAACGAGATGGCGCTTCGCGATGAGCAGCTTTTCCCGCTCGGTATAACCGGAGATGCCGATGGTTTCCATCCGGTCGTGGAGCGCCGCGGGGATAGTATCGACCTGATTGGCAGTGGTGATGAACATGACCTTCGAAAGGTCGAAGGGCACATTCAGGTAGTGATCGCTGAAGGCGACGTTTTGTTCAGGATCGAGCACTTCGAGGAGCGCGCTTGCCGGGTCGCCCCTGAAGTCCATCCCGATCTTGTCTACCTCGTCGAGCATGAAGACGGGATTATTGGTGCCGCCCTGCTTCAGGCCCTGCATGATCCTGCCCGGCATGGCCCCCACGTACGTTCTCCTGTGGCCCCGGATTTCCGCTTCGTCCTTCATGCCGCCCAGGGATATGCGCTGGAAGCTCCTGCCAAGGGCCCTGGCAATGCTCCGTCCCAGGGAAGTCTTACCGACACCGGGAGGCCCGACGAAGCAGAGGATGGGACCTTTCATCTCGCCTTTCAGCTTGATGACGCTCAGGAATTCGAGGATCCTCTCCTTCACCTTTTCGAGGCCGTAGTGGTCCTCGTCGAGGATGGCCTTCACTTTTTTTATGTCTATGTTGTCTTTGGTGGAGGTGCTCCACGGCAATTCCACGAGGCACTCTATGTAGGTTTTGAGCATGCTTGACTCAATCGCATCGGGATGCATCATTTCGAGGCGCTCTACCTGCTTTTTTGCTTCTTTCTCCACCTCGCGCGGCATCTTTGCCTTCTTGATCTTCTTGCGCAGGTCCTTTACGTCCTCATCCCGCTCGTCGGTCTCGCCAAGCTCAGACCGTATCGCCTTCATCTGTTCCCTTAAGAAATACTCTCTCTGGCTTTTCGTCATCTCATCCTTGGCCTGGGAGAGTATCTTTGCCTGCATGTTCAACAGCTCGATTTCCTTGCCGACGATCTCCGAGAGCTTCCGCAGCCGCTCGATCGGATCGACGATCTCGAGAAGCTCCTGTGCCTTGTCGACCTGGAGCCCGAGGTTCGCGCACGCGACATCGGCGAATTTCCCCGGCTCGTCTATCGTGTCGAGGACGAGGAGGACGTCCGAGGGGACCAGTCTCCCCATGGAGACCACTTTCTCCATCTCCTCCCTGATGTAGCGCATGAGCGCTTCTATCTCAAGGGTAATTTCCGTGATAAGCGGCTCCTCCACCGGTTTTATCCGCACAAGAAACGTCGGCCTCTCTTGCACATATTCTTCGATCTGCGCTTTTTTCAGCCCCTGGATGAGGATTTTTATCCTGCCGTCGGGAAGGCGCAGCATGCGCATGATCTGAGAGACGACGCCCATGGAATAGATTTTTGCGGGCAGCGGATCTTCGTCGGTCAGGTCCTTTTGGGCGGCGACGAGAATGAGCCTATCCTGCGAAAGGGATTTCTCCACTGCGTTTATTGACATCTCCCTTCCGAGAAAAAGCGGAAGGGTGACCGCAGGATACATGACCATGTCCCGCACAGGGAGCAGGGGGAGTATCTCCGGCACTTTCAATGTTTCGTTTTCCCACATGCGCTGATTGCCTCCGTTTTATGATGCGAAAAATGCCTTAAAGGCCCGGTAAGCTTCATATATATCGAGCTTGCTCGATATTTCAAAAGGGGAATGCATGGTAAGGATCGGGGCGCCCATATCTATAATGTCCATGCCGTACTCGGCGAGGTATTTTGCTACCGTTCCGCCTCCCCCTTCGTCGATTTTTCCCAGTTCTCCGGCCTGCCAGATGACGTCGTTCTTTGAAAGGACGCTCCTTATCTCGGCCACATATTCGGCATGGGCGTCGTTTGCGCCCACTTTGCCGCCGTGACCGGTAAACTTGGTAATGCAGATTCCGCCACCAAGATAACACGCATTTTGTTTCTCATGCACCTCCTGCCAGGTGGGGTTCATTGCGCCGTTCACGTCAGCGCTGATCGCCTTCGACCTGAAAAGCAGACGCCGTATGAGTGTTTCCGCATTGCCGAGCCCCAGTCCTTCGATCAGATCCTGAAGAAACATTTGAATGAAATGGGATTGAGCGCCCGTATTCCCTTCCGAGCCTATCTCTTCTTTGTCAATGAAAACGGCAAGAACCGGCCAGGAGGGTTCCTCATCGAGGTCTACCAGGGCGGTGAGCAGCGGGTAGACCGACGCCCGGTCGTCCTGGCCGTAAGCCCCTACCATGCTCCTGTCGATACCCACGTCTCGTGCTTTGAAGGCCGGTACGACCTCGATTTCGGCGCTGATAAAATCTTCTTCCTCAAGGCCGTACTGTGCTCGCAGCAGCTCGAGGACAGCCTTTTTTACCGGTTCCCGCTCCTCGCCCCGCAGAGGCATGCTGCCAAAGAGGAGGATCAGTTTCTCTCCCTCGATCGCCTCTGAGAGTTTTTTCTCGTCCTGGTGCTTCCGTGAAAGGTGGGGGAGCAGATCGTCGATGGAGAACACCGGGTCCTTCTCATCCTCGCCGACGACGAAGTCGACGAGGGTCCCGTCCGCCTTTACCACAACCCCATGCATGGCCAGGGGCATTGCCACCCACTGGTACTTCTTTATACCTCCGTAATAGTGCGTCCGAAGGAGCGCGAGATCCACGTCTTCATAGAGAGGGTTCTGTTTGAGATCGAGGCGGGGGGCGTCAATGTGGGCAATGATGATCTTCATGCCCTGGGTAAGGTCACGGCTGCCCTTTCGGAAGGCAATAACCTCTTTCCCTCTGTTCACGCCATAAACCTTCGGTCCTTTCAACTCCCTCGTAAAACCGTGGGCACGGAGGGTCTGCTCAATCTGTGCGGCTGCTTCCCGCTCGGTCTTGGCTGCATCGAGAAACTGTTTATACCGTTCGGAGAACGCGTTGAGCCGCCTGACTTCTTCCAGGGATTTTCTTTTCCAGCCGGCTTGTCTTTCCATGAGAATCCTTTCACCTTAATCGGAATTGAGTGCGGCTCGTCAACGAACGGCCTGATGACCGGGCAGATGAAGAGAGGCGGACCCCTTCTTCCCTCATCGACATAGTGTACCTCATTGGCTGTTTTGTTGCAACTTGCGCCCTGCGCGTCTCTGGGCAAAGCGGTCCTGCGGAAACGGTGAAGCATGCAGTATCTTACGGGCCGCCGCCTGTTTTTGAAAAACCGTTCTTACGGCTAGCCGGCGACCCGCTCGGAAGAACCCAAAAAAAAGGAGATGGCCACCCGGGGCATAGGGGTTTAGGGGGTGTGGGTGGCCATCTCCTGTTGGGGAGGAGTAATACGCCGTAATTACCTGTCTGTAATCAATATAAGCACGCAACCCGCCGTGTCAAGGGAGACCGCATCTCCTTTTATCGACAAATGTGCTGCCGCCTTCAGGCATCGACCTGCCTTCCATCCCCCTCGTGAGGAAGCGCCGGGCACGCCGGGGCTTGCTTCTTGCAAACGAAATGGGGAGACGGTAAAATAGGTGAGACGGAGGGATGGCTGAGCGGCCGAAAGCGGCGGTCTTGAAAACCGTTGGGCGTTTACGCGCCCCGTGGGTTCGAATCCTACTCCCTCCGCCATATTATAGTTTTACATAATCCCATGTAGTCCAAAACCCGTTAGAAATAGCGGTTTTTTTGTTGCCGTTAGTCCGGCGACGTGTTATAACATCTATTGAAATCCTGTGAGTTTGGGTATACGATTGAGGAGTCGCGTATACCCAACCGAATGCCGTATACCCAAAAGGGAGGTTGACCGTGCCAAAACGCATTATGCCATTGACAGACATGAAGGTCCTGAAAGCGAAGTCTCAGGAAAAACAGGTCACGTTATTTGACGGCGGCGGCTTATTCCTTCTCGTGACTCCTTCCGGGGGGAAACTATGGAGGTTCAAATATCGCTTCGACGGTAAAGAAAAACTTCTTGCGCTTGGCCCCTATCCTGAAATCTCCCTTGCAGAGGCGAGAACGAAGAGAGAGGAGGCCCGAACGCAGCTCGAACACGGCATTGATCCGGGCGCCGTCCGCAAGGCTCAGAAGGAAGCAGACACCGTAGAGACTGAGACCTTCGAGGTAATTGCTCGTGAGTGGTACTTAAAGTTTTCTCCCGTCTGGGCACCGAGCCACGCCGAAACCAACATGTCACGGCTCAAGCGCGATATCTTCCCCTGGATAGGCTCACGACCCATAAAGGAAATCAAGGCTCCGGAACTGCTTACCTGTCTTCGTCGGGTAGAGAGCCGGGGCGCGCTGGAGGTTGCGCGAAGGCTCCGGGCACTGTGCGGCCAGATTTTTCGATACGGAACCGCCACGGGCAGGTGTGAGCGGGATTGCGCTGCCGACCTGAAAGGTGCCCTGCCTCAATCGGCAGAGAAGCACCACGCCGCAATCACGGATCCGAAAGAGGTTGCACCCCTTCTGAGGGCGATAGACGGCTACCAAGGCGGGTTTGTGGTCAAATGCGCCTTACGCCTTGCCCCCATGTTCTTCGTGCGTCCTGGAGAGCTTAGAAACGCAGAATGGGCGGAGATTGACCTTGACGAAGGGGCTTGGAACATACCGGCGCACAAGATGAAAATGAAGCAGCCCCATATCGTGCCGCTTTGCGCTCAGGCCGTGGCGATATTGACGGAACTGAAGCAGCTTACCGGCGCGAGCAAGTACGTCTTCCCTTCCCTGCGGTCCTTCGCCCGGCCCATGAGCAACAATACCGTGAATGCGGCGCTCAGGCGCATGGGCTTCCATAAGGAAACCATGACGGGGCACGGTTTCCGCGCGATGGCCCGGACCATCCTTGACGAAGTGCTACAAGTGCGGCCGGACTACATCGAGCACCAGCTTGCCCATGCCGTGCGAGACCCGAACGGCAGAGCCTACAATCGGACTTCACACCTTGCAGACCGCCGAGAGATGATGCAGACGTGGGCCGACTACCTGGACGGGCTGAAACAAGGTGCACAGGTATTGCCATTGCACAGGAAGAGTTAAGGAAAAGCGAGGGGTGGAATGCCGTTGATTACAGGAAATACGCAACTGGGGGAGTTTTCACCCCAAGTTCAAGCCTTATCTTCTGCCTTGCTATTCTCTGCGCCCATTCCGAACAGTTCCCTGAATAGACTATCCTGGAACCCTGCAATACTACGGTCGCGGTTCTTAATAAGCCACCTGAAACATAGGGTAATAAATTTCGACCTGGTTAGCCCGACTTCCCGCAGGATAGGTTCAGCCCCTTCCCATTCCTCGTCCGTGACATAGACATTCCGGCGATAAGGGTCAGTGCGGCGAGGCTTCGATTCCTTAACCGGAGAAGGTTCCCTTTTCGCTCGGGCCTTACCCTGCTCCAGGCCCAGGGCTACCGCTCTCTCCTGCGCCCTTCTCAATTTCCTTTGTTTACCCATATACACACCTTATACACCACTATCATGACATAGGTCAAAGCTTTTTTTCTTCCCCCGTATATCCCCCTGTTTTTACTATGAATATTATTCTCGTGAGGTTTAAGATAAGGTAGTGTTGTTGTGATATGTGTTAATTAATAAACCCAAGGGCAACCACCCCGGCGCGTCCCTCGAAGGTTTCCCACAAGAAGCATCGCGCGGGCCTTCGGCCGGAGGCCGCGACCGCTCGCTCGAAAACAATGTCGCTCGCTTGCTTCTATGGAAAACCCCCTCATTCATGCCCGAGGCAAACCCTTGCCAGAAAGCATCATTCACCCCCATTCTTACCATTGTCTTCCCAAACGTGCCGATTCTGTCTTTTCAGGAGTCTCCGATCCGGCGCTCACCTGGACGGCCATATTACCAACATGCTCCGGCATACCCGGTAAGGATAGCGCCGCCCCCGGCCCCCGTGCTCATCCTTCCGCGCGGGAGGCCGGAGGAGCGGCGCTTGCGGACTTTGGACCGTAAAGGGCGCATTCTCCACTTGGAAGAAAAGTTTTGACATGGACAAGAAATTGTGTTCTTTATGGGTATTCAGGCTTGATGCCTACCATAATAATTCAGGAGAGCCACTCTCCCACAGTTCACAGGGTTGGACCCTGCGAACAACAAATAACTAATTTCACACCATTCAGGGTTTGGCCCTACCACAGCTAAATAGCTTCACTTTCAGGAATTCATTCCTGCACCCGACACAACTTAGGGGTCGCCCCTGCCTTTATCAATCGAGGCTTGCCCTTGCCGTCTAACATGGCGGCAAGGGCAAGAAAAGTGACAAAAGGAGGTCGCAGGCAATGGCGATTAGGTGTCAGAATGAATAAACGCTTCTTACGCCTCCCGGAAGTTCTTCAGCGAATCCCTGTGTCGAAGAGCACGTGGTGGGCGGGTATCCGACAAGGCCGGTTTCCGAAGCCGGTCAAGTTGAGTGCGCGGACATCCGCGTGGAGAGAGACCGACATCGACGCCTTATGCAACCAGGGCCAAGGCGAAGCAAAGCCCGTCAACAGCGCCGAGGGTTAAACGCGCCGGGGCGTAGTTAAAGGCCATATAGTTTTCAGGGACTGCGCACCCGACAAGGGGCGGGGAATAAAATTAGGGTCATCAGCTTCCTGCATAGTTTCTATGCCTACGGGATGATTCTCTCTTCCACCTACAATTCCACGCACACGGGCTTCTCGGGCGAGTGAAGCATGCCATTCGAAAGCGGGAAGGACTTATTTCCCAGAACTTGGTGCTTTTTTCGCGAGGCAGTGACGCATTGCAAAGTGTCGATGAAAGTGGGATACTTATCGCTACTGCCTGTTCCGGGTATTCTTTGCGAAAGAGAGCAGGTTTCACGGACTGTTTTGGGGGGCGAGCCGGTCCACCTCAAGTCTAGATACCATGCCAGGTTATTGTGGCCTGAGAGAACAAAGGCCTCGTCCCCCACTTACCCAGACGAAGCAATATCCTCTCGGGTCGATGCGCCATCTTTTACCCCGTGACGCTCAGGGAGCCTGTGCTGCTCTGGCTGGCCTGTCCGTATTGCATGTACTTGCTTATAGCCTCCAGCATGAGGGCCATGAAAGTGCTCATTGAAGTCTGCTGGTCGGACGTTGAGCTGGTGGCCGTCGTGCTGTTTGAGCTGGTGGCCGTCGTGCTGCTTGTGCTGTCGGCCGTCGTGCTGCTTGTGCTGTCGGCCGTCGTGCTGCTTGTGCTGTCGGCCGTCGTGCT
>Ga0187873_1002960_pt1 | contig 12461 bp, 8 predicted proteins | sample June2016WEW_16_1_2_FD_133012 | JGI IMG/M metagenome (GOLD analysis project Ga0187873, IMG submission 133012) | Peatland microbial communities from SPRUCE experiment site at the Marcell Experimental Forest, Minnesota, USA - June2016WEW_16_100 | ecosystem: Environmental > Terrestrial > Soil >... | reverse complement strand
GCCGCCACGATCATCGGCCGATGATCGTGGCGGCTATCGAATATCAAAAGCGGCGTAGGACGCCGGGCCTTAAGGCCGGCTCTACCAGACCATGGCGGTTCTGCGCGCTTCCATGCCGTCCAGCGCGTGCCACAGCGACTGCGCGGCAGTCTCGGCGGCATCCAGCGCATCCTCGGCTTGATCGGGATGAGACGCGATCTCCGCGCTCAGCAGATCGCGCCAAACATCCGAGTGCTCCACGTCGGCGAACTGATGCAGCTTGAAGTAGCCGCAGGTCTTGGCATCGGCGCCGTATCGCTCGGCCAGGCCGTCGGCCTTGGCTTTGGCGACGCGAGGCACCTGCGACTCATAAGCGTAGAAGGCTGCCAGGGCCTCGGCGGTCGAGCCTTCGCGCGCGACCCGGCGAAACTCGGCGATCAGCTCGCGCACTTCCGGCAGCGGATTGCGTCTGCGGACTTCATCGCGATCGGCGCCCATGCCCTCGGCAAAGTCGAGCCACAGTTCGCTGTGGGGACGGCCGTCAATCTCCTCGCCGCAAAGGTTGCGCAGCACAGCGCGGCGCAGTTCGCCATCGTCGAGACGCGAATGCAGCGCGCTCAAGTACGCCGGAAACGCCGCGACATGGTGGTAGTAATCGCCGGCATACTCGCGCAGATCGTCGCGCGTAAGCTGCCCGGCGGTCCACGCCTTGTAATAGGGATGGCACAGCAGATCGTAGCGGGCAATGCGCTGCTCCAGCGCCGTCAAGAAAGCTTGCAATTCCATCATTCACCCCACGTAAGAATTCGGTAAGTGAGACCACTATACGGGAGGATGGCCGCGGGCGACAACCTGCGACGCCGACTTGCTCTTGATTGCGCGCATCTCGTTTGCAAACTGGCCACTGACCACTGGCAACTGACAACTGGTTTATAGTGATTCTGTGGCGCAGTGAAATCCATTCGTTTCCATCCCAATCGAACTCTGCTGACGATCGTTTTGCTTTTGCTTGCTCTCGGTGCGGCCTGCAAGCGGCAGAACATGACGCATCACGAGTACATGTATGTTTCCGCCGCCGAGACCAGCCTGCGCGATCGTGTGGCCACCATGTACAACAAGATGGGCACGGTGCACAACGGCGATCGCGTCGAGGTGCTGGAAAAGGAGCGGCGGTTCGTCCGCGTCCGCACCGACAGCGGTCAGGAGGGCTGGATCGAGGAGCGCAGCCTGATCCCGCAGGATGTCTACGACGGCTTCCAGAAGCTGGCGCAGCACAATGCCGACACGCCGGTGCAGGCCCACGGAACCACGCGCGCCGAGCTCAACATGCACGTCACTCCCGCGCGCGACGCCGAGCACCTCTACCAACTCAAGGACGGCGAGAAGGTCGAGGTCTTGCGGCGCTCGACGGCGGAGAAGAATCCGCCGAAGGCCGCAAAGCCGGCGCCATCCTCGACCTCGTCTCAGAAGAAGGGCGTGACGCAGCGCAAAACCAGCGCCACTCCGAAAGGAGGCAAGCCGGAAGCGGCAGCTCCGGCGGCGACGACCGCGACGACGGCCGCAACCACGCCCGCCGCGGGAACGCCAAAGCAGGGCGAGCCGCCGCCCCCTCCGCCCAAGCCGATCATGGAAGACTGGTACTTAGTGCGCAGCTCGTCGGGACATGCTGGCTGGGTGCTGCTGCGCATGGTCGATCTCGACGTCCCGCTCGACATTGCGCAGTACGCCGAGGGTAAGCGCATCGTGGCGTATTTCGTCCTCAACAACGTTGAAGAAGATGGCAAGCCACAGTCGCAATACCTCGTTCTGCTGAACGAACCCAGGGACGGTCTGCCGTGGGACTACAACCAGATCCGCATCTTCACCCGCAATCGTGCCAAGCATCGATATGAGACGGCCTATCGCGAGCACAACCTGGAAGGTTACTTGCCGGTGCGGGTTGGACATCAGGATTTCGGCAAGGAAGGCGACCTGCCGACCTTCACCATTCGCAAGAAGAATGACGCCGGGCAGATCGTGGAAGCTACCTACAAGATGAACGGGCCGATTGTGCGCCGCGTGCTCACACCCCAGGAGGAGGCAGCCGAAAAGGCGCAGCACCAGGCCGCTCTCGCCGCCCGCATGAAAGAGATCGGCGCCAACCGCGCCCAGCATCCCAACCAGCCGACCGCCCACAAGCACCATAGACACCAATAGCAAGATGGGCTTCGTCCCGGGTCTTTGGTTCAGCGTATCCTAATACTGTGCTGGTAAAGCTCTCCAACGACAATCTGGAATGACTTAACTGCGAAGCAATGTCTGAGGAGTGCGTAGATTAGACGGTATGGCTCCAATTCCTGCATTTCCTCATAATGACTATCGTGACCGGGCCTTTTCCTTATCGTGAGAACTTGAGCCGCACATCGCCCCATACCGGACTAATACTGATGAACTGGTTTCGACTGGCGCTCGTGTCCTCGCTCCTTCTTACGACGGCCTCAGCGCAGACCACCCGCACCTGGGAACAAACCAAGTACGACGACTTTGAGAAGGGCACAGCTCACGGCGTCGCCATCAGCAGCGATGGCAATCTCACGCTCGCGCCCTCTTTCAGCGCGCTCTATACCTCGCCTTCCACCTACATCTGGGACGTAGCCGCCGACTCCGGAGGCAACGTCTACGCGGCTGCCGGTTCTCCGGCCCGTGTCTACAAGCTCACGCCCGATGGCAAGGCGCGCATCATCTTCGCGCCGCAGGAGCTTCAGGTGCAGGCGCTGGTCGTCGACAACAACAGCGGCGCCATCTACGCGGCTACTTCGCCCGACGGCAAAGTCTACAAACTCGTCCACGGCGGCCCCGCTCCGGGCAAGGCTCCCGAGGGCTCGCATACCACAGCTGAAGTTGCCGCCGCGCAGGAAGGCGCAACGCCGGGCGAGAAGCCGCGCCCGTCCGTTGATGTCGACCCCAGCTACACCGCCAGCGTCCTCTTCGATCCCAAGACGAAATACATTTGGGCGTTGGCGCTCGATCGTCAGGGCCAGCTCTACATCGGCACCGGCGATCGCGGCGAAATCTTCCGCGTCGACCGCAGCGGCAACGGCAGCCTCTTCTTCAAGAGCGACGAGGCGCAGATTCGCGCCCTCGACTTCGACAATCTCGGCAACCTCATCGCCGGCACCGACGGCAGCGGCCTCATCTATCGCATCTCGCCGCAGGGCGAAGGCTTCGTTCTCTACAGCGCGCCCAAGAAGGAGATCACCGCGCTCGCTATCGATCGGCAGGGCAATATCTATGCCGCTGGCGCGGGCGAGAAGCGCGCGGCAGCGCCGGCCCTCGGCGTACTGCCTGCCGTGCCAACCGTTGTCGTCACCGCCCCGGCCGCCGCTGGAGCTCCAACGCCTCCTTCTGCTGCGCCCGCAGTGACCGCAATCAGCGCGCCTCCCAACCTCGCCAACCTTGGCGGCTCGGAGGTCTATCGTCTCTCGCCCGACGGCTCGCCCAAAACCATCTGGTCTTCTCGCGACGATCTGGTTTATGCGCTGGTCTTCGATCACCAGGGCCGTCTGCTTGCCGGAACCGGCAATCGCGGAAAGATATATGCCATCGTCGGCAGCGAATATACCGACCTCGCTGAGGCCAGCGCCAACCAGGTCACCGCATTCGCCCCCGCTCCCCAAGGCGGTCTCTATGCGGCCACCAGCAATCTGGGTAAGGTCTTTCTTCTCGGCTCCAGCCCGATGAGCGAGGGCACCTACGAGAGTGATGTCTTCGATGCCAAAAACGTCTCCAAGTGGGGGCGCGTGGAAGTCCGCGGCGGCGGCAATTTTCAGCTCTTCGCGCGCAGCGGCAACGTCGACAATCCTGACCGCAACTGGAGCCAGTGGAAGCCAGTCGATCTGCAGAAGGATCTTCCCATCGACGCGCCCTCCGCGCGCTTCATCCAGTGGAAGGCAGTGTTGCAACCCGCCGGCCACATGCCCGTAATCGACAGTGTTGTCGTCAACTACCTGCCTAGGAATGTCGCTCCTGAGGTGGACAACGTAACTGTAATGGTCGGCTCGCGCGTGCCGGCGGGCGCGCATATCGAGCCGGAAGGCTCAGCCGCGACTGGCTATGAGCCTCCGCTGCCAACCACTAAGGACCGGCATTCGATTGCCGTGAAATGGAGCGCGCATGACGACAACGATGACACCCTGGCTTATGACATCTACTACCGCGGCGACGGCGAGACGCGCTGGAAGCTGCTGCGCCGCAATGTCGCGGAACGCTTCCTCAATCTCGACGCCGACGTCTTCCCCGACGGCGGTTATACCATTCGCGTGGTCGCCTCCGACGCCCCTTCGCATTCCGCCGAAGACGCGCTGACCGGCGAAGCTACCAGCCCGCGCTTCGAGGTCGACAACACTCCGCCGCAGGTCGAATCGCTGAAGGCGACCGTCGACGGCGGCAAGATCCGCGTCACCTTCCGCGCCGTCGACAGCTTCTCGACCATCAGCCACGCCGAGTACTCCATCGACGCCGGCGAGTCGCAAATGGTCGAGCCGGTGGGACGGATTTCCGATTCCAAGACCGAACGCTACGATTTCACTCTGCCCTTGCCGAAGGACGAAGCGCAAGCCGCGTCAGCCTCAGCCAAGTCCGCAGCTCAAGCCACCACGTCAGACGAGCACACCATCATCGTGTACGTCTACGACCGCTTCGACAACATGGGAGTCAGCAAGGTTGTGGTGAACGTCCCAGCAAGTCGATGATTTGCATTTCGCCATGTTTTGAAGGGGCGCACCTTTAGGTGCGCCGATTTCGTACCCTAAATTTTGTCATCCTGAGGAGGCCTTCAGGCCGACGAGGGATCTGCTGTTCGCCGCACTGGCATGACCCTGCGCTCCGCCATCGACCTTCTCGCTCTGCTGATCTGCTCCGTCTATTGCACCATCCCATTATTCTGGCTCGTCATCCATCCTTTCATCTCGCGCTGGCGTAAACATGGCCGCCGCGGTTTCGCCCTTCTTGTGCCTATCTGGGGCGGATTTGTCGCCCTGGCATTTTGTTCGATGTGGCCATTCCGATTCGCTCAGTTCTACACAAACCGGCTGGCGTGGGCGGGGGCGGCGATTTTGTTTCTGCTGGGCTTCTCGCTCTATGGAGCGGCGCTCAAAGGCTTTCATCATTCGCAGCTCTCCGGCCTCGACGAACTGGAGCCCGACCGCCATCGCCAGCAACTGATCACAACCGGCATTCGCTCGCGTGTGCGCCATCCCATCTATCTTGGACATCTGTGCGAGGTCCTCGGCTGGTGCGTCGGCACTGGATTAATCCCCTTGTACGCTCTGGCGGTATTCGCCATCATCACCGGAGCCCTGATGATCGCGCTCGAAGATCGCGAACTCGAAGCCCGCTTCGGCGAACCATATCGTGCCTACCGCGACGCCGTTCCGGCGGTCATTCCCCGCCTCCGCCGTTAGGAGCTTCGCTCTTCGCCTGATGGGAGCACCACCTCAGCGATGCATTTAGCATTGCGAATGCCTAACCGGCTTTAGCCACTGAGGTAACGAAGAACTCGCCTCAGCCACTAATCGCCAATGTGTTTTCGCTACAATGAGTTTTCGCTGAGTCAACATGGGCCTCCGCCACAACCAAAGGGATGAAAATCACTACTGAGCCACGAAGATCTCGGGGATGATTCCTACAAGAACTAACTCCGTGTCCTCCGTGCTTCCGTGGTGAAAAGCTTTTCCACGATGCAATTCGAACTCTTCATAGCCGCGCGTTATCTTCGGGCCAAACGCCGCCAGGCCGTCATCGGCGTCATCACCGTCATCTCCATCGTCGGAGTGGCGGCCGGCGTGGCTTCGCTCATCATCGCGCTGGCCATCAACAACGGCTTTCGCCAGGACCTGCAGGACCGCCTGCTGGGCTCAACCTCTCACATCAATCTGCTGCGCATTCAAAGCGACGGAATCCGCAACTGGGAGCCGCTCCTCGCGCGTCTGGAGAGCCAACCGCACGTCATCGCCGGAGCTCCCGCCATCTACGAGCAGGTACTGATCTCGCGCGGCGCGCGCGCGCAGGGCGGCATCTTGAAGGGCATCGTTCCGCAAGACGAACGCAAAGTCAGCACGATTCTGGACACGGTAAAGCAAGGCTCCGCCGCAACTCTGGACGAAAATTCTCCTCGATCTCCCGCCAGTGACAGTGAGACGACTTCACCCGCCGCTACCCTTCCCCCAATCGTCCTCGGCAAAGATCTGGCCGACGAACTTGGCGCATCCGTGGGCTCGATCGTGACCGTCACCAGCCCACAAGGCGAGCTCACGCCCTTCGGCATCGTTCCCAAGTACAAGCGCTTCAAGGTCACCGGTGTCTTCGCTTCCGGCTTCTTCGACTACGACAACACTTGGGCCTTCATTCGTCTTTCCGACGCGCAGCGCCTCTTCGATCTCAGCGACGTAGTCTCCGTGCTCGAGTTCAAAGTTGACGACATCTACAAGGCGGGAGAGATCGGCCAGCAACTCGAAGACGCCGCCGGCAAGGGCTTCATGTCAACCAACTGGATGGAGCAGAACCGCGCCATCTTCCACGCCCTGCGCCTGGAGCGCGTCGTCACCTTCATCACCATCGGTCTCATCGTCTTCGTGGCCGCGCTCAACATCCTCATCTCGCTCATCATGATGGTGATGGAGAAAACCCGCGATATCGCCGTCTTGGTCTCCATGGGCGCCAAGCGCCGGCAAATCCGCCGCATCTTCATGTATCAGGGAATCCTCATCGGCGTGATCGGAACGGCGCTTGGCCTTATCGCCGGCTTCGCGCTGTCGTGGGCCGGCGGACATTATCATCTGCTCTCGCTCTCAGCCGAGGTCTATTCCATCGACTACGTTCCCTTCGCGCCTCGCCTTCTCGACGGCCTGCTGGTGGCCCTCGTCGCCATCGGAGTGTCGTTCATCGCGACCCTCTATCCATCCTGGTCCGCCGCCAGTGTCCTGCCAGCGGAGGCGCTACGGTACGAATAGTCGCTCCCAATTCGCAACGATGGCGGACGTAGGAGTTGCCAGGGTAAGGAGCACCGGCGTAAAGTAAGGAACATGAAAAGCACGGTGCAGAAACAAGCGAAGATCACCAGCAAGGGGCAGGTCACACTCCCGTTAGAGGTCCGCCGCGCACTGGGGGTCCAAACCGGTGATCGGGTTCTTTTTGAGGGCGACGAAAAGAGCATGCGAGTGCGACGTGTCAGAACTGAAAGTCCATTCGCTAAATATCGCGGCATCGGAACTCCCGGGATTCCGCCCGGCAGGGAAGGAGTTATCAGATGGCTTCGAGAGATGCGGGGGCATGACGACAGCGATTGATACAAATGTGATCATCGCGCTCTGGCAAACGGACGACGCCTTCAATACCCTGGCAGAATCGATGCTGGAAAGGGCTGGCGCCAGGAGCCAGCTTGTCATCGCCGCCCCGGTGTTCGCAGAACTCATGGCAGCGCCCGGGAGAAATGTGGACCTGCTGGAGGACTTCTTCCGGGAGACCGGTATCAGAATCGATTGGGCCCTGGACGAAAGGGCATGGCGGATGGCAGGAGCAGCTTTTCAAGCTTATGCCATGCGCCGTAGAAGGATGGGTGAGCCTCCACCACGGCGCATACTAGCGGACTTCCTGATTGGGGCGCACGCACTTCGTTTTGGGTACCACCTGCTCACTTTTGATAGAAAGCTGTATCCCACCGCCTATCCGGAATTAATACTAGTTCCGGTGTAGCTTGCCTGCATTTCATCCCACACCTCAGTGCACCAGGCCCGTCGTCGTGCTACCCTCTTTGTTTGCTTCTTGTTTGTTCCCAGTTACTGTCTCGCTCGACGTTCTTCGCCCGGAGCCAATCATGACATTCCTATCTCAGTCTCTATATTCACTACTGAAATGCGCTGCCATTTGCGCTGTCGCCCTCGCTATGCTTCCAGCTCAAGCTCAGGACGCATCCAAACCGGAAACTCACGGCATCAACGCCTCCAACATGGATCCCGCGGTGAAGCCGGGCGACAACTTCTACCTCTACTGCAATGGAGAGTGGATTAAGCGCACCGAACTTCCGCCCGACCGCTCCCGTATCGGCGTCTTCAACAGTCTCGCCGACCTGAGCGACAAGCGCACCGCGGCCTTGATAGAAGAGACCTCCAAGGGCAATGCTGCCGCCGGCTCCAGCCAACGCAAGATCGCCGATCTCTACAACTCCTATATGGACGAGGCGGCCATCGACGGCAAAGGTCTGTCGCCGCTCGAACCGCATCTCAAGGCCATTGCCGCCATCGGTAACAAGAAAGAGCTCGCCTTCGCGCTCGGTGAATCCCTGCGCACGGATGTCGACGCCCTCAACAACACTAACTTCCACACCCCGCACTTGTTCGGATTGTGGGTCGCTCCCGGCTTCAACGATTCCGAGCACTACGCTCCCTATCTGCTCCAGGGCGGAGTGCAACTCCCCGATCGCGAGTACTACCTCGCCGACAACGAGCACATGAAGGAAGTTCGCACCAAGTATCAGGCGCACATCTCGGCGATGCTCAAGCTCGCGGGCTTCACCGATACCGACGCTCGCGCTGAGCGCATCGTCGCTCTGGAACATGCCATCGCGGAAAAGCATCTCAGCCTGGCTGACAACGACGACATCCACAAGGCCAACAACACCTGGACGCAATCCGATTTCTCAGCCAAAGCCCCCGGCCTGGATTGGGCCGAGTACTTCCGCGGCGCAGGACTCAGCAAACAAGCCAGCTTCATCGTCTGGCAGCCAACCGCTTTCGCCGGCGAGTCCGCTCTGGTGGAATCCACTCCGCTCGAAACCTGGAAGGACTGGCTCGCGTACCACACCATCGAAGAGTCCGCGCCGTATCTGTCCAAGGCGTTCTCGGACGAGCGCTATGCTTTCTTCAGCGGAGTGCTCCAGGGCACGACGCAACAGCGTCCGCGGTGGCAGCGCGGCGTAGTCGTCGTCAATCGGTATCTCGGTGACGATGTCGGACAAATCTACGCCCAGCGTTACTTCCCGCCTGAAGCTAAGGCCCAGGCGGAGGCCATGGTCGCCAACATCATCTCTGTCTACCACCAGCGTATTGCAGGCCTTTCATGGATGGATCCGACGACCAAGGCCGAAGCTCAATCCAAGCTCGACACTTTGTACGTCGGCATTGGTTACCCGGAAACGTGGATTAACTATTCGGCTTACGAAGTGAAAGCTGACGACATTTTTGGCAACGTCTGGCGCGGCAACTTGTTCCAATACCGCCGTCAGGTAGCGCGGCTGGGCAAGCCGGTCGATCGCCACGAATGGTCGATGACGCCGCAGACCGTCAACGCCGTGAATCTCCCGTTGCAAAATGCCCTCAACTTCCCTGCGGCGATTTTGCAGCCTCCCTTCTTCGATCCCAAAGCGCCTGCCGCCGCTAATTACGGCGCGATTGGCACCGTCATCGGCCATGAGGTCAGCCACACCTTCGATACCGAAGGCAGCGCCTTCGACGCCAAAGGACAGGTGCGCAACTGGTGGACGCCTGCCGATCTCGCGCACTTTGAGGAAGCCACAGCGAAACTTGCCGCCCAGTACGATACCTACATGCCGTTCCCCGATCTGCACGTGAATGGCAAGCAGACGCTGGCCGAAAATATTGCCGACGTCTCCGGCCTCGCAGCCTCGCTTGACGGCTACCATGCCTCGCTTGCCGGCAAGACTGCTCCCACCCAGGATGGATTCTCCGGAGATCAGCAGTTCTTCATCGCCTTCGGCCAGGACTATGCGTCGAAGACGCGCGATGCTGCGCTGCGCCAGCAGGTGATGGTCGATCCGCACTCTCCGGCGGAGTTCCGCGCGGACACAGTTCGCAACATCGATGCCTGGTATTCGGCCTTTGATGTTCAACCCGGACAGACACTGTACCTTGCGCCCGCCGACCGCGTGCGCATCTGGTAGTCCGGAATCGGCAAAGTGCAACTGGTGCCCCGTTCTAGCGTTCTGTTGGCCAGGGGGCATTCTGCAAAAATCTGGACATGCCGTTGCTTTTCCCTGTCCCTTTCGTCGCAAAGTCGCTGACTTCCCGCTCCATACATGATCTAATTCTTATTAGGTCAATCGCTGGTACCTAGTCCCAGAATGGGCGCGGTTCCAACCACTTGGCCGGAATTTGTGTCGCTACGGAGCGCAGCTGCATCAAACTGTAAAAGACGCGTTGTTGCGTGCGGAGAACCTCAAGAAGGTTTTCCGCTCCGGCAATTCGGATTTAGTGCTCTTTGAGAACCTGTCATTGGAGGTGCAAACCGGGGAGATGCTGGCCATCGTCGGCGAGTCAGGTACCGGGAAAAGCACCCTCCTTCATATACTCGGAGCGCTTGATCGTGCTTCTGAAGGTGACGTATACTTCGCCCAAGTTCAGTTGGGGAGCCTCTCCGAGGATGATGCAGCAGAATTCCGCGGCCGGGAGCTTGGATTCGTCTGGCAGTTTCATTACTTGCTGCCCGAATTTACCGCGCTGGAAAATGTGGCCATGCCCTTGCTGATGCGGGGCACGAGCAAGCGCGAGGCTGAGCAGCAAGCCCTGCAATGGTTGCAGGAGGTTGGTTTACAGGACCGTGCAACTCACCGGTCCGGCGAGTTGTCTGGTGGCGAGCAGCAGCGGGTAGCGCTGGCCCGGGCGCTGATCACCGGGCCCATGGTCCTGATGGCGGACGAGCCTACAGGTGACCTCGACAACCGGACAGCGGAAACGGTTTTTAATTTGATCGCCAGGCTACATCGCGACTATCGTCTGACCTCGCTCATCGTTACTCACAATTTTGGGTTTGCGCGTCAGTGCGACCGCGTTCTGCGTCTGCAGAAGGGACGGGTAGTCGAAGTGTCTCCGCAATCGTTGTCGGCGTAGCGGCAACGTAGGGCAACAATTCGGGGTTGTAATAGCAGTGGTCTTAGGTGTGGATGTGTGGAATTGCATGCTGAGCTGGTGTTTGGCGGGATGTTTGGATCGCAGCGAATCCAGCCCGCAGGGCGGAACAATATTAGCCCAGCGCGTAAGCGCTGGGCGGGCTGCACTAAGAACTCGAGCCCTGTAGGGGCGGCACATATTTTGTTTGAATTTCGGTCCCAGCTTTATCTCGGGACTGGCGGCCACGACGAGTCAGGTAACAGAGCTCGGCAGGAGAAAAAATTCCAGTCGCGTTCTTTGGGAGAGGTTCCATGTTTGAACGGTACACGGAAAAGGCCCGGCGCGTAATCTTCTTCGCGCGTTACGAAGCCAGTCAGTTTGGTTCTCCTTACATTGAAACGGAGCACCTGCTGCTTGGTCTTCTGCGCGAGGACAAAGCGCTTACCAATCGGTTCCTTCGGTCCCACGCCTCGGTTGAGTCGATCCGGAAACAAATCGAGGGGCACACTACCATTCGGGAAAAGGTTTCCACTTCCGTGGACCTGCCCCTCAGCAACGAGTGCAAGCGTGTGCTGGCGTACGCCGCTGAGGAAGCCGAACGGTTGTCGCACAAGCACATCGGCACCGAGCACCTGCTTTTGGGCCTTTTACGCGAAGAAAAGTGCTTCGCGGCTGAAATTCTGCACGAGCGGGGCTTGCGTCTCTCCTCCATTCGCGAAGAACTGGCGCGCACTTCGCAGGAAAAGGCGCAGCCTTCGCAGCGTTCGCGCGAGTCGTCGCTGCTGTCCGAGTTCTCTCGCGATCTCACCCAGGCCGCGATGGACGGCCAGCTCGATCCGCTGGTCGGTCGCGATAGCGAACTGGAGCGCGTGGTCCAGATCCTGTGCCGCCGCACCAAGAACAATCCGGTCCTAATCGGCGAGCCGGGTGTTGGCAAGACTGCCATCGTCGAAGGGCTCGCCCAGCGCATCGCCGACGGCGAAGTGCCGTCGTTTCTGGCCGACAAGCGCATCCTCGCGCTCGATCTTTCCCTCATTGTTGCCGGCACCAAGTATCGTGGCCAGTTCGAAGAGCGGCTGAAAACCATCATGAAGGAACTGATGGAGTCGCAAAACTCCATCATCTTTATTGACGAACTTCACACCCTGGTCGGCGCGGGATCGGCCGAGGGCTCGCTCGACGCCGCCAACATCCTGAAGCCGGCTCTGTCGCGCGGCGAAATCCAGTGCATCGGCGCGACCACGCCTGGTGAGTATCGCAAGTCGATTGAGAAAGACCGCTCGCTGGAGCGCCGCTTCCAGGCGGTGAAGGTTCCTCCGCCGAACGAAGCCGACGCGGTCAAGATCCTGTTTGGCATCAAGGAGCGCTACGAGAAGTTCCACGCCGTCAGCTACACCGACGATGCGATCACGTTCTCGGTGTCGCACTCGAACCGTTACTTGCCCGATCGTTTCCTTCCGGACAAGGCCATCGATCTCGTCGACGAAGCCGGTGCCCGCGTTAAGCTTCGCCAGACTTCCCTGCCCGAGGACATCACCGAGGTGCAGAAGCGGATCAAGTTCATCGTGCATCGCATGGAAAACGCCATCGCGAACCACGAGT
>Ga0187873_1002959_pt1 | contig 12465 bp, 14 predicted proteins | sample June2016WEW_16_1_2_FD_133012 | JGI IMG/M metagenome (GOLD analysis project Ga0187873, IMG submission 133012) | Peatland microbial communities from SPRUCE experiment site at the Marcell Experimental Forest, Minnesota, USA - June2016WEW_16_100 | ecosystem: Environmental > Terrestrial > Soil >... | reverse complement strand
GCCGGCTGGACAACGTGGTGTATCGGCTGGGCTTTGCCGTGGCACGACGCCAGGCCCGGCAGTTGGTGCGTCACGGTCACATCGTGGTCAATGGCAAGAAGGTTAATATTCCTTCTTATCAGGTAAAGGCCGGTGAAGAGATCGGAGTACGCGAGGCCAGCAAGAAGCTTGTCATGTTGGAGACTGCCAAAGAGTTTGCCAGCCATCAGCCGCCTCCGGCGTGGCTGGAAGTCGATCGCGATGCGTACAAGGGCCGGGTAATCGCGCTGCCGAAGCGCGAAGACATCAACCAGCCGCTGAACGAGCAGTTGATCGTTGAACTGTATAGCAAGTAGAAGAGCAGTAACTAGTAATTAGTAGCTAGTAACTAGCAATTAGTTTTACCACGGGGCTGCGGTTGTGAGTTGCAGTTTCCACAGACCTTCGCGCCAGATCAGCCGGGCGTAACCTTGTTGTTGCGACCCGCGCAGCACGGCCGAAGAGATAGAGGAGTTACGAATGCTTTGGAAAGGTTTTCAAAAACCGAAACGGCTGGCTACTGACACCGAGACGTTGACCGACAAGTACGGTCACTTCTGGGCACAGCCGTTTGAACGCGGGTTTGGTACAACAATTGGCAACGCGCTACGCCGGGTATTGCTTTCCTCGATCGAGGGAGCTGCGGTTACCGCGGTCAAGATCGAAGGCGTGTTGCACGAATTCCAGTCGATTACCGGAGTGGTGGAGGATGCCACGGACATCATCCTCAACCTGAAGCAGATTCCGTTTCGCCTGAACGGCGACGCGCCCAAGGCGATTTATCTTCGCGCCGATCAGCCGGGTGTGATTACCTCGGGCATGATCGAGGCCGACGCCGACGTGGAAGTGCTGGACAAGGATGTGTACATCGCGACCGTCAGCGAAGGCGGAAAGCTGGACATGGAAATGCGGCTGAAGCGCGGCCGCGGTTACGTTTCGGCGGACAAAAATTTCGATGAAGACCTGGGCCTGGGATTCATTCCCATCGACTCGGTGCACTCGCCGGTGCGCAAGTGCAACTACTCGGTCGAGGCCGCCCGTCTGGGACAGATCACCGACTACGACAAACTCGCGATCGAGATTTGGACCAACGGTTCAGTCACTCCGGCAGACGCGCTGGGCCTGGCGGCGAAGCTGCTGAAAGACCACATGAACATCTTCATCAACTTCGAAGAGGAGTTGGAAGCGCAGAAGGACGCTCTCGGCGACAAGCCGGAGATCCGCAACGAGAACCTGAATCGCTCGGTCGAGGAGTTGGAGCTTTCGGTGCGCAGCTACAACTGCCTGAAGAATGCCAACATCCAGACCATCGGCGAGTTGGTGCAGAAGAGCGAAGCCGAAATGCTGAAGACCAAGAACTTCGGACGCAAGTCGCTGAACGAGATCAAGGAGATCCTCTCCACGATGGGCTTGGGTCTGGGCATGAAGATCGACGAGCACGGCAATGCGGTGCCGGGAAGTGCTTCGAGCATGTCGCAGGGCCTGGCCTCGACAAGCTACGGCATCGATCCGGGATACTGAGAAACAAGTTGTCAGTTGCCGGTTGTCAGTTGTCAGCAAGCAACCGGCAAATAGCAAAAGATAATTAGCCGAGAACTGATACTGAGATCGACAATTGAGCGGTTGGAGCGTCGCTTTCTCAGGGCAACTGACAACCGATAACTGACAACGGACAACAAGTTCCAAAGGAACGAATATGCGTCATCGTAGAGCAGGATGGAAGTTAGGACGGAACACCGAACACCGGCGCGCGTTGCTGCGCAACCTGGTGACCTCGCTGATCGTGGAAGAGCGCATTGAGACGACCATCACCAAGGCCAAAGCAATGCGTCCCCACGTCGATAAGATGATCACACTGGGCAAACGCGGCGACGTGGCGGCGCGCCGCCTGGCCGGGTCGTATCTCATGACGCGTGATGCCGTCGACAAACTTTTCGACACCATCTCGCCGCGTTATGGCGACCGCGAAGGCGGCTACACCCGCATCGTGCATGGCGGCTTCCGTCAGGGCGACGGCGGCGACATTGCCTTCGTCGAACTGCTCGGCAGCGAGAAGACGCTGGACGAAAAGCGCCAGAAGCGCGCCGAACTCCGTGCCAAGCGCGCCGAAGAGAGCCGCAAAGCCCTGGAGTCCGCCGAGCAAGAGAACAAGGCCATGGAGAGTCAGGAAGCGGCCGCTGAATCGTCGAGCGAGGAGAAAGAGAAGTAGAGTTTCTCTCGCGACGCTTGGAAACCTCATAGCGCACTCTCGCAATTGCGGGGTGCGCTTTCTTCTTGCCGAGGTTATTTCTGTGCTGCCGCCCTCGTCACAATTGTTCCCCGTGGAACAATTTTGAAGCCGAATTTTGTGGCAATCGTTACCTGGTCACGGGATGGTGCAAGCGCTTCGCCTACAAGTTCTTCGTTCGCGAATGGTCCATAAATTTCGGCGGTATCGAAGAACGTCACACCGCGCTCCACCGCCGCGCGAATGATCTTAATGCCGTGCTGCTTATCTACGGCTGGGCCAAAACCAAAGCTCAGCCCCATGCAGCCAAGTCCGATCGCTGAAACTTCAAGATTGCTACTTCCTAACTTACGTTTTTGCATGGTCTCTCCTCAGTGTCATAACGTCGCAGCGCGGCGGTCTGTTTGCCTCTTCCAACTTACAACCCCGGCATCCTGTTAGGCCGTTCTTTTCGAAAAAAGTCGTCGCACGACGTGGCCCTTCCACATCCACAACCCCGAGACCACCATTACCGGAAAGAAGACAAACCGAGTAGCAGGGGCATAGCTTGGAAGCTTTTCGAACGGACTATAGATATAGCCGAATATCGGAATGGCAACGACGATGTGAATCCAGCGAAAAATCGTACGTATGGTGCCTGGTTCATAATGACCTCGATTCACGACCTTTGATCCGCCGGAGGCGGCCAGTTGGGCGCCTCAACACCGAGCTGCTTGGCGTACTCGGCGGTCAATCGCTGCCAGCCGTCGAGATGCGTGGCCGCGGCGCCGGCCATGCGGCCAATCGGCTTACCCCCCAGGAGACGATCCAGAACGTCGAAGCAGATGTGCCAGCCCGCGGCGCCCCACGAGATGAAGCGGCGATCGATGTTGTGCCACAGCGTCAAGCGCGTGCCGCCACCAAGGGCCTCGAGTTCCCAGCGGATGTCGCCGTACTCAAGCAGGTTGGGTGGGTCGGCTTGCGTCACTTTTGTTTCCGTCGCCTGCGCTGTCGCTACCCACGTGAGCTTCACCGTGGCTCCAACCGTATCCAGGTTCCCATCGGCGTCAAAGGGCGCCCATTCACGTAGATGCACCGGGTCGGTTATCGCCTGCCAGACCTTTTCCGGCGAGTGGCGCAGTTCTTTGACGAGAACGAGCGTCCACTTGTCGCCGTCTCTTTGCACCTGCGCCACGTTGGCCGGGCCCGGTGTGTACTGCTCGTGATCGATCACCTTCTTCTCCTAAAGCCAGTGGCTAGTTGTTAGTGGCCGGTGGTCAGAAATCAGTGATGCGTTAGCCAGCATTCAAACTGGCCACCCGCCACTGAACCCTGGCCACTGCTTAGACCCTTAGCCAGCCACGGAACGCCCTGCCGGCATAGTAAGATTCCGGCCCGTTGTGATATGTGAAAACCGTGTCGTAGCGGCGATCACAAAAAATGGCGCCGCCGAGTTTTCTGATAGCAGGAGGTGCTTTCACCCAACTCGACGTCTTCGTATCGAAAGGTCCAAGTTTCTGCAACTCCCGATACTGTTCTTCCGTTAAGAGCTCAATGCCCATAGCATCTGCCATATTAACGGCGCTATCTTTGGGTTTATTTTCTTTCCTTGACTCCAGCGCTTCACGGTCGTAGCAAATACTTCTGCGGCCGTTAGGACTTTCCGCTGAACAATCATAAAAAATGTATTCGCCCGTCTTCTTGTCGTGAGCAACAACATCCGGCTCACCGCCAGTTCTTTCCATTTCACTGAGTGACCACAGTCTCTCAGCGCTAGCTTCCAGCTTTGCCTGTACTTTGGCCCATTCAAGACCTTTATGGCGGTTCATATTCTTCTCAAACCGGGCTTGCAGTACCAGGAGTAGTTCCTTACGTCGTTCTGGTGACAACTGCTTCTTGTTGCTGTTCATAGTTTGCATTTCCTTTGTTCAATGGTCGGCATAGCCGCGTCATTTATACCATCCGTTACCTTGTTCTCTTCAGGGTGTCGCCGCCCGCTGGGCGCGCCTAAACAGGCTGCGAAAGAGTCGTTCAACGCGACTTATGATGTCGGCTAAAGCCGACTCGGAATCGAAGATAAAGCGCATTGACGCTAGCCTAAAGGCTAGCTCTACCCGACATCGCAAAATCGCCACTTCTTCAGCAGCCTGTAAAGCCGCCATCGAAAAACGGAGCGGATTTACGGACGGTCTGAAGACCGCCCCTTTCAAAACCAATCCTTAGCCTGACCAGCGCATCAGCTGCGTGACCTGAACGAGATTGCCACAAGTGTCGTTCAGCATGGCGATCTTGGAGGCCGTCACGTCCGTTGGCGGCATGGTGAACTCGGCGCCGCGCGCTTTCATGCGCTCGTAATCGGCCTGCACGTCGTCGGTGAAGAACATGGCCGCCGGCTGGCTCTGCTGAAACATCGCCTGCTGATACGCTTTGGCCGCGGGGTTGTTGTTGAGCGTCAGCTGCAGCTCAGTGCCGTCCGGGTCCTCGGGCGAGGCCACGGTCAGCCAGCGATACAGCCCCTGGCTGAAGTCGGTCTTCGTCACGAACCCCAGCACTTCGGTATAGAAGCGCAGGGCCTTGTCCTGGTCGTCCACGTATACGCTGGTCACTTTGATTTTCATTTCGTTCCTCCGTTGCTACGTTCGCGGTTTGGGCCGCGTCGTCTTCTCCTTGTCTTCCTTTTCGTTTTTGTTGATGTCGATGGATCCATGCGGTCGAGGTAGCGTTCGAGAGCATCTACGTGAGCGGACCAGAAGCGGCGGAACGGAGCCAGCCACGCCTCGATCTCCTGAAGTGGTTCAGGTCTCAGCCGGTAGAGACGGCGCTGTGCGTCCACCGTGGACTCCACGAAACCGGCGTCGCGCAGCACTCGCAGGTGCTTCGACACGGTCGGCTGCGGCATCCGAAGTTGACGCTCGATCTCTCCCACCGAGTGTTCCGACGAGACCAGCAGGCCCAAGATCGCGCGGCGGTTCGGCTCCGCAATGATTTCGAAGACGGATTCCATACTCGTAATATACTGCGCCGAGCATATACGTGTAAAAGCATATATAACCCCCCGGCCCCCAATCTTGCGGCCTTTTCTTTGGACGCTAACCTGGGCGGAGGGCCGAAATATATGTATAGTTGGCGGTAGCTCGCGGCACTCCGCATCCGGGAGCGTAGGGAAAGCCTGATCAAGTCACGGCGAAAAGTCCCTCGGCGGCTAAAGCCGCATTCATTACAGGGCATTTACGGACGGCCTGAAGGCCGTCCCCTTCAACAAGCCAGACTTAATCAGAGTTTCCTTAGCAATCGAAGGAGGACTCCGTGCGAACCACAGCTTTGTTCTTCCTGGCCACCACCGTGGCCTGCGTCGCTCTCGCGGCACAGACGCTGCCTGGCTACCCGGTGTATCCCCTCAAAGCCAGCGCCAATGGCCGCTATCTCACCGACAGCAACGGCGCGCCATTCCTGCTCATGGGAGATTCGCCGCAGTCCATGATCGCCAACATCACTCCTTTCCAGATGTCCGGTTACATGTCGAACCGGCAAGCGATGGGTTTCAACTCCATTCTGGTGGACGCGCTTTGCACTACCTATACGGGGGGAAACGGCAACGGTACGGCGCACGATGGCACGCCCCCATTCACCAGCGGCACCGATCCCTCGAACTATGACCTCTCGACACCCAACCCAGCCTACTTCACCGAACTCGATGCTTTGGTCAACCTTGCCGCAACCTATCATCTCGCGGTTGTCCTTGACCCTATCGAAACCGGCGGGTGGCTGGTGACACTCGAAAACAACGGCCCCCAGAAGGCCTACAATTTCGGAGCCTACTTGGGGAACCGCTACCGCGGGTTTGCCAACATCGTCTGGCAAAGCGGCAACGACTTTCAGACCTGGAACAGCAGCCCGACAGACAACAACCTGGTGCACCAGGTGATGCTGGGAATCTCCAGTACCGATCCGGTGCATCTGCAAACCATCGAACTGAATTACAACTTCAGCTACTCCAACCAGGACACGACGCTGAGCGACGTTCTGGCCTGGGATGCCTGCTACACCTATTACGAAACCTACGATTGCTTCGTGCAAGCCTATGCCAGCACGCCCGTCTTGCCGCTGTTCCTGACCGAGGCCAACTACGAATACGAGAACAACACCGGCCAGTTGCCCGGGCCCGCCGGACCGTACGTTTTGCGTGAGGAAGCATATTGGACGCTGACCAGCGGCGGCGCGGGCCAACTCTACGGCAACCACTACACCTGGTTGTTCCCGCCGGGATGGCAGTTGTATCTCCTCAGCCCTGGAGCGCGGGAAATAAAGTACATCAACAGCCTGTTCGGCACGCTGCCGTGGCAGAACCTGGTGCCCGATACGGCGCACCAGGTGGTCACTGCCGGCTATGGCACATACGATGGCGGCAATGAAAACCTGACCACAGCCACCTATTGCACGACGGCCTGGGTGCCAAGGTCGTACGCCCTTACCTACTGCCCGCAAGCCACCACTCTCACCGTCGACATGGCGGAATTCGCGGGCCTCACGCGGGCCCGGTGGTACGATCCTTCGGACGGAACGTTCGTGTCGATCAGTGGGTCGCCATTCCGTAACTCGGGCAGCCACAATTTCACGCTGCCCGGCAACAATCATGACGGTAATCCGGATTGGGTGCTGGACCTGAATCCAGCAGCAGGACCATAAAAGGTTAAGCATGTGCCCCAGGTTCGCGTCCGTCGTTTGGACGCTAACCTGGGCGGAGACGCCCCACCACCCTAGGCTCGTCCCGCGAACTCCCGCGTCTCGGTCGAGACTTTCACCTTTTCTCCCTCTTTGATGAAGAGGGGAACGCGGATCTCGAGGCCGGTTTCCAGCTTGACGGTCTTGGTCACGCTGCCGCCCGAGGAGTCGCCACGCGCACCAGGCTCCGCATAAACCACCTGCAACTCAACCTGCAACGGCAGCTCCAGGCCGATAGGGTTGCCGTTGAATTTATGTAACTGGATCATCGCGCCTTCCACCAGAAAGTCCATGGCGTTGCCGATCATCTCTTCGTTGAGCGTGAGCGTCTCGTAGGTTTCCTGGTCCAGAAAGTGGGAACCAGCTTTGTCGCTGTACAGGTAAGACGCGGGACCGATCTGGAGGTCCGGCTCTTTGAATTTGTCGCTGGCTTTGAAGGTCTTCTCAAAGACCGCGCTGGTAAGCAGGTTGCGCATCTTCAGGCGTACCAGGGTCTGGCCGCCGCGAGCGGTAGGAGTGTTCACCTCGGCTTCCAGGCAGTGGTAGGGAGTGTTCTCGAATTCAAAAAACATCTTGCGCTTAACGTTGATGGCATCAATTAGGGCGGCCATGAAGTCCTCAAAGGCAGGGTCGGCAGAGAATATTGCGAGCGAGCCTGATCTCAATTACCTGTTCATTATAAGGGCGGGGTGGGCTTGCGCGATTCCACCGGCGCGACCGGGCAGCACATCCTTAATATTGACAATTGTACGTACACGTTGTAATCTAAGAACAACGAGCCATGCTGTTCGAATGGGATAACGAAAAGAACCGGACGAACCGCCTGAAGCACGGCGTCAGTTTCGAAACAGCCAGGTTGGTGTTCGACGATCCTTATTCCCTGACGCAACCTGACGCCAACTCCGTAAGGGAAGAGCGGTTCATCACGCTCGGGGAGGTTGGGCCGGGAGCAGTCCTTTTCGTCGTGCATTTGAGCTATGAGGGACCGGGGGGGGCAGAAACGGTCCGGATCATTTCGGCTCGCCCTGCGACCTCTCGCGAGAGGAAGAGTTATGAAGAAGCTTACAAGAGATCAGAAACGAGAAATCGCCGCCATCGCCGCCAGAAAAGACGCGGACATTGATCTTTCGGAGATGCCGGAAGTGGTCGATTGGAGCGGTGCCGAGGTGGGCAAGTTTTATCGTCCGCCAAAACAGCCAGTCACCATGCGGCTCGATGCCGATGTCATCGCCTGGCTGAAGAGCTACGGGCCGGGCTACCAGACCAGAGCCAACCTGCTGCTCCGGCACGCGATGCAGAGCACCGCACCGAAAAAAGCCGATGCCAAGCGACGGCGGGCCTAGCGGCTGCCTGTCTTACATCTGTGCTAGAATGTAAGACATGAAGAGTGAGCAAGGAATCGTTACGTCGAAAGGCCAACTGGTCATCCCCGCCACGCTGCGCCGTACGTTGCGCATAGGGCGGGGCACTCACGTCCGCTTCGAGCGCATTCACGGAGGCATCGGCATCTACCCGCAGCGCGAGCACGACATCGATCGTTTCCATGGAATTCTCGCCGATGCCGGCCTGCCCACCGAGATTGAGCGCGAACCGGACCGTGAAATTCGATGAGAACGCACGTTCTGGACGCCAGCGCTCTTTATCGCTACCTGACCAACGGTGCCGGCGCTGCCGTTGTCGCCGGCGTGCTGAAAGACGCTTCGGCCGCCGACTCGGACACCATCATGTCTGTCGTCAACTGGGGCGAGGTCTATTACACACTGGTGAAACACATTGGCCTGGTAAAAACCGATACGCTCCTGCGCGAACTGCTGGAGCGAGTTCCGATCACTCTGGTCGGGGGGACACAAGCAGATGCTGAACGTGCCGCCCGCCTTAAGGCGCAATACAACCTGCCCTACGCCGACGCCTTTGCCGCTGCCACGACGACAGCGCAGCACGTGCTTGTGACCGCGGATACGGAGCACTTCCGGCGCGTGCCGAAGCTTCGCCTGCTGAAACTCCCGCGGGCCAGGCATGTTCAGAATTGATGATCTTGAAGGGGACGGCCTTCAGGGCGTCCGCAAATGCCCGCACTCTTGCGGTTTTAGCCGCCGAGGGACTTCGCCTTGACTTGAACAGGATTTCCTTAGGCAGAGCGGCGCTTCAGCGCCGCGTCACGTCGATTGTTTTGAAAGCTGAGCCGGCTTCAGCCGGCGACACTTCTTTCGCCCTCCCACTCATTCGAAATCCACGAATGAGTTAGGCACCCGACACCCGGCCATCCTCGCCACAGAAGCGTAGATTTTCGCTCGCCCGCGCTCAACGTCGGGCTTAGAATCAATCCATGTCGGAACTCGCGCGTTGTTTCGTCGCATATCCTTCCACTCCGCCTTCTCGTACAGAGGTAATCGAACGCTCGATCGAGGAACTCTGCAACGGAGGGGTTGTCGATGTCATTGGGTGGAGATCGCTAGCAATTGGCGGCAGGGTCCTAATCGAGACCGTCTGTCAGCAGATTCGTGCCCGCGAGATTTTCATAGCGGATGTGACGGGTCTTAATCCTAACGTCTTATTCGAACTCGGGTATGCGATCGCGCATCGCAGGCGGATATGGCTGCTGCTCGACCCCAACATAGACAAAGCGAAACTCGAATTTGATCGATTCCAGCTACTCACAACCGTCGGCTATTGTCCCTACAGCAACAGTCGCGACATTATTGACGGCTTTTATAAAGATCAGCCATACGAGCACCTAGACCAGGTGCTTTACACCGAATTGATAACATCCGCATCACCAGCCCTCAAGAAGGACGCACTGCTTTACCTCAAGTCCGAGGTCAACACTGAAGCCACGATCCGAATTGCACGTCGCGTAAGTTCAGGGCCCCTCAGGTCTATAATTGATGATCCGAAAGAGGTTCGCATACAACCGATTTCGTGGTATGTACAGCAAGCGACGTGCTCTTTCGCTGTAGTCTGTCACCTCCTCTCTACTGAGTACCGCGACTGGGAACTGCACAATGCAAAGCACTCGATTGTTGCCGGACTGGCACATGGTCTCAATAAGCCACTCTTGATGCTTGCGCACGAACCGTACGTTTCGCCGATCGATTATCGAGATCTCCTGCGCGTACATCGGACATCGGCGAGCGCAGAGGCCATCTTCAACGACTGGCTCCTACCCCTCATCGAGCAGTATGAAAAGCGCCGGTCCCAAGCCGTCCAGTACGAAGCGGAATCGAGAGCGCTAGGTGAGCTGAGAAACATCAACATGGGAGATCCTGTCGCAGAGTTCGAATCCGACACTATCCCGGATTATTTTGTCGCGACTGCTGCATACAGCGAGATACTGCATTCCAAGCATTCAATTCTCGTCGGAAGAAAAGGCTCAGGGAAGACTGCTACTCTTTACAAGCTGTGTGAGGAACTTGGAGCAGACCCGAGAAACCATATTTGCGTCATCAAGCCAGTAGAATATGAATTGGAGGGGTTACTTGATACCCTGCGGCGAGACATTCCGAGGGCAGAAAAGGGCTTTCTTGTCGAGAGCTTTTGGAAGTTTCTTGTGCTAACCGAATTGACAAAGAGCGTCTATGAAGGACTTCTAGCTAAACCGGATTACTATATTCGCACGGCAGACGAATCGCGACTGTGCGAGTTTGTTGAGCAATACCGTTCGCTAATAACTCCGGAATTTTCCGGTAGACTGGAGGCTGTCGTAAATCGATTGACCGGGCTCAGGGTTGAAGGCAGTGGCGAGGAGGACAGAATTAGAATAAGCGAACGCCTTCACACCGAGATGATCGGCAAGCTAAGGGTGCTGCTAGGCAAGGTCCTTGCGGCAAGAGCCAAGGTCGTGATTCTTGTTGATAACTTAGATAAGACCTGGACGCAAACTGCTGATCTCGAAATTTTAAGCGAGTTTCTTTATAGCTTACTCGGTATCAGCTCGAGAATAGCGCGGGATTTCTCGCGCGATGCCTCTAAACTAAACCCTATAAGTCTATTTTTCACCCTGTTTTTGCGCAGCGATATACATGCGGCGATGATACAGTTCGCAAGGGAAAGGGATAAACTGCCGGTTAGGAGACTCCTTTGGAGCGATTCCGAACTTCTTTATAGGGTCATCGAGGAGAGGTTTGTCTCGTCGGGTGCCAATGTTTCACGCCCGGACGAGATTTGGGAGCGTTACTTCACGCCAACCGTTGCAGGCGTCTGCGTCCGCGACTACCTAATGCGAGTTATTCTGCCCCGCCCACGCGATCTGATCTACCTCATCAAGGCGTCGCTACAGTTTGCCGTGAATCGAGGGCACACCCGCATCGAAGAGAAGGACATTTTATCGGGCGAGATGCAGTACTCGCGTTTTGCCCTTGACTCTCTGTTGGTTGAAGCATCTCCCCGAATCCCTGAAATAGAGAATTTGCTGCTTGATTTTGTTAGAGGGCCGGACGTTGTAACCGACGAGACCATGCAGCGCGCCGTTGCGGCGACGGGCTCAGATCCTGAGAGAACGGATGATTTCGTGGGCACGCTCGGCGAGCTTACATTTTTCGGGTATGAAGTCGCACCGGGAAGGTTCGAGTTCATGAATGAACTGGAAAGCGCGTCGAAAATACTGGCGATGGCGCAGAAAACCGCTGACGAAATGAACGCGGGCACAAGGCGCTTTTACATCCATCCGGCGTACCACTCATATTTGGAACTGACCAGAATTGCGGCTGCCCCGGGGCAGCTAGCCATGGAAATGTAAGTTTGGCATCCATCGCTCGTGCGCAGGCCTCCAAGTAGCTCAATCAAAAGCCGGACTATGCCCAGTTAACTCGAACGAATCGGATGCCCGATTCCCTCGACTCCGCTCGGGACAGGCTCTTCTCGCCTTTGTTGGCGAGAGGATGGGCCCAGGGTCAATCGATTCAGCTGATAGACTACGCGAACTCGAGCCTCTTAAGTTTCAATCGGTCAGCTCTGACATGGGCGAGGTCGTACTGTGCCTGCTGGACGAGCCAGGTTTCGGCGCTGCCGCCAAATACCTTGGAAAGTCGCACAGCCATCTCCGGCGAAATGCCGCGTTTCCCATTTACCAGCTCTGACAGCGTAGTTCGCGTGACGCCAAGCGCCGCAGCGGCGTCTGTAATGCTCAGGCCTAACGGCTCAACGCACTCCTGCAAGACTACCGTGCCGGGGTGCGGGGGGTTCTTCATCAGCATTGGCCGTGCTCCGCGCCTAGTGGTAATCGACATAATCAACATCCTCCGCGTAGCCGTCGTGAAAGCGAAAAATCAGCCGCCAGTTGGCTCGAACCGTCACGGCGTGGAAGCCCGTTAGCTCGCCTTTCAATGAGTGCAGCCGAAAGCCGGGTAAGTCCATGTCTCCAACGGTGCGCGCGGCGGCAAGCCTCGCCAGAATGTTTCGAAGCTTACTGGCGTGGTCTTGGTTTACACCGCGCGGATCGTCGTTCTTCAAACAGGCGTTTTAAGCCCTTGTGACGGATCGAGCGGATCACTCTGCACTGTAACGCGTTACATTACGCATGT
>Ga0187873_1002956_pt1 | contig 12487 bp, 11 predicted proteins | sample June2016WEW_16_1_2_FD_133012 | JGI IMG/M metagenome (GOLD analysis project Ga0187873, IMG submission 133012) | Peatland microbial communities from SPRUCE experiment site at the Marcell Experimental Forest, Minnesota, USA - June2016WEW_16_100 | ecosystem: Environmental > Terrestrial > Soil >... | reverse complement strand
TTAAGGTCTGGGAAACCGATCTTGGTGAGTTCATTGTGCAGCTCCGCAATGAAGGCCCCTACCACATCGTCACACCCGCCATGCACCTCAACCGTGGACAAATCGCCACGTTATTTCGCGAGAAATTGGACCCAGCAATAGAGAGCGACGATCCGGTGGATTTGATGGCAGTAGCACGCCGCAAACTGCGCGAGGCTTTTTTTGCCGCCGAAATGGGCATTTCGGGCGCGAATTTTCTGGTGGCGGACGCCGGCGTAGTTGCAATTTCTACCAACGAAGGAAACGGCCGCCTGTGCACCAGCGTGCCTCGCATTCACGTAGTAGTCACCGGCATTGAGAAAATCATTCCCCGGCTCGAGGACCTGGCAGTGTTATGGCCGGTCTTGGCTACCTCCGGCACCGGGCAAGGGATCACGACATACAGCACGCTGATCGGGGGTCCGCGCCAGCCTGGCGAAGTGGACGGACCGGAAGAATTCCATGTGGTGCTGGTGGACAACGGACGCAGCCAGTTGCTGGCCGATGCGGAGCAGCGCGAGGTGCTGCACTGTATTCGCTGTGGCGCCTGCTTGAATATCTGTCCCGTCTTCCGCCACGTCGGAGGACACACTTATGGCACGACCTATCCCGGACCGATCGGCAGCGTGCTTACGCCGCATCTGGCCGGGATCAAGGAGTTCAAACACCTGTCCTACGCGTCGTCGCTGTGCGGCGCTTGCAGCAGCGTTTGTCCGGTGAAAATCGATCTGGCTCACCACCTGCTGCAAAACCGCCGCAACGCCACCGCGGCAAGAGCCACCAAGTCGAGTGAGCGGCTGATGTTCCGGGCTTGGCGCTACGCCATGCTTCATCCCCGGATGTACGCGCTAGGTGGCTGGTCGATGCGCAAGGCTCTTCGGATGATCTACAGCCTGGGACTGGCGGGATCGATCCTCGACCCGATGCGGGTGTGGAACCGTCATCGTTCGCCCGTGCCGCTGCCGTCCGAATCATTTCGTGCGCGTTGGAGAAAAAGCCGTGGTGCAAACTAGCGAAGCACAAACTGAAAAACCGCAAACTGAACATTCAAGCCGAGACCGAATTCTGCAGCGGATTCGCGCAGGATTGTGCACCGTGGTCCCGGAGCCTGCTGCGGCGGGTTCCGACCGCGTAATCGTTGGTCCGACCATCAATGAGCCCGTCATTTTTGAGCCAGTCGTTGATCCTCTCGAGCGATTCCAGCAGGAATGTGTTGGCAACCTCATGGAATGCGCGCTGGCCGCCGATTCTGCCGCGAGTGCACAACAGCTTTCGAAGGTTCTCCAGTCGCTGCCTGAGGGAGAAACTTTCGTGCAAGACGATCCATTGCTGCGTCTGCTCATCGACCTGGCCGCACCTGAGCGGCCGATCCGCTGGTCGAGTCAAGGCGCGCCCGGCGAAGCTTCGCAGGCAACGGTCACGCTCGCTGAAGCTCTCATCGCACAAACGGGGTCGATTCTGGTGACTGCTTCGTGCGGCGGCCGAGGCGCCTCGGTGATCGCCCCCTGTCACATCGTTTACGCGACTTTGGCTCAACTGGTTCCCGATCTGGCAACTGCCTTGAGCCGCGTCTCCCAACAACGAAAACTCGATCGCAACTCGTTCGCATGCGTCATCAGCGGCTCCAGCCGCACTGCCGATATCGAGAAGATTCTGGTGCAAGGCGCGCATGGACCGCGACGGTTAGTGGTGATCCTGCAGACCGGAACCTAGTTCGCCCTCTGGATTGCCCGGTCAAGTGGCGACGCGCATGCGTTGTATGCTCGTTCCCGTGACTCGAGCGCAATCCGTTTGTTTTGCTTTTGCCCATCAAGGACACTACGCGCGTAACGAGTCAGGGCCTCACACGCTCAGAACTGGAATCGGCACCGCTAGAATGATCGCGTAGCCGTGGATCCGCAGGTTACCGCCATAAGGGTAGCACCCGGTAACCAGCAAATCCGCCTTCGTCTGCTTCGCAGCCTGGCTTAGCACTTTCGGCGCGTCACCACTGCCGATGAATACGTCCGCCTTGATGCCCATGTCTTGCTGAAGCTTTGCGATACGCTGAGAAGCGTCGCCGACGAGCTCATCTTTCCACTTTTGATCGACGTAGCTGCCACCAGGTCCCCAAAACTCCACCGAGGCAGTGACGTGAGCGAGCGTAAGATGGGCGCCAAATTCGGCGGCCATTGGGGCGGCCCATGACACAGCTTCTTCACTACGGGGGCCCAAATCGATTGCGCACAGGACGTTGCGGATCGCAAACTTCTGCACTGGCGATTCTTCCACGTGGGCGCCGGTCCAAACCGGACGCTCGGTCCCGTGTAGTACTTTCGCTATCACCGAGCCCAGAAGAAACTGATTGAACGTGGAGCCATGCGTCGACATCATGATCAGGTCGGCTTTTTCCTGCTCAGCCATCTGCACAATTGCCCAAGCCGGATCGCCTTTGACCACCATGCGCCGAATGGTAAGGCCGTCAAGTTCCGGCCCAAGAGACTGATCCTGCTGTTTCTGGGCCTCTCTAATGATCACCGCGAGCAAGTCCCAGCCAGCAAGCTCACTGCTGTCCTCCGGCACACCGGCGGCATGGCTCAGCGCTGTCACGACGTGCAGCATCACGATCTCAGAATTGAAATGGCGCGCCAATGTCGCAGCTTCATGAATCACACCCAATGAAGCAATCGGGATATCAACCGGCAAAAGAATTTTCTTAATATTCAGCATTGCGCACCAGCCGGAGAGTCAAAACACCCCGTGATCGTCTCCGCTAGGAGATTCCCAACTAGTTTGGACTGTAACGCAATCTTCTTCAATGCGTTGAATTTGAGTCCGGTTGCGTTTCGGTTCGAATCTCCTTCGAGGAAGGAATCCGTGCAGCATCCCAACCGCCGCCAAGCGCCTTGATTAGCTGAACGCTTGCCACCATCTCTTGCATCCGAAAGTTCACCGCTGTTTGCTGGTCATTCAGCAAAGTCGTTTGAGCGACGATCACATTCAGGTAAGGGTCAACACCCCCTCTGTACCGGGCTGTAGCTTCCTGCAGGTTCCGCGCAGCGGCTTCAACAGCTGCATTCTGCTGGTCGATCGCCTGGGAAAGAATTCTTAGAGACGCCAAGTTGTCCTCCACCTGTTGGAAGGCGGTCAGCACAGTCTGTCGGTAATTCGCTACGGTCTGGTCGTAATTCGCCTGGTACTGTTGGACCGTTGCCCGGCGCAATCCCGCATCGAAGATTGTTTCCGCGAGACTCGGCCCGACTGACCAAAAGCGGCTTGGCCATGTGAACCAACTGGAGATCGAAGAGTTTCCGAAGCCAGCCGAACGACCGGAAGTCGCTACCTTGGCAATTCCCACAATGACCGCTCGATTGTCGTTTAGCTCGAACTCCGATCCGATGTGGGGATTCTCGAGCTTGGAAAACTCCGAATCCTGGACCACGATGAAGCCACTCTCCGCATAAATGTCTTCGATCTTTCCCTCAATGAGCTCCGGCCTCCCAAGCAGGCTGGTGTCGTCCAATCCGATGACCGTGACCGCTTGATAGTTGCCGTCAGCAAGCTTGACCAGCGCTCCACCCGAATAAAGGGGAACGGCATATTTCACTCCCTGCATGCTCCGAACCGCATCCAAAACGTAGTCGAACATGCCGACCGAATTGGACACCGATTCGACGTAAGGATCCATGACCCAAAGCGTGGAGCCAACATTAATTACCGTGGCGGAGGCGTGATTCAACACTCCGAAGAACATCGACGTGATGAACATCATCAAGTACACCGCAAAAGTGATGCCGAGCAGCAGCGCCGTGAATTTCGCCTTGTCATTTACCAGCAGCTTGTAGCCGAGTCTAAGGATCCCCTTCACGGGGCGATTCCTTTCTTCGCGCTAACGGACTGAAATAATGCGGCCTCAATCCGTCCCGGCGCTCATGTGGCAAGCGATCACTGTTCCATCGATTGGCATTACGGCCAGCACAGCTCAATCGATCCTTCCGTTTGACTCATTCATAATGAGCAGGCCACGTTCCATAGAGTGCGCCTATTGAAAATGATGGAAGTTTCTTTGAATCTTAGATATTGCGTCTTCCTTCGCGAAATATTCCATGATTGGCACATTTCTTGACTGCATTTCGTCACTGTGACGAAAGACGGATATCACATGAGAGGACGCAACGGGCGGGAGCTTGGGAGATAGCCGGCGTTCATTGATCCGGCAAAGTGTGGAACATGCTTGTTCACTTTGCGGAGGCCACTGCGATCCGAATATCACGCTCCAGTCGATCAATGCCGCCAGACAACCTCGGTGCTATCGAATTTACAATTCCAGCCGAACTCAGAAAAATGTTTGGATGACGCAAGCGCCATCGAGAAATTTCATTCCGCATATATTTTTGAATTGGCCATGCAAGGCACAATTAAGGGCGAGAATCCCTTATGCACTTGGACTCCCGCTTTTCCTCAACAGGCTACGTCGTCAGAAAAACCCGCTGCGAAACCAAAGGCAAATGCAGCCGAAAAGTAGTTGGATCTCGCGCTAGATGAAATGTTATCGGGGGCCTTCATCGGACCACTTTGACGGGCAAGCATTGATTTCCTGGTAGATCAGCGAAATCTGAGATACGCTTCCCAATGACTTGCTAGAATGCACTTGGCAATGGCGTCACAATCCGATGGCAAGACGAACCTCGAGTCTGCGAGTGGAATATCGCCTCGAAAGAGCCACCTCTTGGTCCAAAGACCTGATATTGGTAGAAGCGAAGATAGCAGAGATTTTCGTATGCATTTTGCATTACTAGGCACTGCCGCCACAGAGCGCGGGCATCCGCATACCATAAGTCTGAAATTGCGCGAAATGAGCCAGCTCTTCAACTCGATGGATCCTTCTCCATTCATTGAAAAGGATCTCGACGACGACGCAGAAGAATTCATCGTAAGCTGGGCCCAAGAATTCTCCCCTCACGCTCCGATCAAATTGCGTATCTACTTGGAGCAGTGGCCGGCCGAAGACCCCAATCAACTGATCAGCGCAGCCGTCCACAACCATTTTGCTCACCGCGCCGAGCTTGCTGACTTGGAATTCAAGCGCCTCCTCAAGCGAGGGCGCACCAGTCTTTTCATCGGGCTGCTGTTCTTGGCTGCGTGTCTACTTCTCAGCAAGATGTTGTTAGGTCGTGAGATGGACACCTGGGCTGCCGTCCTGCGGGAGAGTCTTACGATTGCCGGATGGGTCGCTATGTGGCGGCCGATGCAGATCTATTTATATGATTGGTGGCCTCTGCTGCGACGAAGCCGGATCTATGCCAAGCTGAGCCGCATGCCCGTGGAAGTTCTGCCGAAAAATAAAACTTGACCGTTCCCAGAGCGGTGTTGTGGTTAATCCTATGGGACCGTTTTCGACCGAGGTCGGCTGAATTGGGACTTCCTCGTCACTCTGACGAAGTATCATCACTGTGCGCATGCAAAGTAGCCATCAGCGGATTGTGATGGTTTTCTATCTTGACCCTAAGTCCCATGTCTGTAATAAGTTGCAACGTATACAATGACTCCTATTGCTTGGTTATCAGGATGCAATCAAATCATCATGTTAAGAGTTACGGTTGAAGAAAGAGACGATCAAGTCGTATTTCGACTTGAAGGCAGACTAAAGGGACCCTGGGTCATCGAACTGGAGAGATGCTGGAGATCAACCAGCGGCCGTGCGGCTGGGAAATCTTTTGGTGTGGATTTGGACGGTGTGGACTTCATAGACGATCAGGGCAAGGCATTATTGGTGGAGATGGCCAAGGCAGGAGTTGAACTGATCGCGACCGAGTCGATGATGCGTTCGACTGTTCAGCAGATCGCAGCGGCTATCTGAATTCAATGGAGGACACCTCCGAACATGGCTGAGGGGACCGATCATGATGATCGAATGTGCAAATCCCAAATGCTCTTTCCCTTCAAGTGTCGATCTTCAGATCGATGCTGATGGCGACCGAGCAGATTATCTGCGAGCGGAGTCGGGTGGAGGAGGTGGACGGTGAACGAACCGGAATCGTCACCCAAAAAAAACAACCGCGATGACGAAAAGAAGCGCCAGGAGCAAAGTCGGCGTCAGTTGCGTTTCGGCATCAGCTACTTGATCACGAGCCTAATACTCTTGTGGCTGTTCCAGCTATTCGTCTTAAATCGGCAGACCCGGAGCACAGAAATTCCTTACAGCGAGTTCAAGAAGAATCTGGCAAACGCTCAAATCGTAACGATAACCATCAGCGAAAGAGGCATCGTTGGTGAGATGAAAAATCCCAAACCGGGCGGATCTCCTCCAACCGTCCCATTCAATACCGTACCTGCGCCTGCCGGCGATCCCAAGCTGATTGAAGAGTTACAAAAGGCAAATGTAACTTACCGCTTCGAGCGCCCACCCAGTCCCCTCGCTGGCATTTTGCTGAACCTTCTGCCGCTCGCGCTACTCGGAATTTTCTGGTATATGGCCTATCGGCAAGCGGCCGGAGCAGGCGGAGGACTGGGCGGCATGTTTGGGGTCAGCAAGAGCAAAGCGATCGAGGTCAAGCCCGAGGACGTTACGGTCACGTACAAAGATGTGGGCGGAGCGGATGAAGCGATTGCCGAGCTCCAAGAGATCATTCAATTTCTCAAGGCGCCAGAACAATTCACTCAACTCGGCGGGCGTATCCCCAAGGGTGTGTTGATCGTCGGGCCCCCGGGCACCGGCAAAACGCTGCTGGCCAAAGCAACGGCGGGCGAGGCCCAGGTCCCGTTCTTCGAGACCAGTGGCTCCGAATTTGTCGAGATGTTTGTGGGGGTGGGCGCAGCACGCGTGCGCGACCTTTTCGACCAGGCGCGCAAGGTAGCTCCTGCGATCGTTTTCATTGACGAGATTGACGCCATTGGTCAGAGCCGGGGAGGCGTGATGCAGATGGGCAGCAACGACGAGCGTGAGCAGACGCTCAACCAGTTGCTGGCCGAGATTGACGGGTTCAAAAGCGATGCCAGCGCCCCCGTGATCATCATGGCTGCCACGAATCGCCCGGAAGTACTCGATCCGGCGCTTCTGCGCGCGGGCCGCTTTGACCGCCAGATCGCCATTGGCAATCCGGACCTCGTCGGCCGAGTGGAAATTCTGAAGATTCATAGCAAGGGTGTAAAGCTGGCGGCGGATTTTGACATGGATCGGGCCGCCCGGATCACGGCCGGTTTCAGCGGCGCCGATTTGGCGAATGCCATGAATGAGGCGGCGTTAGGCGCTGCCCGGCGTAAGGCCGCGGCAGTCACGTTGGATGATTTCGAGGTTGCTATCGAACGGGTGATTGCGGGTTCCGAGAAAAAGAGCCGGGTGATGAACGAGCAGGAACGAACTACGGTTGCGTACCACGAGTCTGGCCATGCGCTGGTGGCTGAACTGGTGCCCCACGGTGAACCAGTCAGCAAGATCACCATCGTTCCACACAGCCGTGGCGCCTTGGGCTACACCATGCAAATGCCAATGGAAGACCGCTATCTGCTCACGATCGACGAACTGAAGGACAGGCTCGCCGTTATGTTGGGCGGGCGGGCCGCCGAGATGGTGGAGTTCCAGATTATCAGCACCGGGGCCAGTGACGACATTATGCGAGCGACTGAACTGGCCCGCCGTATGGTCACAGAATTTGGCATGAGCGATAAGCTCGGCTCGGTGCGCTATGCCGGTCAACAGCTCCAATATCTGGGGGGATCGGTCGAGGACAACAGCCAGATCAGTCCAGAGACTCGTCAAGTGATCGATGGAGAAGTCCAGCGTTTTGTAACCGAACAATACCAGCGTGCTCAGGAATTATTGAAAACGCATCTTGCGGCCCTGAAGACGGTGGCCGAGCAACTGCTGAAGCAAGAGACGGTGAGCGGCAGTTTCGTGAAAGAGGCACTGGGGAAAAATCCGAGCCCAGAGTCTCCTGCCGGTGACCATCATGTTGAAATATCAGCGGTGAGCGGCTAGCACTTGGCGGAATGCGTTATCGATGTTAAACAGTCATTAATCACAGTAAAGCCGCTGCTATACCGACTGAACGTGGATAATCGGGACGTTGCTAGAATGTTCTGTGGAGGCCGTACTGAATGCTTTCAGCATTATCAATAGGCCCGACTCGTCGGCTGCTATATGCTGTGCTGTTTGTGTCCGTCTTGGCCGGCATTTCTGGATCGGCGCAAGAACTCGGCGCGAAAAAGATTATTCAGCGTTCATGCGAAGTCAACCGCAAAGATTGGGATTTCGCTCCTGCCTATGATTATTTCCAGCGTGAACGAGATGGCGAAAAGACCAAGACGTATGAAGAAATGATGATTTTAGGATCCCGCTATGAGCGACTGGTAGCGATTGACGACCAACCCTTATCACCCGAAGATGAAGCCAAAGAGCAGCGCCGATTCCAAAAGGCGATGGCACAGCGGCAGCAGGAAAGTCCGGACGAACGCGCAGAACGGGCCGGGAAATACCAGAGAGAGATCGATCGGGATCATGCCCTGACAGGCGAGCTGACTAAAGCGCTTGATTTCACCTTATCGGGAAAGGAAATGATGGGGCGTCATGAAGTCTACGTCCTGAAAGGTACGCCCCGGGCCGGTTATCGCCCTCTCAACAAGCTAGCCAAAGCATTGACTGGCATGCAAGGCACACTCTGGATCGATGCAGTTAATTTCCACTGGGTGAAAGCCGAAGCTGAAGTTGTGAGTCCGGTATGGATCTATGGTTTCGCTGCACGGATAGAGCCGGGGACGCACTTCGAACTTGATCAGACTCCGATCGCGGACGGACTATGGATGCCGAGCCATTTCCTAATGGATGCAAAAGCCAAAGTGCTTCTCCTCTTCCCGCATTATGAGCGGGATGACATCAATTATTTCAATTACCACAAACCAGCCATCAGTCCGGCGGGCGCGGACGATGCCAAATGACAATGCCGGGGCAGGTGTAGCGGTCGGCCTTCAGTGGGCGTCCTCGGGCCGTTCTTTGGCGGCGACTTGTTCGAGAACGGGAGTATTGAGATGTATAAAATCGTCCTGCTTCGCCACGGAGAGAGCGTCTGGAACAAAGAAAACCTGTTCACCGGTTGGACCGATGTTGATCTATCGGACAAGGGCAGACAAGAGGCCAAGGAGGCGGGTCTCGCGCTTAAGGAACAGGGATATACCTTCGACATCGCCTTCACCTCGTTGTTGAAACGGGCGATACGCACACTGTGGATCGTATTGGATGAGATGGACCTCATGTGGATTCCGGTTCAACGCGACTGGCGGCTTAACGAACGACATTATGGGGCATTGCAAGGCCTCAACAAAGCTGAAACGGCAGCGAAGTATGGGGAACAACAAGTCAAGATCTGGCGCCGGAGTTACGATATCCGCCCGCCGGCGCTGGATGAGGCGGACCCACGTTATCCTGGAAACGATCCACGCTATAAAGACATCCCAAAACAACAACTTCCCCTCACCGAATGCCTCAAAGACACGGTGACGCGCTTTATGCCGTGCTGGCATGAATTGATTGCTCCTAGCATCCGATCAGGGAAGCAGGTATTAATCGCGGCCCATGGCAACAGCCTGCGGGCCCTGGTGAAGTATTTGGAGGACGTTCCGGACCGGCAGATTGTTGATCTGAACATTCCCACTGGTATACCGCTAGTGCAGGAACTCGATGATAACCTCAAGTCTCTTCATCATTATTATCTTGGAGATCCGGTACGAATCCAGCAGGCGATAGATGGAGTGGCTAGCATAGGCAAAGCCAAGAAGTAGAGGATCAGGCTGGGGCGACGACTACAGAAACTTGTCAGCGGGAGAGTCCGTAGCGCCCCTGAATTAATGTTGCCATCGATTGACGCACGTCGTCTAGATGACCGAGCCGATATCGCTGTTCGATTTTTCGAACGTCCGATGCCAAGCGATTGTCGTGGATTACATCTGCAATCCATCGGGAGAAATCTCCCCGGCGCGCATGTTCGCCAAGAGATATGACCGGTGTGCTCGCCAACAAGAAGACAAACTCCTTCAACGATCGAGCCGGAGGCCCAATCGCTTTCCCGTTTTCCGTAAACACGAATTCCTGTCCTCCGGCCAATTGAACATCGAAATATTTCGCCCTGTGCCGGACATGCGGGGTCAATCGAGGCAAGAGCGTAAACCGCCGCAATTTTCCTTCGGCCTCGTCACTTCCAGGTAATAGAGCAGCCTCGTTGATGGCAAGCGCTCCGAGAGCGGTGGTCCATCCGGATTCGACGTTTTTGCTCTTAACCATTGTCAGCAGCGTTTGCACCTCTTCGGGACTGGTTAAACATTTAGCCACGACCACTTCAATACCTGTGCGAAGATCGGGGTCTAGGTCGGACGGGCGATAGGTGACAATCGTGTATGCGCCCAATTCAAGATCCAACAGCTGCCCGACGTTGGGTTCGCGAAGGAAGTAATGGGCCTCATCAATGACAATCCGATGGGGCAGTCCCGTGTTTCGCCGGAGGGAAGCCAGCATCGGCAGCAGTACCTTTAGATAACTTATCTTTTCTTCGTATGGCGCGCGTGATAAGTCGACGACGACGCTCATATCGAAGTGCCGGAGCGCGCGAGCCACGTCGGGTATGTCCGGCAGCGGGTCGTCACCGCCCAGTACGACCACGCCAGGCAGCGATTCAAGTGCACCGTAATCCCCTTCCGGATCGATCACGCAGAGACAATAGCCTTGGAGGATCATCTGTTCGCACGCGAGTCCGCTGAGCCAGGACTTGCCGGATTGTGGATCTCCAACGACTAGCACATTCCGCCCGTGGACGGCGATTGCGAGCGGACGTCCGTCCTCCTCCGTACCCACGCTGATTCGATGCCGGCCAATTCGATCGAGAGGTAACTTCGTCTCTTTCGCCGCTTGGTGGATATAAGCGGCCACAGCGCGCGGGCCATCTCCATGCACAATCTCGTCCGCTTCCCTTTGGAGTGCTGCGCTGCCCCAGCCGACAGCCACAGCAGTCTCGCACGCTGCGAGGAGATCATGGTCGTTCTCAGCATCCCCGATCGCAATCGCGTTGTGGACCGAAAGACGAAATGCGTTCAGCGCTTCCCGCAGGCCAGTGCCCTTGCTGATTGCCTGGGGAAGAATCATCAGGCGGCTGCGATTGAACAACATTGCGAGCGGCAGTTCAAGCTCCCTGATCACCGATAGAATCCGAGGAGCTGTAGCAGCATCCGTTTCCACGATGCACTGGCCCGTTTTGAATTCGATCGCACGGCGGCGTAGTTCGTCGAAGAAGACTTGAGGCGGAGGATAACCGATCAGCCTGGATTGACCATTTGGGAATGCGAGAACTGCCCCATTCTCCGCTATCACTGCATCGACAAACTCGAGATCTCCCGCCACTTGCTTCAACTCAGAGAGGATGCGGCCAGTGACGATTAGCACCACAATCCCGTGCGCCCGTGCCTCCATGATTGCGCTCTTGACGTCAGGGTCCAGCACACCGTCGGTTGCGATGGTTCCATCGTAGTCAAGTGCCAACACGCCAAACTTCACGATTGCCTGCTTTCATGTTTTTCATTGCAGACTTGGCCGAGCCTAGGTTGCGATCGCTAGGGTATCTCCATGTTTGGTAGCACTCTTGGGATTTGCCCGATGAAGAAGGAGCCGTTTGGCAAATTCCACCATCAGCAGATAAACTCCCGTCGCGACGGCAACAAAACCAAAGTACGCCGCGGGCAGTGACGTGAAGCCGAGCACGCCTGCCAGCGGGCTGAACGGCAAATAAGTCCCGACTGCCACAGCGGCAAGACAGCTTGCGATCAGGGGACTGCTGGGGCGGCTGCGAAGTGGGTTTTTCGCCGTGCGGATAACGAATAGCACCAGCGTCTGGGTGGCCAGCGATTCAACAAACCAACCGGTATGAAATTGTGCCTCGTTCGCGCGGAAGAAGTGCAACAACACGTAGAAGGTCAGAAAGTCGAAGATGGAACTGATCGGTCCGATGAATACCATGAAATTGCGAATCAGACCAATATTCCAGTGCTGGGGTTTCTGGAGATAAGTTTCGTCGACATTGTCCGTTGGAATCGTGAGTTGGGCTAAGTCGTAAAGAAGGTTGTTCAGCAGGATTTGCATCGGAAGCATGGGCAAGAATGGCAGGAAGAGCGAAGCCCCTGCCATGCTGAACACATTGCCAAAGTTCGAACTTGTGCCCATCAGCAAATACTTCATCACGTTACCAAAAGCTTTGCGTCCCTCGATGATGCCATCATGGAGGACCCGCAGGCCGGGCTCGACGAGAATCACGTCGGCAACCTCGCGAGCCACATCAACCGCACTTGATACGGAAATGCCAACATCGGCCGCGTGCAGCGATGGCGCATCGTTGACGCCGTCGCCCATGAACCCCACCGCGTGGCCGTTGTGTTTGAGAGCCAGGAGAATCCGGTTTTTCTGCGCCGGAGAAATGCGAGCGAATACGCGCGTCTCCCCGACGACATGCGATAG
>Ga0187873_1002947_pt1 | contig 12520 bp, 7 predicted proteins | sample June2016WEW_16_1_2_FD_133012 | JGI IMG/M metagenome (GOLD analysis project Ga0187873, IMG submission 133012) | Peatland microbial communities from SPRUCE experiment site at the Marcell Experimental Forest, Minnesota, USA - June2016WEW_16_100 | ecosystem: Environmental > Terrestrial > Soil >... | reverse complement strand
CCCCAGGTCCCTCGCCTTTGGGGACCTGGGAATCGAAGAATCTTCGCATAACGAATCTCGCCGATCTCACACTTCGCGACGTCATGCGCGACATCCTTGTCGTCCCCGAAACCAAATCCGTCCTCGACCTCCTCCGCGACCTCCAGCAGCGCCGCCGCCCCATCGCCATCGTCGTCGACGAGTACGGCTCCACGGTCGGCCTGGTCACCATGGAGGACGCCATCGAGCAGCTTACCGGCGAACTGGAAGACGAGTTCGACGCGCCCGCCCTCCCCGTCCTCCCCACCGCCGACGGAGCGTTGCTCATGGACGGAGGCCTCAACCTCCGCGACCTCGAAACCGAGATGCAATGGGATCTGCCCCGCAAGGGCGGCGTGGAAACCCTGGCCGGCTTTGTTCTCATGCGCCTCGGCCACATCCCCAAAATCGGCGAATCCATCACCTACGAAGGCCGCCGCCTCACCGTCGTCGAAATGGACAACCGACGCATCGCCAAAATCCGCGTCGAGCCCATCGAGGAAACGCCTCCACCCGCGGGCAACTGATCCCATTCATCCGCTAATCCACTAACTTGATAACCCGCCTACTCACGGGTGCCCCGGGTCCCTCGCATTTGGGGACCCGGGAATTACAATTCCACAAATCTGGGTGCCCCACCCTCGCCGCGTCTTTGTTTTTGCGGCTAGGGTGGAAAGGAGCTTTGTATCAGGGCACGGCTTCAGCCGTGCCGAATGCGCAATAAAACAAATGTTGCGCTTTAGCTCCTAAGGGTGCGTCGATCCGGAGAGAGGCGGGGGTTTCAACCCCCGCTTAAACCCATCCACCCGTTTTTTGAAAATCAATCCACGCGGCGTGAGCCGCGTTCAAATCCTGCCTAAACAAAACATCTGGGCGCCCCATCCTTGCCGTGTCTTTGTTTTTGCGGCATCGGGGTCCCCAGCGAGCGATTGTTGCTCGCTGGAATGATCTTGCGTGGAAATCGATACACTTCAATGATTCCCCGCCGCTTCTCCCGTAGGGAGGAAAGGATAATAGCCCAGGGTTTCAACCCTGGGACAACATCCACCCGTTTATTACAAATCAATCCACGCGGCGTGAGCCGCGTTCAAATCCCTGTTCCCTGTTCCCTATTCCCTGTCTTATCCCCGTCTCTCGCGCCATAGAAAAAAACTCAGAAACTTCTGAATTGCCGTCAATCCGAAATCAACGCATCCCCGGATTGAAGGGCGTTTGCAGGGATCCATATTGACGGAGCTAAAACTGATTGCTGGACATATCCGGATCTTTGGCTCTGGAACGAATGCAGGAAAAGATCGCAGCAGTGACAACTGGCGGTATACTGTCGTCGTCGAGTAAGCCGCGTCTCGGTATCAGCAAAGCAATACAATCGAGGCAAATAGAGGTTCCATCATGGCTAGACAGAAGACTGCACCCGTTCTTGCGCCCACGTTCCAGCCGGAAAAGGCCATTCCGATTCTGGAGAAACTCGTTATTGACGCGGAGCAGTTTTTCAAAGAACACCGCCATTCTCCGAGTCGGCAACAGTGGATAAATACTACAGAGGCAGCCTTGCAAGCCGCTCTCGGGAGTGCGAATCCGGCGGTTGACGCCTTCTCATTAGCGCAGTGCGGGTCCTACAGCCCGTATGACACCGAGCAGGAATTGCAGGAACAGGCGGATGACCAACTACGTGGTATGATTGCCGCTGTTAATAGCGCCGTGCAACAACTTCGCTGGCAGATGCCGGACCCAACCCAGGTCTTTTTGCCCGCTGGTTCGACTCATGACGCCTACGTCGAGATTCGGAAGGTATGCTCAGCCGCCACGCAGAGCATAACGATTGTTGACACCTATGTCGATCATACCCTTTGGCCTTTACTGAAAAACCTACTGCCAACAATCGAGATTCACATCTTGACCATGCAGATGAAGAATGACTTCCAGCTAGAAGGAAAGGCGTTTGCGGCGCAACACAAAAATAAAGTCGAAGTCCGTACAACAAAGAGCTATCACGACCGTTTCATCGTGATTGATGGCGCGAGTTGCTGGCATCTAGGTGCGTCCATTAAGGATGCGGGAAGCAAGGCTTTCCTCATGTCCGAGATTCGCAGCCTGAGTCTCATTGCAGCCGTACAAGCGGATGTCCAGGCAACATGGAATACCGCAACCGCTGTCCCGCTGTAGGTACAAACAAGCAATTTGCAGAGACGTGCCCACGGGCATCTGAGAGCGATTGCAGAGTATTCTGGACGAAAGCCAAAGCGGAAGGGGGATTAGGATGACCGAATACAGTTTGATTGAAGGCGGGGACAACGGCGTAAAAGACGCCCTCACGTTCGCTCGGCAGATTGCAAGAGAAGAAATTGATAGCATTGAGCGAATCCACAAGCGTACTCTTCAGTCATTTGCCTATATCGGGATTGCAGTTGTGGCGGTGGCGGGTGTTTTTGGCTACATCGGGTATGCTAACTTGCGCGATGCTGCAATCGTCACAGCAGAGAACCAGATGCGAACGGAAGTCACAAAGGAGGTACAGGAGAAGCTAACGCAAGAGAACGTAGAAGGTATCGTCGCAGACCAAGTCCGCAACTACAGCGCGACAAAGATGTCTGAAGCAATCCACAAAGAGTTGATGATGCCTGCGCAATCGGAGATGATTCGATCGGCAGCGGCAGATGAGGCGCGGAATCAGATCAAGGTGCAATTCGCACCACGACACTTTAGTGAGGCACAGTCTAAAGCATTTATTCAGGCGGTCAACTCTCAGCCGGACTTAGATGGCTATCCGGTGAACGTGTTGCCGATGATGATGAACTCTGAGGCTGAAGACTACGCAAACGAGATCAGGGCAAGCGTTGCTCAGACGAAGCTCAAAATGGCAAAGGATTTCTCTGGGTTCAATAAGACCGCCGTTGCGGGCGTTGCGATTTACAGAGATGCAACGTCGCCGGAAATCTTCGCGCGAAGGCTACAGGATGCCTTCAAGGCGTGCGGCATCGATGCACAGATCGTGTCAGCACCCCCGAATGTTGGGGTAGTTCCAGCCGGAGAGAAGGTCCCTATGGTGATTTTCGTAGGCCCGCGACACATGTAATTTTGGATCGTTGGGCTGGCTAGTTGCGCGGATCGTCCAGACGAAAGAGGTGGGTGGCTCATTTCTTAGGATGCAAATCCTGCACGGAAATGGGTGCCCCAGCTCTCGCTTCGGAGACCTGGAAACCCGCGAACTCTGACAAACCCTGGCCGCCCCCACGACTCGTCGAGGAGTGATTCCTGATCTCTGACCCCTGTTTCCGCTCCCCAAATAACCCAAATTTGCGCCTAAAAACCTCTCCTTATAAGTGAACCTTTTTTGGCGCGCCTGAACCCTATTTAGTCGCACTGCAGGTCAACAATCTGTGCCTTGAACTCTCCGTCCGCCGCCACCGGCAGCAACCCCACTGTCACCGGCAGCCGAAACCTCCTTGGCCCGCACGAGCCAGGATTGAAGTACAGCACCCCCTTGCGCCGGTAGAAGTTGGGCACGTGCGTGTGTCCGCTCAGCACGGCGGCAAACTTCCCCGCCGCCGGGTCCAGGTGTAACGTCTTCAAATCGTGCAACATATAGACGTAGCAATCGGCGATCAGCACCACCTCGGTCTCCGGCAGCTCCCGCATCGCCCCTTCGCGATCCACGTTGCCGCGTACCGCCGTCACCGGCGCGATCTTCGCCAGCTCCTTGAGAACAGATGGTTTACCCACATCGCCCAGGTGCAGAATGCGCTCCACCCCGGCCAGCGCCCGCGCCACCTCCGGGCGAATGAGTCCATGCGTATCGCTGACCACGCCAATCTTCATGGAGCCTCCGTCCATCGCCTGCCGCGATAAAATCCTTCGCCAGAGCAAGAATACCGCGACACCTGCAGCCCATTGGGGTTAAATGAGTTATGGACATTTTACGGCGGTGTTTGGTTCTGACTTTGGCGCTGGTTGCGCCTGTAGCTCTTGCGCAGGCGCCCTGGTCCCATCCGTCGCCAACGGCAAGCTCAAATGCCATTCAGCCGGAGGCATGGCAGATCGTACAGCTGGCCAATCAGGCTCGCGCCCAGGCCGGCGCCGGGCCGCTCAAGTGGGATGCGGCATTGGCTACGGCCGCCCGACAGCATTGCCTGCGCATGGCCGCCGTGGGGCAGCTCTCCCACCAGTTTGCGGGCGAGCCAGAGGTCTCCACGCGCGCCGCGCAGGTCGGAGCCCACTTCAGCCTGATCGAGGAGAATGTGGCGGTTGCCCCCACCCCCGCTGCGATTCATGATGCCTGGATGCACTCGCCCGGCCACCGCACTAACTTGTTGAATCCACAGGTAGATCGCGTCGGCGTGGCCGTGGTGGCCGGCCGCAATGGCCTTTATGCCGTAGCCGATTACGAGCGTGTCGTGCCCCTACTGTCGCAAGCCCAGATTGAAGCCCAGGTTGCCGGCCTGCTGCGCGGTGTCATCATCTTGCCCGATGCCACCCTGGCCCGCACCGCCTGCGCTGACAATGGCCTGCCTCACCCCACTTCAGGACCAAGGCCCCGCTTCATGTTGCTCTGGCAGGACGCGCAACTGACCCAGCTGCCTCAGGATCTGGTGAACGAACTGGCCACGGGAAAGTATCATCAGGCGTCCGTGGGCAGTTGTTCGCCGCAAAGTGATGAGGGCTCCTTCACCGCCTATCGCATCGCCGTCCTTCTCTACTGATTTCCGTTTCCTCTGCTACGTTCCAGCGACGTGGGAACTTTGACAAATGCCATTCCCGCCGCAGTTGCCGACTCAACGCCCATCTCCGTGTCTTCAAAGACCAGGCAATCGGCCGGCGCCACGCCCAGCCTTGCGGCAGCAAGCAGATAGCAATCCGGGGCCGGCTTGCCGTGCTTGTAGTCATCCGCAGAGACGATGGTGTCGAACTTGTCCAGCAAACCCAACACGTTGAGCGAGCCAACCACCGACTCGCGCGTGCTGCCCGAAACCACGGCGAAGGGAATCCGGCCATGCTCCGCCTCAATGTGCTCCAGCACCTCAGGAATCGCCTTAAGCTGCGGAATTTGCGCCAGATAGAGGCCTTCCTTGCGCGTGGCGATCTCCTCGACGGGCATCCGCAGCCCGTGAATCTTGTTCAGGTCGGCGACAATATTCCGCACCGGTTTGCCGCCCCAGGAATAGAACAGATCCTCCTCATACACGCAGTTCCATTCCGCCAGAACCGCCTTCCAGGCGTTGTAGTGCAGAGGCATGGAGTCGGCTATGGTGCCGTCGCAGTCAAACAGATAGGCGCGGAAGTCGCCCGCAGGCAGTTGAAGTTTCATGCCGCGCTGGGCAAAGGCTTTGTCGTAAAGCACCGCCATTTCAGGGGTTACCAGGCTGCGGTCCAGCCGTGAAATCCGAGACATCCGTTCTCCTCCTTCGCTCTGCTTAAGGCAGGCTCTCGGTTCTTCTATGGTATCGTCTGCCCCGGTCCCCGGAACGCTCCCCTGGCGGCCGAAAACCCCTTCGGTGGTCCCGCACACCCGCCAGCAGGGCTAAAACGGAAGACAGAAATTCTTCCCTTTGTGAAATCTTTTGACGCGCCGCCCGCTCTCTGCTAACGTGGTATTAGAAAAACGCGTTTCCCGCCACTCCTCAGTAGCTCAATGGCAGAGCATTCGGCTGTTAACCGAAGGGTTGTAGGTTCGAGTCCTACCTGAGGAGCCAAATTATCTGCACGATAAATTTACTTTTTTTCAATAAGAGAAATTTTGATTATTCCTGGACGATTTCATGAATACATGCCCAATTTCACTATTGACATCACAATTTTCATGCGCTGGTTCCTTCCGGGAAAACCCCGTCTGCGAACTTTTGCATCTTCGCGTGAAGTGACGATTGCCCATCGTCTGTGTCACACTGAGAAATGAACGGGCCTGTAGCTCAACGGTTAGAGCAGGGGACTCATAATCTTAATCAGGGCATATTAGCTGAAATTCAATGCGCTTGTATGCCCTTAGTTTTTCAGTGGCTTACAGAATCCGCATCTAAGCCGGTATAAGCCCATTTAGACCCGTACCCGCTACATTATCCGCTACAGTCGCTACAGTGCCGCAAAGCATTCTTTCCTGGGCCACCCCAGGCCCCCCAAGAGAGGGCGGGTGGGTCCAAGCTATTACATCCGGCTCCGGCAATTTTCGCTAAAAAGGCGTTTTCATTCGGCGGCTGCTATAGTGGGTTCATGCCACGCAAGGCCAAGCCATTGCCGCTGCCGCTGATTGATCCGGCCAGTCATCCGCCGCCCGGTTTTCGCGCCATGCTAATCCGCCGCGCCAAACTGAAATACCCAGAGTTGTCCGAGTCACAGATAGCGCGCTACGTGGGGTGCTCCCCGAGCAACGTGCATCAGGTCCTACAGAATTTCCTGGCGTGCCGTCCCATCAGAGATCGCATCTTTCGACTCTGATTCCCCGTTTGCGTTGCAAACTTGCCTTGTCTTACAGAATTCGTCTGCAAATCGCGCCACATAAGAATTGCACGTTTCAAGCCAATAATGCGGATGTTTACGGCGCGGCGCAGGTGCAGGCACATATGTCTATTACTAAGGCTAAAACCACAAAAAGAGCTTCAGCGACTTTGCTGCTTCTCTTCCATTCGCTCAATCCATCCCAACCCGCCATAGTCCACGCTCACGCGCACGTGCGCGAATTTGTCGGATAATCCCGGACGCCTGCCCCGGAAACCGTTCACAGATGTAAACCGGCGAATGCGCTGTCGATTGCCGTCCCAACATCTGTAGGCTTCCGGCAGATCACATAGGCCCAATGCCCAAACTGCCCGCTCGCATTGACGGCATTCACCCAGCGATTCGCCGCGTTCGCCTTCACCTGCTCCAGCGGATCGTATCCTTTGGTTTCCAGAATCAGATGCGTCGCCCGCGCATTCTTGAGCCGAATGATGAAGTCCGGGATGTACTCGTGATTCTGCCCATTGTTGAAGTAGGGGATAGCAAACCCAAGCTGTGCATTCTTGACAAAGGCGTCCACGGCCTTATGCGTGTCAATGTAGTAGGATGCCGTCTGCTCCCAGTTTTGCGTATCGGCCACCACGTAATTCAGATGGCTCTTGGACACTTGCCGCACGTCCCTGCTAGTCCAAAACGAAACATCGCTGGTGGAACCCGCGTCTCTGTTCCGTTCGATGATTGGCACCTCTGGTGACTCACCAGCCTCCACATCGGGACGCAGACCCGATTCAAGCATCTCCACAAGCCAACCGTAATAGGGAGCCAAAAACAAATCCTTCAAATCCGCTGGAGACACTACATTCACCTTTTCGCGGATATACCGCTCGACAATCGGAACCAGTTGCTTGAAAAGAACATGGCCCGGAACCTCGCAAGTCTTGTTCTGCAAATAGTCTCTTGACAGCGCCGCCGACAATTCAAACACCAGCTTTTGAATCCGCTGGTGCTTTCGCCATTCCACCAGCGTTGCATCGTTCTCGCCTCCCGGACCCGATAGAGTCAAACGGCCTTGATTGTTGACGCTCAGGCCCTTCATCTTCACCTCTGGCGGAATTTCTCCGGGCTTTAGTGTCAAACTCGCTACGTTCGCCCAGTCCATTGTGATGCGCCGATGGATCGCCGTTGTATAGCCTTCCACTCTTGGGAAAGTAATTTCAAACTCACTCTTTTCCGGTATCGCATGGACGTGGTGGCGTTTCGGCAATGGCTCTGTTGGCCCCGTCGCATTCGCCTTGAATGGAATCACTTCAAACGGAACACCCAGGACCTTTGCAATCTCTTCATTGAATCTGCCGTCTGCGTTGACATCGTAGTTTTTCCGTCTCAGCCCTCTGCCCACCACCTGCTCGCACAGCAGTTGTGACATAAACGGACGCAGCCCGATAATGTGTGTCACGGTGTTGCAATCCCATCCCTCAGTGAGCATTCCCACGCTCACGATGCAGCGCACATCGCGCCCAGGCGGATGCAGCGGCCTTTGCAGCTTTGCGGCAAGGTCCGCAAAGCCTTCCGGGTATACAGGCCGTCCCTGTGTGTCGTAAGTCCAGTCAGTCTTGCCGACGGTGTCCAGCGAGAAACGCATCCATCGGCTTTCATCACTCTTTGCCGAACCAGAATCAGAATCGGGATCGTGGACAACCTTTGAATCCACGCGAATTGTATTGATCGTGTTTCCTTCATTGCGGAACCCGGCCACATTGGACGATGGGATACCTTTGGGCCTTTTATCGTCGGCCAGCCAGTCGTAGATCACCTTAGCAATAGCTGTGTTCTTGCATACCAGAATAAAAACTGGTGGCCGTGTATCCTCTTGCTTTTCCTTCCATTCCGCGCTCAGTGCATCCCACATCCCGCCCAGCATCGCAATCGGCGTGTGGGCATACCTCAGCACAGCTTCCGGCTTAACGCTCCCATGGCTTCCGCCCTTTTCAGCCGCTGTCAGCTTCTCTTCCACCAGCCAGCGCCAGATATTGAAGTATTTTGCAACTTCCGCGCCGGTCGTATCGCGCACGGCAAGCTGGGGAACCTTCACCAGCCCGGACTCAATCGCATCAATCAGGCCAAAGTCACTTACAACCCACGGAAACGGCTTGTTCGTCTCGCGTCCCACACGGGCCAGAAAATATGGCGTCGCGGATAGATCAACGCAGAAATTGATTCCGCGCAGCTTGTGAATCTTATCAAGGCCGGTAATCCATTCTGTTGCTTCCTTAATCTCATCATCTGCCACGTCCTGCTCACCAAACAAATCTTCTTCATCTTCATCCGGCTCTTCCTGCCGAATCCGATAAGCATGGTGCGCTTCATCGTTGAAGACCAGGATATTCCGCTTGCCTCCAACCTCTTTCCCCAGGACGCGATTCACCAGCGCCGTTTCACTCTCGATATACTTGGCTTCTTCTATTTGTACAGACTTCAAATGCCCAGCTTCATAGACCTCGGAACCCTCCACCACCTGAATCGTACCCGCTGCCATTCCTGCTTTCAGTGAGGCATCCGTCATGTATCGCCTACTGTATGTGGTCGTAACCTTCCGGCCAATCAGTACCGTCGTTCTAACTTTCTTGAGCGTACCGGCCTTGTTCACTTTAGCCGTCGTGCCGCCGGTTTCAATTCCACGCGGTTCAAAGATGTGCCAGTTATAGGGGATCACCCGGCCTTGCGCCAGTGTGGGCATCAATCGTTCCGGCACCAGATCGCGGGTCCGGTAGATGCTCGCTTCACCACGCTCCGGCTTCAACTCCTCCAGGCGGTTCTTGATAGTCACATTGGGGCAAATCACCAAAACCGTGTCACTGAAACGGCTGTCTCCCCGGCTGTTGACTTTATTTAGAATGCTCCAGGCGGCAAGCATTCCCATCACCGTTGTCTTGCCTGTTCCGGTTGCCATTTTGCAGGAATAGCGTTCAAAGCCGGTGTATTTGTCGCTCTGCTTTATCTCTTCGCTCGGCTCATCCCGTGGAATCGTTATGCCCTGCAAGAAGTCCTGCCGTCCCTCTTTCAGAAAGATCACCGTCAACGCGGCCTCTAGCTGTGCGAAAAAGAGATTCTGCTTCCGGCCCTCGCGTGTCCACCATTCAATCAATTCCAACGTGGTGCGCGTCAGCCCCGGATAGCCCTGCTTCTTCCACTCGGCTACACGCTCACGAATCAGGTTCACCATCACCATCTCAAACCCGTTCGCGTATTCCTTCGATGGCCGCAAAATCCGCTCATCCACATCCCATGCACGTTTTTGGTCCCGTGGCGGAAACACCACGGCTGCCCGTCGGCTGCCTTCAATCAGTTGCGGGTGTTCGCCTTCGCGGATGTACCAATACCGCTTTGGCTCTTCAAAGGGCGAATTTTGAATCGGCTCTCCTACTTCAAAGCTCATAGCGCCTTCACCACCAGCAATTCATTCCCACGGTCGTCAATCACCTTGACGGCAATCTGCTTACGTTCGCCCGGTACAAAAGGCGCGCTCACAGTTCCGGCCAGATGCGCCCACACCGCATCGTCAAACTCACCTTTCAGCGCCCGCTTCAGCTTGTCCCACTCATTTGTACGCGGAAAGAAGGCTTGCGAAACTCGGAAGCACATCCCGTTGTAATCCGAGTCCAGGAACCATGCCGGGACATCGTCCCCCGCGCTATGGCTCACCTCCATCGTCACCGGGTCAAACACGTCCAGCCCCAGCAACTCCACCTGCTTGCGGCCATCCGGCTTGCCGTCTTCGCCTTTGGCATTCCTCACTTCAATCTCCGGCAACCCGCAGACGCTGAATATCTGGCTGGAGCGCATATTCTTGAGCAGATCGCCCATCATCAAATCCGGCGTCGCTTGCACATAGGTTGCTGGAATGCCGCTCACCTGCTCGCTGACTTCAATCGCTTCCCGCGCATTCGGCTGGATGGCAAAGCCAATGACATACAAATGCGTGTAGCTCTTTTGATAAGCCTCCCGCGCCGCCTGCTCCACCAGCCGGATACTCACCGCGCCATTCTCCGGGCCAAAGACAAAGGCCACCGGGCGCGCAGAGAGCGGCAAGGCCAGCCCGGATTTTTCCTTCGCTTCCTGCATCGCATCGTCCAGCGTCGCCGTCTGTCCCTCTGCTGTCGCATCCACCAGCGCCTCCGCGCTCAGGCTCAAACTCTTTGCCGGTCTGCGCACGTTCTTGAGTGTCACCGTGCGATTGCCGCCCAGCCGCAACACCGGAGAGCGGCGCAAGACTTCCATCATGCGCTCCGGGAAGCTGCCGGTATTCGCGGCGTCAATCCCATCCGTCGCCGATTCCTCTTCATCCCACTCCATCGGCGTCGGGATGGTGGCCTCCACGCAAAACGGGCCGGTAACGCGGGTGATGCTGGTATCTATCTCCGGGCGGTCCACCATAACCTGTTCTTCAGGCGGTTCAACATTCGCAATTGTGCTCGATGTTATGTGCGGAACGATGCCGCCAACTTCTTCGCCCTTTTTGTTTTGCTTGCGCTTGTAGACAAAGCCCGCTGCGGGACCGCGTGCATTGTCTGTCAACTCGTACCACGGAAAAGTTGCCGTGAGCAATCGCTGCCTTGCGAGCGCAAGCGGTACGCGGCTGGTGTCGCAAGTAATCCAGCGACGCCCCCATTGCTCTGCGACGTATGCAGTAGTGCCGGAACCGCAAGTTGGGTCAAGAACCAGATCGCCGGGGCGCGTGGTCAGCAGCATACAGCGTTTTACAACCTCGGCATTTGTTTGAACAACATAAAGCGGGTTGCCTGCGCCGCCGAATTTATCCCACCAATTTGTTACCTCAAAGAAGCCGAAGTCTGACGCATATCGCTTGAATCCAAGTTGCTTTTCACCTACGAATAGCCTATTAGCTTCTGCAAGGCGGTCAAGGCCAGACGGAGAACCATCGTCGGTCATTGCGCTGTGCTTCCAGCAGTTTCCCTTCGATATACCTGGGTCGTATGGCTGTCCACGAAATTTGTAAATCACGCTCTGCGTTCTTCGAAATCCCCCGCTTGTTAGGTTTTCCGATTTGAATAGTTTTGCGCCCACAAAATCACCCGCCAGCCTGTCTGGATAGTTCTTATAATCCACTGAGGTTTCCTTTGAAAGCTCGGAGAGGGAAAGCTCACGGCCATCCGCGAGTTCGACGTGCTTGAAAACATCTGTCAGTTCTTCGGGGGGGATCGAAACAAAGAGTTTGCCGATTACTTCTCTTGCTCTCTTCTCGTCTTTGGCAAACCAAAGGATGTAGTCATTGATCGGATCGAGAGTTTCCCCTTTTTGCCCGCCCTTCTTCTTGAACAGAATGGTAACGATGAAATTTTCCCCGCCAAAGACTTCATCCTTCAATTCCCGTACATGATGCAAATTTTCATCACTTATCTGTACGAAGATGCTCCCGCTTGCTGTCAGCAACTCACGCGCAACAAGTAGACGGTCCCGAAGATAGGTAAGGTACGAATGTAATCCTAACTCCCACGTATCGCGGTAGGCTTGCACCATCTCCGGCTCACGAGTCATGTCCGCGTCGTCGCCGTTCTTCACATCCCGCTTGCGCACAAACGGTTGAAAGTTGGAGCCAAACTTCACTCCATAGGGCGGGTCCATGTAAATCATCTGCACCTGCCCGCCCATCTGCTCATACTTGAGCAGCGAGTTCATCACCACCAGCGAGTCTCCCAGCATCATGCGATTGACCCACTTGTCCTGATACTCGTAGGCCCGCAAAATCTGCTCCGTGCCGGAGTGCTCAGGATCGCCAAAGAGATCGAACATATCAAGCTGCTTATCGCGCTTGTGACCCTTGAGCGTGTCCAGGATGGCTTTGGTGGAGAGCCGCTCATGGATGAAGAGGGGCAGCGACGGCACATCGAAGCTGGTGCGCTCCGCCTTGCCGGACCAGTTGAGAAAGGGCTTGCCAATCGCCTTGAGTTGCGCCACAGCATCCCGCAAGCCGGTGACCGTGGCCACCACCTCACCCTGGCTGTCTTTCAACTCCCGCGCCGGTACAAACTGGTGGGGTGCTGGTGACCCCGTG
>Ga0187873_1002946_pt1 | contig 12523 bp, 8 predicted proteins | sample June2016WEW_16_1_2_FD_133012 | JGI IMG/M metagenome (GOLD analysis project Ga0187873, IMG submission 133012) | Peatland microbial communities from SPRUCE experiment site at the Marcell Experimental Forest, Minnesota, USA - June2016WEW_16_100 | ecosystem: Environmental > Terrestrial > Soil >... | reverse complement strand
GCCCGCCAACCACCACTGTGGGGTCCAGTCCGCCGGCGGCAAGCACCGCGGCCACCATCGAAGTCGTCGTCGTCTTGCCGTGCATTCCGGCGATGGCAATGCCGTACTTCAATCTCATTAATTCGGCCAGCATCTCGGCCCGCTGAATCACCGGCGTCTTGCGTGCCCGCGCCTCCAGCACCTCGGGATTCGTCGCGCTCACCGCCGAGCTGGTCACCACCACCGTCGCCCCGGCCACGTTCACGGCATCATGCCCCTCGTAGATCGTCGCGCCCATCTGCGCCAGCCGGTCGGTCACAGCGGAGCGGCGCAGATCGGAGCCCGAGACCTTCATGCCCAGGTTGAGCAATATCTCCGCGATGCCGCTCATGCCGATGCCGCCGATGCCGATGAAGTGCGCGTGCTGGGAAGTAGCAAACATAATGTGTAAAACTCCACTGTATCATTTCGTCGGGTGAGAACCGATCAGCCGCGCTCGCTCACTGTATCGTCTCCTCGACGAGAACAATGTCATAACTCTTGCCGTCGCTGGAAGTATTCTTCTTGGCCAGGTAATGAAGTTTGCTGGAAGTATCGCTGGAAGAATCGAACTCACATTTCGTCCCTTTCACCAGGCCATCGTATTGCTTGCCCTCTTTGCCATCCCCCACAACAAACTGCTTAGTCCCTGCTCCAGCCACATAGGCCACGTGCCGGCTGTCCGGGCTAAAGGCGAGTCCGCCAATGCCGTCGTAAGGTTGTTCCTCTTTGCCGTCCACCACGGCTGACCATTTCTCGCCCGCATTGAACCGTTTCTCGCCAACTTTGGCCACGTAGGCCGCGCGCTGGCCGTCCGGGCTGAATAGGAACGGTTTCTCTATGTAATATGCATCCCAGTAAACCTCATCTTTACAACTGTGCAACAGCTTGATTGCATCCGCTTCGACAATGGATGCATAAGGTTTTCCCTCAACTCCGTCCACTACGAAAACCATCTTCTCGCCGGAATCAGCCAAATAAGCCAGCCGCCTGCTATCCGGGCTGAAGGCAAGTCGTCTGATCCCATCGTAGGATTTGCCTTCCTTGCCATTCGCTACCGCCGCCCACGTCACGTCAGTCTTGGCGGCATAGGCCACCTGCGCGCTGTCCGGGCTGAAGATGAGCCCGCCAATGGCATCGTAAAATTTCCCGTGCTTCCCGTTGACTACCACGGTCCACATCTCCTTGACTTTGGCTCCATAGGCCATGCTCTTGCCATCCGGGCTATAGAGAACCTTCATGTCGCCGATGATTTGGCTGCTGATGTAGTCGTAGGACGCTTGCTTCTTGCCGTCGACCAGCAGAACTTCCTTCCCGTTGATATTGACCACATAGGCCACATGCCGGCTGTCCGGGCTGAAGATGAGTTCTTGCGCGATGTCGTACGGTTTGCTCGCAGTCCCATCCACCATCGCTACCCATTGCTCGCCGGCCCTGGCCAGATGTCCCACGCGGCTGCTGTCTGGGCTGAAAACCAGGCTTGGCCCTGAAATGATGTCGTAGGGCTTTTCCTCTTTGCCATCCACCACCACCAGCCACTTCTCGCCAACTCTGGCCATATACGCCAGCCGCCGGCTGTCTTCGCTGAAGAGGAGACCGTTGGCCTCATCGTAGGCTTTTCCCTCATTGCCGCCTGCCACCACATGCTGTTTCCCTCCTGCCGACGCCACATAGGCTACCCGATGGCTGTCCGGGCTGAAAGTGAGGCTCGACGCATCGATAAAGTCGTAAGTCTTCTCCTCCTTGCCGTCCACCATGACAAGCCGCTTGGCGCCGGCCTTCGCCACGTAGGCCACGTGCCGGCTATCCGGGCTGGAGACAGGTTGGCTGATGGTGGAGGAGGAATCAATGTGACAGATCAGTGTTTCCGAGCCGGCTCTGCCTCCGTGGAATACAGCGCTCATCCACTTGCAACCGGTAGCGGGCAATAGCAGGGCAAACAGCAGCAAAGCCTTGATCGTTCTCATCGTCATTCCTTTCTCTGGGCGAATTTGTACGATTCCCATGATCACTGCGGATTATATCCCGGCCATACTTGCCGGTTCTGTGAGGTCAAAATGGCGACACGGATTCCCGCATTTTCAGCAAAGCCGCAAAAAGTTAGAGCGCGCCCATTTTCAAAGTCGAACCGCGCTGTTTTCTAGCCGGCTGCCACTGTCGTCCGCTTGCGGCTGCTTAGCAGCGGCAGCACCTGGGCCTGCGCCGCGTCCACCGTGAGCCCGTGCTTCGCGCGTAGCTCTTCCACCTTGCCATGCTCGATGAAGCGGTCGGGCCAGCCGATGCGAACCACCGGGACCGCGCTACCCAGCTCGTCCAGCGTTTCCAGCACCGCCGAGCCGAACCCGCCCATCTTAACGTGGTCCTCAAAGGTGACAAAGGCGGCCACGCGCCCGGCGTAGCTGGCCAGCATCTCTCGGTCCAGCGGTTTGATGAAGCGCGGGTTGATCACCGCGGCGGAATAGCCGGCACACTCCAGCCGCGCGGCCAGCTCCTGCGCCATCGTAATCATCGGCCCAAGCCCGAGAATAGCCACGTCGTTGCCGTCCTTGAGCACCTCTGCCTTGCCGACGGGAATCGCCTGCGGCTCGGGTTTGCGAGCCGCGTCCGGACCAAGACCGCGTGGGTAGCGGATCGCGCTCGGCCCCGGTAGCTGCAGAGCGGTCTTCATCATGTCGGCCAGCTCGTCCTCGTCCTTGGGAGCCATTAACACAATCTCCGGCACGCCCCTCAAGTAGGCGATGTCGAACAAGCCGTGATGCGTCGGTCCGTCGTCGCCGGAAAGGCCTCCGCGGTCCATGCAGAAGAGCACCGGCAGTTTTTGCAATGCCACGTCGTGCACAATGCAGTCGAAAGCGCGCTGCAAAAAAGTGGAGTAGATGGCAACGACCGGCCGATAGCCGCGAGCGGCCATGCCGGCGGCGAAGACCACCGCGTGCTCCTCAGCAATGCCCACATCGAAGTAGCGTTTGGGATGATGCGGCCGGAATAAATCCAGCCCCGTCCCGCTGGGCATCGCTGCGGTGATGGCTACGATGCGCTCATCTTTGTTGGCCAGTTGCACCAGCGTCGTCGCAAAGACCTCGGCGTAGCTTTGCTGGCCGGCGGGCTTGGTCTCGCCGGTATCCGGGTCGTAGGGACCCAGGCCGTGAAACTTCTTCTGCCCGTTCAACGCCGGCGGGTAGCCGCGGCCCTTTTGCGTCAGGACGTGCAGCAGCACCGGGCGGTTCTGAGTCTTGAGAAAGTTGAAGGTCTCCACCAGCAGCGGAATGTTGTGCCCGTCGAGGGGGCCATAGTATTGCAGGTCGAACTCCTCAAAAAGGATGGAGGGCCACAGCATGCTCTTGGCGGCCTCTTCCGCGCGCCGTGCCACCTCCACCGCCGTCTTGCCGCCCACCTTTTCCAGGATGCGCTTGGCCCGTTCGTGCAGGCTCGTGTATTGCTCGGTGGTGACGATCTTGTTGAAGTAGCGGGCAATCGCGCCCACATTGCGGTCAATGGACCACTCGTTGTCGTTCAGCACCACGATCAGCCGCTTGGTTTGCTCGGCGATGTTGTTCAGCGCTTCAAAGGAAATCCCATTGGTGAAGGCCGCGTCGCCGGCCACCGCGATCACGTGCTCTGTGCCGCCGGCCAGGTCGCGCGCAACAGCCATGCCCAGCGCCGCTGAAAGAGCCGTGCCGGCGTGGCCAGCGCCGTAGCAGTCGTGCTCGCTCTCGGTGCGCAGCATAAAGCCGTTCAGCCCGCCCGGCTGGCGAATCGTTCCCATGCGTTCCAGCCGCCCGGTCAGCATCTTGTGAACGTAGACCTGGTGGCTCACGTCGAACAGTAGTTTGTCCGTGGGAGTATTGAAAACCGTGTGCAGGGCCAGGGTCAGTTCCACCACTCCGAGATTCGGGCCCAGGTGGCCGCCCGTCTTGGAGAGCGTCTGTATCAGGAATTCGCGAATCTCCTCGGCCAGCTCGTCCATCTGCGCAAAACTAAGGCGCTTCACGTCGGCCGGCGAGTGAATGGATTCCAGCAGTGTTCCCATGGTTTTCCTTCCCCTGAAAAAGGCCGGGCAGCCAGGCAAAAAGCCCTCTGACCCAGGGGCCATCGAAACCAGCTTTGCCAATCGTTAGTATATCAACGCGGCGGATTCACTGTAACCCGATGCTTCGAGCCCTTCAACACAGCTGAACGGTCACACGTCGCAACGCTTATGTGGGGATCAACCCACTACACAATTGTCGTGAGTTCCATCTGAATCTGCGTTTGTGACATGAATCATACCTGCGAAATATATCGTATTTTACTTGACATACACCCTGGTTCATGGGACTATGCTGCTGTAATTTGGAGGCGCAAGATGGACGCGCTGAAATTTCTAGCTGTTGCCCTCGTCTTGAGCTTGACTTTCTGTCCTGCGCAGGCTGCTTCGCAGCATCCGCCGCAGCCTCCAACGCAGCCTCCGCCTCAGAATGAGATGGATATCCTCAACATGGAAGCCGGGGCCAGTGATCCGGAGGGGATTCACAAGTATAGCGAGGACCTGATTCATCGGCTAATAGGCACCGCCGCGGGTCCAGAGTATGAGGCATCCGTCATCGACCGGCTGGCGCGCGCTGAAATGAAAGCAAGGCAGGGAAAGCGCAAGCTGATCTCCGAGGCGGAGATTGCCCAGGCCTTCAATCAACTGATGAGAGAGACCGGGGCGCCGGATACGTTCACGGCGGATGTGGCCGCCGTGGAATCGGAAAGGAACGCGTTGGAGAAACGATTGCCGGCGTTGATTACCCGCAAGAAGAATGGAAGCTACTGCAATCCCGGCGAGACGATTTATATTCTTGTACTACTGATACAACACGTAGCTAGACCTCCTGATCCACCAATCCAGGGAAGTCTCCCCCAAGTGCGTCCTGGTCCATATGTACCAGTCCAACAACACTTAATGATATTTTTCGCAAGGCATTCCGTTTCAGTAAACAAAACGGTGTTGAATCATCTGTTCAAAGTTTTCCAAATCTGACATCAGAAAGGGAAAGACTCGAATTGAAACGTCACTCTGATCGCCTGTGACCATAAAATCTCCTACTTCCGCGGCACGCTATACGGCCCCGGCAACGCCGGGTTGGCCGGCTTGTTGGCTGGCGCAGTCACCCGCGCGGCGGAAAGAATCGTGACAATATCCTTTGCCAAACTGCGGGAAGCAATCGCTCCGTTGACTGCGATCTCATTGCCTGAGTTAAGGACAATGGATGTCTTCTTGTCCGAGAGGACGAAACTGTGGACATTGGTGAATTTGACCCGGCTGACTTCAATCAGCAAGTCAGCCGCGCTGGGGTCCTGAACAATGGTCAGCCCCAGATCCGGCCATTCCTTTTGCTGCGTCAGCGCGAGGTCCATGGCTTCGACGGTTATAAACATAGTCTTCGAGTGAACATAGACAGTTTTTGCATTCTTGATGATCTGTTTGGGGTCGGTGTTGGCGGCGGCAGTGGCGCCAGGCTGTGGAACTGTTTCGGCTGGCGGTGCGATCAGTTGCAGCGAGGCCCCCGAACCAAGCGCAATGCGCGGGCCGGCTTCCGGCAGTCCAAGAACGCTGCCAACAGGCACTGCGAATGGAGAGGCAGCCCCCTTAGGTCCGGTAATGATGCCAATCAATGCACTGTTGTGATCAACCAGCGCACCGCCGCTGGCGCTCGGAGCAATCGCCGCTGTAAACCGCATCACATTGAATCCTGAGCCGGCTCCGGGAATTTCATCCGCCGGACTGATGGCGAAGAGAATGCCCTCGGTAGTTACCCAGGTAAGTCCGCTTGAGTTGGTGACTGCATAAATGGGATCGCCGGGCGCAACACCTGCGGTGCTTTCGGGTATAAGCGCCGGAAGCGCTCCAGCGGAAATCTTCAGCGCGGCCACATCGCGGCGTTCGTCAGAACCAAGAAGCATTACCTGGTCGAAAACTTCTCCGTTGGCCAGCCGGATCTGCACTGCGGCTGCGCCTTTGACGGCATGAAGCGGAGCAAGAATCACCCCATCCCTCGAAATCACGACTCCTGTGGCGATGGAGGTGACGTGCCCCGCGCTATCACCGGACAAAATGAGCACGCAGGCGGCCTGGGTGTGCTCGTAGATTGCCTTGGAGTCAGGCGCAGGAATACCTTCCTGGGCTGCGGCACAGAGTGCCAGAGCGCTAAAAGCGGCAACAACGACAACTTTCATGATTGCTGTGAATTATAGAACAGAACCAGCGCAAGGTCATCTGCGACTGAGGCAAAGAAAAGCCGCCCGAAAGCGGCTTCTCATTTAGCTCAACAGCGAACGCTGCTCTACGGCTGCGCCTGATCTTGCTGCGAGGCGCCGGGCCAGTCCGAGGCCGTGTTCGGCTTCACCTGGGCAGTAAACCAGTTGTTATCCCAGAGATTCTGGTAGAACGCGCCCGTCATCTCGGCGGCGCGCGGGCCAAAGGTGGGCCGTCCGCCTTCCAGGAAGAAGACCGTTACCAGGCTGCCTTGCGGCGAGTCGGCCCACGACGCGAACCAGCCGAAGCGGGTACCCTTGGCCGAGCAGGTTCCCGTCTTGCCAAACACCGGAAGCTCGTGGAAGTTGGCCTTCAGCCGGTGGGCTGTGCCGTACTCCACCGCGCCGGCCATGCCGTCCTGCAAATCGGGAACGAAGCGGGCGATCTCCAGCGTGCGCTTGACCCTGGGTGCAAAGCTGGCGGCCTCTTCCCGTGTGGTCGGATGCTGCAGGTAGAAGAGGGTTCCGCCGTTGGCCAGTGCGGCTACAAAGGCGCCCAGTTGCAGAGGTGTAAGTGACACTCCCTGTCCGTAGCTGCACATGCGGCCCACGCCACCCTGCGAGGCGGGCAGTTCCTCGTCGGGATAAACGCCCAGTTGTTCGCCTTCAATGTTGTAGCCGGCCAACTCGCCCAGGCCAAACTGGTTGGCGTAGTAATGCACGCGCTCAAAGCCCAGTTCGCGACCCAGTTGCTCAAAGTACTGGTTGTTGCTCTTGGCCAGCGCCTGCGTCATGTTCATGTGGTAATTGCCCAGACGAATCGGCGTGTCGCGCGTGACCACTCCCTCGGAAAGCGCGGCCAACGCCACCGTGAGCTTGATCGTGGAGCAAGGCTCGGCGCCCGGCGAGAGAGCCAGCTTCTGGTTGACCATGGCCAGTATTCGCCCGTTGGAGGGATTGATGACCACCGCCGTGCCGTTCATATCGCCCATCGCATCGATAGCGGCTTGGCGAACCACAGGGTCCTCGCCCGCTGTCACATCCGCGGCAAAGATGTCGCCCTTGGCAAAGGAGCTGGCGGTAAAGTGCTCATAATAGCGATGGCGGCGGCGGGAGGCAAGGGCTGCGCTGCGTGCGCCAGCTCTCGCGTTGCCTCTTGCGGTCCGGTGAGCCGTGTTTCCGGCAGGCACTGCTTTGTGCGCTGTGTGGGGAGCGCTGCTGTGAGTCGTCCCCGCATGAGCCGTAGTGGAGTGAGTCGTTCCTGTATGCGCGGTGGTGGATTTGCGGGCTGACGATCCTGCCGTATGTGTCGCCGCATGGGGCGTGGTATGTGTCGTGGCGTGATGACCGGCGGCGCGATGGGGCTCTGTCAGATGGGAGTCGGTTGTTTTGGAGTGGTGCACCTGGCGCGGAGCGTCCAGCGCCTCCGCCACCCCGGCTCCCAAGCCAAAACCCATCAGAACCAATGCACAAGCCCAAACGCGGGTAAAATTCATCCAGCCGGGATCCTCTCTCCTAACGGAGTGTCGAACCGTTCGTCTCCTAAGCGGAGGCGTATTACCTGCCATTCCATCCTGCTATCCCCGGAACGGCTCTCCCCATTAGACCGGCCCGTCCACTCCTTGCAAGAGGTCACTCTTCCAACGAAAAAGCCAGCGCCTTACATTGGAACGAACGGTTCTAATGGGTACATCACTCTTATCTGTCACTCCGCACACGACTTACACCCTCTCTTGCGGACTAAGACAATTCTAAGCCGGGCGAAATGGCCTGCCTGAGCTATAGGAACCCTGGCCTATGTGAGCTATATTGCACTATACGCCAGCCAAGGTTTCTTTCATAGTGAACCCTCCCTACAACTGTAAGTTGCGCAAGAAGGTTGGTTTTTCCAAATCCGGCTGCATCTCCTCGTCAGTCTGGGGGAAGAGCATCGCGTCTGGCTGGCCACGGCGCTCGTCCAGCGAGGGCCGGTTGCGCACCCCGCTGCTGAACTCCGAAGCGTAGTCTCTGGGCGGAGGGGTGTATGCCGGCTCCTCCGCCAATTCGGCAAACCTCGGGGGCGCAGGCGCGGCTGCCGGTCCCGTCTCCTCAGGCCAGCTCGCCGAAACCGGCTCCATGGCAGGCTCTGCATCAACTGCGGATTCCGCGCTAGGTGCCGGGTCAGTGAAAAAGCCTTCTGCGTCCCACTTGTCTGACGTGCTCGAGTCGTCCGCCTTGTTCAAATTGTCCAGTTTATCCAATTTGTCCAGCACGACCGTCTCTTCCTCCTCTTCTTCCTCTTGCGAGAGGAAGCGCGGCGGCTTGGGAGCGGGCGCAGGCGCTGGCGCCAGCACCGGCCCGGCCGTGGGCTCATGGTTCTCGCCGTTGCGTGGAACCAGGGAGATTTGCGCCACTGGGGCAGGGGACAGGGGAATCGAAACCACTGGCGCCTCTTCCACGGTCAGCATGCGCGCGCGCCGTTCCGGCATCTGATCGCGAAAGTCGGTGGCGATAACCGTAATCTTGACCTCTTCGCCCATCTTCTCGTCCTGCACCGCGCCGAAGATGATGTTGGCCTCCTCATGGGCGGCGGACTGAATCAGAAGCGAGGCCTCGTTGACCTCGGAGAGCTTGAGCGAGCTGGAGCCGGTGATATTAATAAGGATGCCGCGCGCCCCGTCCATGGCGCCGGCTTCCAGAAAGGGCGAAGCCATCGCCGCCTGGGCAGCTTCCACGGCGCGATTGGCGCCCGAGCGCACTGCCGTGCCCATCACCGCGTGGCCCATGCCGGCCATGGTGTTTTTCACGTCGGCAAAGTCGCGGTTGATGATGCCGGGGATGGTGATGATGTCGCTGATGCCCTGTATTCCCTGGCGCAACACGTCGTCGGCGATATGGAAGCTCTCGAAGAAGCCGGCGTCCCTGGCCACCTCCAACAGCTTCTCGTTGGGAATCACGATCAGCGTATCCACGCACTCCACCAGCTCCTTGAGACCGCGTTCCGCCAGTTGTTGGCGGCGCTTGCCTTCAAATGCAAACGGCCGAGTGACCACCGCCACGGTGAGAATGCCCATCTCGCTGGCCAGCGAGGCAATCACCGGCGCTGCCCCGGTGCCGGTGCCGCCGCCCAACCCGGCGGTGATGAAGACCATGTCCGCGCCTTCCAGGGCTTCGATAATCTTCTCCGAGTCTTCCAGAGCGGCGCGCCTGCCCAGGTCGGGGTTGGACCCGGCGCCCAGTCCGGAGGTAAGCCGCACGCCCAGTTGCAGCTTGACCGGAGCCTGCGAGGTCTTGAGCGCCTGCACGTCGGTGTTGGCGGCGATAAACTCCACGCCCGTTATGCGCGACTGGATCATGCGATTGACCGCGTTCCCCCCGCCCCCGCCCACGCCGATGACGATGATGCGGGCTCCGCGCACGCTCTCCTCGTGGTACTGAATGCGCATCTCCAAAACTTCTTTCCTCAACTGTTCCATAGTGCTCGGTCTCCTCCTTGATGCCTGTTAAGAAAACCTCAAAAGCTGCCTGTAAACATGCCCCGCCAACGGGAGCGAAAAGTGGTGTTCGGCTCTACGGCGTTTTTCCTCATGCGCTGGACATACAAAATCATGCCGATGGCCGCGGAAAGGCTGGGGTGAACCAGTTCGCCGGGCATGTGCGAAAGGCGGACAGGGAGTCCGATGCGCGCCGGAACTCGTAATTGGCTCTCGGTAATGTCCAGCATTCCGCGCAGCATGGCCCCGCCGCCGGTGAGCACGCAGCCGGCGCCCAGAGCCTCCAGCACCCCGCCCTCGCGCAGGCTCTGTTTAACCAGTTGAAGCAGTTCGTCGGCGCGCGGCTGAAGATACTCCGCCATCCTGCGCAGGCTCACCATCTGCGGCTGAGGGTTGGCAACCTCAATCTCCGCATCCATCGGCACATCCGTCACCACGGCGTGACCGTAAAGACGCTTAAGCTCCTCCACCCGGGCCACATCGGGCATCTCCAGGCCCGCTGCCAGGTCGTTGGTAAAGTGCTGTCCTCCAATTCGAATCGAGTCCGTATGCACCACCGCGCCCTCAAAAAATACGATCAGCTCGGTAGAGTGGCAGCCGATGTCAAGCAGGCAAATGCCCAAATCCCGCTCGTCGGCAGAAAGGGTGGATTCGGCGGCGGCAATTGACTCCAGCACCGCGTCAATCACCTCCAGCCCGGCCCGGTTAGCGCAGGTTACCGTGCTTTGCAGCGCGCTGCCGGAGCAGGTGGCGATGTGCAACTCCACTTCCAGCTTCTTGCCCACCATGCCCTCCGGGTCGAAGATGCCCGGCTGGTCATCGAGAATGAACTGGCGGCGCAGCAGGTGAAGAATTCTGCGATCCGGTGGCCGTTCGATGGCGCGCGCCTGTTTGACCGCGCTTTGCACATCCTCGGCGTCGATCTGTCGCATGCGGCCGCCCAACTCGATTCCGCCGTTGGTATTGAGCCCGCGAATGTGCGGCCCGCCCACGCCCACCACGCATTGGTCAATGTAGATGCCTGCCGTTCGCTCCGCTTGCTCGCTGGCGGCCTTCACCGCTTTGGCCGCCGGAGAAAGATCGGCGATCAACCCCTTGCGCATGCCTGCCGACTCCACGATCCCGTGGCCGCAATAGCGTAGCGCGTCCTCATGCAACTCCGCTGCCAGCACGCGAGTCCACGCGCTGCCGATGTCCAGCACTACGATCAGGTCATCACGATTCTGGCTCATAACTGCTCACTGACCCTGAACGGCAGATGAGGCCGGAGGGCTGGTTGGGGCGATCTTCCGCTTGCTCACGTTCAGCACGGCGCGTGTACCCGCCGCGCGCTTCTTATTTTTCGCCTTGACTACCGTGGGAACATTCCTGGCTTTCGCGCTCGTGTCCCTTGCTGCGGTGGCCTTCACCTTGGCGGCGTCTTTTCCGGCCGGCTTTGCCGTCTTGGGAGCCTTGGTCCCGGAAGGATGTTTGAGGTGAGACTTGCCTGCAGCATGTCCTTTATCTGCAACTTGGCCTGACGAGGCCTTATTCGCTCCGGTGCTTTCCGCGACCTGCTCGCCATCCGCGGCTTGCGCCACATTGGTCCCCGGAGGCATCGACAGCACCGCGATTGTTTCATAGCGCAGGTCCACGGACACTAGATCGGGATGCTGATGACGCCAGTCGTTGATGCCTGCCTTGTAGCGCTGGTAGCGCTCCAGAAAATGGTCCTGGCCGAAGTGCGCCAGAATATCGGCGTCCTGTTCGGGCATCAGTACGCGGGCGTCCGTGGGATCACTCAGGTCTATCTCCGATATCTGTTCGGATAGATGCTGGCCGTTCGCGTCCAGTTCGCCCAGCAGGCGCTGATAGACCGCCATGCGCGCCTTGCGCTGAGCAGGCGGGTCCTGGGCGTTGATGCCTGTCACCACCGGGAACGAGTAGTGGTGCTGGGCCATCATGGCCGCCGGCATGGTGAGCAGAACTCCGCTCGCGTCCACCAGGCAGATCTGCGCTCCCTGGCGCACGAAGGCCACCGGCTCGCGCTCCACGATAGAGACCTGTATCTGGTCCGGCAGCAGGCGCATCACCGTGGCTTTTTCTACCCAGGGAATCTCTTCCAGTTGCTGCCGCCGCTCGGCCAGCGGCACGAAGAAGATATTGCGCCCGATATCTTCGCCAAAGACCGGCAGCAACTCCGCGCGGCTGACCTCGGTCAACCCCGTCGCCGCTATATTGTCTGTGCCGGTGATGCGGTAGCGTGCGTCGCTGCTCAGGAATGTGATCAGTAGAATTGTGCAGGCGGCCGCTCCGCCCAATGCGGCCAGCGTCAGAAAGATGCGTCCTGCCGCCCTTGTCTTGCGCCACTTCGGCCTGACCGGCCCACCAGAGCGAGGCTTTCTCTTGAGGGGCAACTCATCGCCGTCAGGCTCTTCCATCTCCAGCTGAATATCGGGCAGCGCGCTCGTCCGTGAGGGCACAACCTTCTCGCCACGCCGCAAGAGATGCTCATCGGGCGCTTCATCTTCCCAAGCGAAGGAACGTGTTGTGTTACTGCGTTGAGTCTTCACGCTGAGCGAGCGTGAGAATCGCCAATTCCAATATAGCTCCAGTCCGCCGCTATTATCTACTTTGATGCCAGGGGGAACCTGCAATGTTACGGGGTGCCTGCCCGCAGCGAAGCCGCGCTCAAGCCGAGGTAATGGAGTCTAGCCCGCATTTCTCACAAGCGGTGATTCGCAATCTTTTTTGAGAGCCGGGCGAGCCTTTTCCGGTGTTTTTGGGTGTTGGGTTTGGCCGGGCAGCGCATTTTTGTCCGGCCATTGGCTGTT
>Ga0187873_1002943_pt1 | contig 12528 bp, 10 predicted proteins | sample June2016WEW_16_1_2_FD_133012 | JGI IMG/M metagenome (GOLD analysis project Ga0187873, IMG submission 133012) | Peatland microbial communities from SPRUCE experiment site at the Marcell Experimental Forest, Minnesota, USA - June2016WEW_16_100 | ecosystem: Environmental > Terrestrial > Soil >... | reverse complement strand
TCGCCAATCTTATCAATCTTAAATTCCAGCAGTCCTCGCGCCTGCGCGCCAGCCGTTTTTGCCTGCGCATTGCAATGCTCCACGGCATCTTCCACGGCGCAATGCAGCTCGACCTCCAGCCGCACCAACTCGTCCGTGCTGGTGGAGCGGAACTCGACCGTAGCTTGATCGCTCTCCGGAATGGAGTTCACGCTGGTGCCGCCGCTGACCGTTCCCAGGTTCAGCGTCGTCCGCGGCTCCTCCGGCAGTTGCATCTTGGCCACGATAGCCAGCGCCGAGACCAGCGCGGCAATCGGATTAGGTGTTCCCGCGTCGGTAAAGCTGTGCCCGCCCGGTCCGGTGATGGTGACACGATAGCGGCGGCTGCCCAGCGCCTGCGTCACCGCCGAATCCGCCCCCGCGCCGTCCAGCACAATGTGCGCCGCAATCCGTCCGGCCAGCGCGCTCTGCTGATAGAGGTGCCGTACGCCGCGCAGGTCGCCCTCGCCCTCCTCGCCCACATTGCCCATAAAAATTAGTGCCCCGGCCAACTCGACCTTGGCCTTGACCAGCGCCTGTGCGATGGCCAGCATTCCCGCCACCCCGGCGCCGTTGTCGCAGGCTCCGGGAGCCGTGAGGCGGTCGCCGTCCACCACCGGCTTCAGCGGCGATCCAGCCGGAAAGACTGTGTCCAGGTGTGCCGAGATCACCACCACCGGCCCAGTGCTCTCCGGCGACAGCTTGGCAGCCGGCAGCCAGCCAAACACATTCCCAGCATCGTCGGTTTCCACTTGGCTAAGGCCAATTTCGGCAAAGCGGGCCGTCAACCACTCCGCCCGCGCCTGCTCGCCAAAGGGCGGCGCGGGAATAGCCACCATCTCCGCCTGCCAGTCCATGATGGTCTTGGGATTGCCGTGCAGCCACGCAAACGCCGTGTGAACCGGCCTCTGCTCGGCGAGCGCCGTCACCAGTGAGAAGGCCGAATTGTTGGAAAATGGCGCCATGCGGTTGGCTACAGGGTAGCAAAGACTGTATGTGATAATCCGCAAAGCAATATCCGGCAACCTTGCGGCATCAACCCCCGCTGAGCCTCCGCAACAGGAGCGTCTGTAGATTAAGGCGGCCATCAGCGACTAGATGGATCACTACTTCGTTCTTTATGACTTCGTAGATCACGCGATACGGCTTGAAGAAAACTTGCCGAAATTCACCCTCCATGTTGTGAGGCAGTTCAGAAGGCCGTGAGCCGCGGTGAGGCATAGCCGCGATGGATTCGGCCGTCTCGCTCAGCCGGTCCAATACATGATCGGCGTTCTCCATCGAGTCGTTTTCCGCTATCCAGTCGTGAATCTCTACGAGATCCCACAAGGCCGCGCTTGTAATTCGCAGAGAATAGATCATCTGGATAGAGAAGCCTCATTTGTCTCCGGTTCCCGGCTGACCCCATCTCCAAGCGGCTCAATCTTGGCGGATTGGCGGCCGCGAATCTTTTCGATGGCCTCAGCGAGAGGATAGGTCTGGCCTGCCTCGACCTGCTTCTTACCGATGGCCAGAATTTGCAAGAGCGCCATGGTTTCTTGTGATTTCTCATAAGAGTGAACATCCACGAGTACCGCCCTCGCCTCGCCATTCTGGGTGATGATGATCGGCTCCCGCTCCTCAGTGATGCGGTTCAAAAGCTCGGCGGCGTGAGCTTTTACGTAGCTGATGGGCTTGATTTGGGTTGAAAAACGCATATTTGCCTCCAAAAGTCCTTTATCGAACTAAATATAGTCCTTTCATCGGATAAAATAAAGCTCTTATTCGGTTTTATGGGTCGATTCTCCCTCCTCATACTCCACCGAATGAAGAAAAAGCCCCTGCGCCGGGGCAGTCGGTCCGGCTACGGCCCGGCTTCGCGCGGCCAAAATCCCCGGAATCTCGTCAGCTTTGGTCCGTCCCCGCCCCACGTCCAGCATGGTTCCCACCAGGTTGCGCACCATGTGGTGCAGAAAGCCGCTGCCTCGGACGCGGTAGACCAGCAATTCGCCCTCCGGACTCGAACGCGTCTCCCAAGCCGAAGAAAATATGGTCTTTACCGTCGCCGGCGTCGGCGGCTCCGCCTGAAAACCCGCCCTGGGAAGAGGCCGCTCGTCCGGCTCGGCATCCTCATCCAGGTCGCGGCTGGCCAGGTCGGGATCTGTAGCCGCAAAGCTCAGGAAATCGTGCCTGCCCTCAAAAATCCGTGCAGCCCTTTGCAACGCCTCCACATCCATCGGCCAGGAGCAGGCATAGACGTAGGGAGCCAAAAAAGGCGGGCAAATCGCGCCCCGGAAGACCCTGTACTCGTAGGTTTTGGCCACTGCCGAGTGCCGCGCATGAAATGTATCTGGCACGGTTCTCGCCTCCAGGATGCGAATCGCCACGGGTAGCGTCCGGTTCAGGGCTCGTTGCAGGTTATCTGCCGGGATGGGCGCCGCCAACGCAAAACTGGCCACCTGGCTCAGCGCATGAACCCCGGCGTCGGTGCGTCCCGAGCCCTGCGGCAGGGGCGATTCACCGCAGATCCGTCCCAGCGCCGCCTGCAGTTCGCCCTGGATGGTTCGCTCCCCCGGCTGCACCTGCCAGCCGCGGAAATCGGTGCCGTCGTAAGCCAGGGTCAGCTTCCAGGTCTGGAGCACGGGCGCGGGTTGGAGGGCATCGCTCATATCACAACGCACTGACAGTAGCCTAAATGACAGTGGCGCGTAAGCGCCGTCCGCCTGGACGGCTAGTTCCCCCACCGCAGGTGGCTGGAACCAAACAGGCGTTGCGCGCGTAAGGACTATCAGGCGGAATGCCATGTGCCGGGCTGCAAGTTAGAATGGTGATGGGAACTCACTAGCCTGCGTCCGGAGAGGTGCTCCGGGCGTCTTTGAGAATAGCGCCCCACATGCCTCAGCAATTACTAAGAGAAACCATGTCGCGGAGAGGAACCATGCATTTGTTCGGTCTATGTATGTTTGAGCAACAGGAGAAGATCGCGGTCAGCCGTAATGAATTGGCAGGACGCCGTCAGGCAGGGAAACGGCTGTGCGCAGTGGCTGCGATCCTGTTGGCGTGGATGGCGGGTAGCTCATGCGGATATGCCCAGCAAGCTCCAGGAGCGGGAGAAAAGGCTCCGGAAAAGGCTGCCTCCGAGTTGCCCTCAGCTCCCTCGGTGGTACTGACGCAACCGGTCAATATGCGTCCGTCCTTGCGAGATTTTTCCAAGCCCGCGGGCAGGTTTCTGGGCAATCCTATCAATATCTACCGGCCCACCAGCATCGGCAAAGCCAGCTTTGCAAACTCGGTGCGGCTTACTGATCTCGTGAAGGATGGCAAGATCTACCTCAGCCTCTCCGATGCTCTCGCCCTGGCTCTTGAAAACAACTTCGACATCGCCATTGCCCGCTACGACCTGGACATCGCGGATACCGATCTTCTGCGCACGCGCACCGGCCGGGAGCCGTTGGGTGCGCCCTCCGGGCTGATTACCGGAACACTGGGCGGCTCTCCCACAATTCTGACCACGGGTGGAGGTCCTGGCGGAACCTCGGTCGGTTCGGGTGGCGCGGGTTCCGGCGCTGCCGGATTGGTGCTGACCACCCAGGGCGCCGGCCCAACCACGGAGGCGCTGGAGCCTTCCTTTACCAGCACGGTTCAGTTGGAGCGTGCCAAGTCGCCGCAGACCAGCACGCTCATTCCCCGCGCATTCACCAATACCGACCAATACAATTTCACCTATAACCAGGGTTTTATTACCGGCACGTCGCTGGCGGTGGCCTTTAACAACTCCCGCATCACAACCACTAGTCCATTCAATGCCTATAGCCCGGAGCTTAGTTCGAACTTCAAGGCCACGGTGACACAGCACCTGTTGCAGGGCGCCGGCATCTGGGTCAATAAGCGTTACATCTATCAGGCGCGCAACAATCGCCGCATTACAGATGCCTCCTTCCGCCAGCAGATTATCTACACCGTCAACCAGGTTGAGACCATCTACTGGGGACTGGTGCAGGCTTATGAGGATGTGCAGTCCAAGCAGCACGCCCTCAAGCAGAGCACTCTGCTGGCTGAAAACGACCGCAAGCAGTTGGAGATCGGTTCAGTTGCCCCGTTGCAAGTGGTGCAGGACGACGCCAGCGTAGCCAGCGACAGGCAGGCGCTCATCGCCGCGCAAAGCTCCCTGAACTATCAGCAACAGATCATCAAGCAGGCCTTGGCGCGTAATCTGAATGATCCAGCGCTTTCCACCGCCCCGGTGATTCCCACCGACCGCGTGACCGTCGAGGAGCTTCCCGAGGAGAAACAGCCGGTCGAGGAGCTGGTACAGGAGGCCTTTCAGCAGAGGCCGGAGTTGGAAGAGGCTGTGCTTGCGCTGCGCAACGATGAGATTACCCTGAAGGGCGCGCGCAGAGGCCTAATGCCGACGCTGGACGTTTCCGGCTTTTATAGCGGTTCCGCCGCAGGCGGTTCGCAAAGTCCGCACTGCTTCAATATTTTCAGTAACACCGCCTGTCCAGCCAATGCGTACCCCACTGTGACCTACGGAACTGTGCTGAACAATCTGGTGAATGGCAGCTCATCCGACAAGGGAGTAACCTTCAGCCTGTCCATTCCCCTGGGCAACAAGTATGCGCAGTCGGTGCAGGCGCGCTCCTTGATGGAGTATCGCCAGGCCGAGTTGCGGCTGGAGCAGCTCTACACCCAGATTCGCATGCAGGTGGTCAACGCGCAATCCGCGCTCATCAACGACCGCGCGCTGGTCAAGGCTGCCATCGCAACCAGGGACTACAACCGGCAGAATGTCGACGCCGAGCATACCAAGCTGCGCTACGGCGCTTCCACCACCGCCAATGTCCTGCTCCAGGAACGCAGCCTGGCTACAGCGGAGGACGCACTCATCGCCGCCCATGCCGCCTATGCCAAGGACCGCGCCGGCCTCTACCAGACGCTCTCCACCACCTTGCAGCACTACGGCATCAACCTCATTGAGGCGGCCTCAGGCGAAGTGAAGACCACGCCCGTCGTTCCCGGAGTTTCGCCTGCAAAGGAGAATCAAGAACCCCCGGCCAACCCGCCGGCAAACCCTCCTGCCAATCAGTAGTCGCATTGAATATTTAGCAACGAAAGAGCCCGGCCATCTGCCGGGCTTTTTCGTCTTCATCCGCTGACTCGCTTCTTACCTCTCCGCCACAAGGTCCAGCAAATCGAAAAACTCCGGAAAGCTGATGGCGGCCGATTCGGCTCCCTGAATCACCGTCTCCCCTTCGGCGCGCAATGCGGCCACGCTGAAGGCCATGGCGATGCGGTGGTCGCCGCCGGAGTCAATCGTCGCCCCGTGCAGCATCTGCCCGCCGGGCACATACAGGCCGTCCTCAAACTCCGCGACCTCCGCCCCCATGGCGCGCAGATTCTTAGCCACCAGCGCGATGCGGTCCGACTCCTTCACGCGCAATTCTTTTGCGTCGCGAATGCGGATGCCGCCGCGGGTATAAGGCCCAATCGCCGCCAGCACCGGCAGCTCGTCGATCAGTTGCGCGGCCAGCGCTCCGGAGATCTCTGCCGATCCCAGCCCTTCGGCCGGCGCCGTCACCTGCACCGTGCCCACCAGCTCGGCATTCTTCTCCTCTAAATTCAAAACAGATACGCGCATCCCCAGCGTCGTCAGCACATCCAGCAGAGTGGCCCGCGTTGGATTCAGGCCCAACTCGCCCAGCACCAAGTTCGACCCGGGAAACAACGCCGCCGCGCACAGAAAAAACGCCGCCGAAGAAATATCGCCCGGCACAGCGGCCTCGATGGCGTGCAATTTCTGTGGTCCATTGATCGTCACCGAATCCACCGTCCGCTCGACCTTCGCGCCAAAGGCCCGCAAGGCCAGCTCGCTGTGGTCGCGCGTCCGCACAGCCTCGCGCACCGTGGTCACGCCCGCCGTTTGCAATCCGGCCAGTAGAATACAGCTCTTCACCTGCGCGCTGGGAACCGGCGTGGTGTAGTCGATGGCCTTCAGCGCGCCGCCCTCAATCGTCAGCGGCGCATGGCCATCGGTCAGCGTAATCCGCGCACCCATCGCTTCCAGAGGCTTGCGAATCCGCTCCATCGGCCGCCGCGAGAGCGATGCATCGCCCATCAGCGTAAAGCGTCCCTCCTGCGGCGCCAGCAGGCCCGCGATCATGCGCATTGTCGAGCCCGAGTTGCCGCAATCCAGCGGCGTCTCAGGCGGCGTCACGCGACCGCCCACGCCCGTCACCTCTACCGAACCGTCTTCCCGCCGCCGCACCTTTGCGCCCAGCGCCTCCATGCAGGCCAGCGTTGAAGCGCAATCGGCCCCCGTAGAAAAGTTGGTGAACCGCGAGGTGCCTTCCGCAAACGCCCCCAGCATTCCGTAGCGGTGGCTGATGGACTTGTCTCCCGGCAGATGCAGGCTGCCGTAGACGTTCTTAGCCGGGCGGATAATGCGTTCTTCAGTCAAGGGATCTCCGAGGAATGGGATATATCATAGTTTACCAATGGATAGACAAGAGACAGGGAATTCCTGATTACATGGCGAAAACCTGTTCATTCTACAAACGAATGGTACATAATCAAACTACTATGATTGACACCGCATCAGGAGGCACGGTTTTAGGTAGTACAGCTGCCATAGCCGCTGTATATGTCTGGGCGATTATCGATTGTGACAGGCTCATCAAGTTCTTTATTCTCAGACCAGGGCCGTACACGAAGCCAGTGAGGGTTGTATTTCGATTGTTCTTTTTAACGATTGCGGCTGGGTGTATATGGGGAATCGTAGAAGAAGTCCATAAATCGAAGCATTCCACAAACTACTACCTGGGCGCTTTGTTCGTTTCTGTCGTGGTTTTCGGTTTTATCTACCTGTGGCTTAACGTTCTTGAGCACTCTAATCTGAAGTGGTTTACAAAGCAATCAGGGCGGAGGGTGCGGGATTTCTGAAAAGTCATGAGTTCAGGGTTTTAATCCTGACCCCTGATTTCTGACCACTGTCCACTGTTCACTGTCCACTGTTCACTGTCTTATCGCACTTTCAGCACAATAATCGTCTCATCATCGAACCGCTCTTGCTCGCCCTGAAAGCGGCTCACGTCGGCCAGAACGGCGTCGGCGATCTCCTGCGCGGGATGGTCGCGGTGGCTGCACAGCAATCCCGCCAGCCGCTCCTGGCCGTACATCTCGCCCTGCGCGTTCTCCGCGTCCAGAATCCCGTCCGAGATAAAGATAATTACATCTCCTGGCTCAGCGGCCACGGTCAGTTCGTCATAAGTCACGTTGGAAAACATCCCCAGCGGGAAGCCCTCGGCGCGCACCGGCACCGGCTCGCAGGCGCGGCAGAAAATGGGCTGCACCGCGCCCGAGTTGGCTACCTGCAAGGTGCGGCTCTCATCGTTCCACAGGGCAAATAACATAGTCACATACTGCGATTCCAGTTTGCGTTCCTGCAGCGCGTCGTTCAGCAGGGCCAGCATCTCGGCCGGTTCCGGCCGCTGCTGCGCCGCTGAGTGCATGATGCCGCTCACCAGTGCCGCAAACAGTGCCGCCGGCGCCGCCTTGCCGCTCACGTCGCCCAGCACGATCGCGGTTCGTCCCGGTTCGTAATCAATAAAGTCGTAGAGGTCGCCGCCGATGGTGCGCGCGGGCAGAAAACGCACCGCCATTTCGGCATTCATCATCTCCGGCGCCGCCGCCGGCAGCAGCCGCAGTTGCACCTCGCGCGCCATGGCAATGTCCCGCTCCAGTTGCGCCTCCTGACGGCGCACCGCCTGGTAGAGCCGCGCATTCTCAATGGCGATGGCCACCTGCGCGGCCAGCGTGGTCAGCACACGTTCATGATCTTCGTTGAAAAAGCCCACCCGCGTGTGTTCCAGGTCCAGCACGCCGATAATGCGACCCTTGTGAAACAAGGGAACAATCAGTTCCGAGCGAGTCTCCGCATTTGTTTCCAGGTAGCGCGCGTCCTTGCTCACGTCGGGCACGTTCACCATCCGCCACTCGCGCACCGCCACTCCCACCAGCCCGCTGGTGATGGGGATGTTGCGTAGCGGCGCATGCGCATGTCCAAACCGCCAGGCGTAGCGCGTGATCAGAGTCTCGCCCTTCTCGTCCAGCAGCAGAATGGTGAACATCTGGTAGTCAATCAGCCGGCGCAGCAGTTGGCCAACCTTTTCCAGAAGCGGATCCAGATCCAGAATCGAGGTCAACTCCACAGCGATCTCGTTCAGCACCGTCAGCGTCTGTGCTTGGCGGGAGACGCGCGCGTAGAGACGCGCGTTTTCAATTGCCTGCGCGATGCGCGAGGCGGTCAGCGTCAGCAGCCGTAAATGCTCCGGGCGAAAGTAGCCGGCCTGCTCGCTCTCGATGTCTAGCACGCCGATCAAACGGTTCTTGGCGATCAGAGGTACCGCCAGCTCGGAGCGCACCTCGGGATTTACCTCGACGTAGTAATCCGCCGTGGTCACGTCATTCAGCAGCACCGGCTGGCGAGTCAGCGCCACCTGCCCCACCACTCCTCTGCCCATGGGGATGTGCAGCCGCTCCACCTGCGTGGTGTGGCCGATCTGGAACCTTACCCGCAGTTCTCGCGTGCGGTCATTCACCAGCAAAATGGCGAAGATCCGGTACGGGATGATGGCTTTCACCAGCTCCGCGGTGCGTTTCAGCAAGGTTTCCAGGTCCAAGGTGGTGTTCAGCGCTTCGCCGAACTCGTGCAGGTAGGCATAATACGCCGCGTCCGCGTGGATATTCTGTAGGTCAGGATGCACCCCAGAGTATGCCGGATCGGCAGGGCGGGAGTCGCCCTCAAGCTCGGGTTCTTCGCGTGGCGATGGAGGAATGGGAGTCATGACGCTTGATGAAAATCATAGCGCATCAACCGTCTGTGCTACGGCCGGTCAACCCGGTACAGAACATCCTTGCCGGATTTGGCTATCGGGGTCAGGCGCCAGCCGGCGTTTGCCAGCCGCGGCACAACCCAGGTGAGGCGTGGCAGTCCGCTATCAAGAAGCAGAAACGTTGCATGGCTGGACACAAACGGAGCGTAGGCCGTGACGCGTAGCGGGATGTAGTCCTGACTGGTAGCCAGTGACAGCTCCGGCAAAAAGTCAGGTTGCCGCTCAGCATATGCAACGTCAGACAGATAAATGAGCCGCTGTTGAACGGAAGGCGGCGCGTACCACCACTCCGGAGCGTAGTCATAGGCGTTGGCAACCACGATGGGAAATCCGGCGGACGCATTGAGCAGGACAGGGGAGACGGCTATTGTGCCCGGCTGAGCTTTCCAGATGGGTAGATGCATATTCTCAAGGAATAACGTCATTGCCATAAGCAGAAGACAGCAAACACTGCTGAGAGCAAGAAGTGGCTGAATATTGATCTGCCGGGGCGCAAAGCGCGGCAATGCCCAGCCACTGAACAGTGCCAGTCCAAGGGACGTGCTGATGGCGTATTTGGGTTGAAAGTTGCCTGTCTTGAATACCGTCAGCAAGATCACAACAGGAAGCAGAAGGCACAGTGCGTACATTGCGGTCCACTCGTGAAAAGGGACTTGAAGGAGAGAGCTTATCTTGCCATCATCAGGTCTCTTTGGCCAGGGTAGGAACGCGAAGATTGCAAATAGGTATAACAGGGGAAGGGAAATCATTCCTGAATACCATAGCAAATCAATTGCAGACGGCTTTGCCCAAAAGTTTGTCGAATGGAGCACGGCTTCACCGAGTACCGTGTGAGATATATGCGCTAATGGCAGGGTGAGGGCAAGTGGAGCTAACCCCGTTACCATGGCCGAGAGCAACCACACGTCTAGGCGGTGCCTTTGGATGAATCGTGCGCCTTCCCCTGCGGCCAGGAACAACCCAACATGGACTAGGCCGAAGTGATGACTCAAAATGGCTCCCGCAATGCCCATCGCGACGCCGCACAAAGGCAGGAGCCGGTGATGCTGTCTGAGAGATGCAGTCTGCCAGCTGTAGAACGTCAGGGCCGTGAAGGCGAGTAGTAGTCCGTAGGGTCTTGCCGTATAGGCTTGGTACATGATGAGGATGGCGCCCAGCATCATCACCAGTGCAAACAGCGCCTGAATCGCTGTACCGTGTCGGCGAACGATTTTATAGGTCATCCAGCCGGCAGTGATAGTCGCGATGATCTCGGGAACACGCAGGGCGAATGCCGATTCGCCCAATAGCCGCAGAGAAATATGGGTTAGCAGATACTGCAGGGGCGGTTGGCCGTCGGATGGCATGGCCCGCAGCATCTCCTGAAGCGAGGAGAGCCTGGAGATAAAGAGCGTGAATAATTCGTCGAACCAGAGAGGTGTTATGAGCGCATGATACAGAGCAAATAGCGTAAACACCGCAAGTGCGAACAGTAGATACTTGCGTTCATGACGTGCAATTGACTGCTCGGAACGAACGCCAAGAGCAACCAGCGAAGTGGAAAAATGAAAGGGTGTTCTCGTTGCCTTAGCGCTCATAACGTTTGCCGTGTATCCCGCCATATCTTCAACAAGGCTGCCACATGACGAAAAAAAATGCTGGGCATCTTGCTCCACTTGTACACTTGAGTGACGCCTGTCGAGCGTAGTTGATGGTTTATAGGCAACTCTCGGATGGTAAATCCGCGGCGATGCGCGCGAGCCACGAACTCCCACCAGAAGCCTTCTTTCATTTCCCCCAGTTCCCCAGCCAGCCTCCGGGCAACGGCCTTGGGAAAAAGCACATAGGGACAACTGGGATCATGGACTGGCGTCCGGAATACAGCCTGATAGAGCACATAAAATAACTTTGAAAAGCTCCGGCGCAGAAATGAATCGGCCCGATGCACGCGCCAGCCGATCAGGATGTCGGCTGTCTCGCGTAACTTCCAGAACTTCGTAAAATCCTTGGGGTCGCATTGGCCGTCGGAGTCAAGACAGAGCAGATATTCGGCTTCGAGCAGGTCCATACCCTCGCGCACGGCTTTGGAATAGCCCTTGCGCGTATCGCTCAGATTCAGGCGTATTGGTAACTCCAGAGCCAGCTGCCGAAGAACATCTTTGGTATTGTCCCTGCTCCCGTCTTCGCAGACAATGAAGCCGGGATTCACGACCGAGGAGAGTTCCCCGTAAATACTGCGTATGGTTGCTTCGATGCTCTCGCCCTCGTTATGAACGGGTAGCAGTACCTCGATGTCGATGGACCGCACGGTTCGTCCCTCAATGGAGAGCGCGTTTCTGGATGAAACGGAAAATTCCACGCTGCAAGCCGCTCCCTATTACCTATTCACTATTCCCTATTCCCTATTCCCTATTCCCTCGTTTCACTCCGCTCCCAACTCCCGCACAATCGCCACCGAGGCGGAAGCTCCGATGCGGTTAGCTCCTGCTTCCAGCAACTCTTTCACGTTGGCCAGGGTGCGAATGCCGCCCGCCGCCTTCACGCCGCAGCGCGTGCCGGCCACACCGCGCATCAGCGCCACGTCAGCCGCGGTTGCGCCGCCGGAAGAAAATCCAGTAGACGTCTTGATAAAGTCCGCTCCCGCCAATATGGCCAGCTCCGATCCGCGCAGCTTTTCTTCCATCGTCAACAACGCCGTCTCCAGAATCACCTTGAGCAGCGCGCCGTGATGGTGAGCCACGTTCACTGCGGTGAGGATGGCGTTCTGCACGGCCTGGTTGTCGCCGCTCTTCAGCAGGCCGATGGGAATCACCATGTCCAGCTCGCGCGCTCCCAGCCTGCTCAGCGCCTCCGCCTCCTGGTGCAGCGTAGACACCAGGTACGCCCCCAGCGGAAAGCCGATCACCACGCCCACCGGAACGCCCGTGCCGTTTAGCACGCCGGCCGCCGTCGAAACCCACACCGGGTTCACCATGGCGCAGGCAAAACGGTAGCGAATCGCCTCCTCGCACAGCGTCTCCACCTGCGCGCGGGTGGCGTCGGGCTTCAGCAGCGTGTGGTCGATCACCGCGGCCAGCGACTGCCAGTTCTTGAGTGTAGCCGCGGCAAATGCGGCGGCGTCATAACTCCGCTTGTTCAACTTGTTCAACTCTGGACGTGCGTCCTGATGGGGGGTGGTTGCACTCATGAGGCCATGCTCCTTGAAGCGGAATGCCGCTCTCAGCCGGCGGCAAAACGCGCTCTACAGGAGTAAGTATAGTGTCTGACGGTTCACGGAACAAAATGAAGGAAGAAAACGGTAGTGGGTCAGTTTGAAGAGTATTAGTTTAACAGGTTGTGGAATAGCTCTGCTTTGTATCAGGGCACGACTTTGCCGGGGTCCCCAGCGACAGGTCTTTGTCGCTGGGGTGGCTTTAGTCGTGCCGAAAAGATCGTAAAAATTATCGCGGGCTTTAGCCCCTGAGGAAAAAATCCTCCGCTCCCTACTCCGGATGGTCGGGCGACATCACGCAGATGTCGGGCAGGTTCCGGTAGCGCTCCGCATAATCCATTCCGTAGCCGATCACAAACAGGTTGGGAATGGAAAAGCCCACATAGTCCGCCTCGATTTTTTCGATGCGCCGCGATGGCTTGTCCAGCAGCACGGCGATGCGCAGCGACT